>Ga0082212_10013695_pt1 | contig 10122 bp, 13 predicted proteins | sample TergutNt197P3_FD_71548 | JGI IMG/M metagenome (GOLD analysis project Ga0082212, IMG submission 71548) | Neocapritermes taracua P3 segment gut microbial communities from Petit-Saut dam, French Guiana - Nt197 P3 | ecosystem: Host-associated > Arthropoda: Insects > Digestive system > Gut ...
ACAAACGATTTTACAGGCATGGCTGATGGAGCGGTCCGCTACTCCCTGATATGCAACGAACACGGGGGCATTGAAGACGACCTGACGGTGTTTCGTATTTCAGGGGATCGTTTCGTGATAGTCCCGAACGCGGCAAACCGGATAAAGGTCTTTGAACTCATCGCGTCGCATATTCAAGGGGACGCAAGTATCAAAGACGAGTCGGATGATTACGCGTTGCTCGCCTTGCAGGGCCCAAAGTCGCACGGCATCCTTTCCAAACTGACGGATGCGGCAAGCATCCCGGCAAAAAATTATTCATTTATATATGAAGCAAGCCTGGCCGGCGCTCCGTGCATCATTTCCCGGACTGGGTATACCGGCGAGATAGGCTATGAGGTCTTCTGTTCCCCGGAGGATGCGCCGGGGTTGTGGGATGCTTTGTTGCAGGAGGGGGAGAAGGACGGGCTTGTCCCATGCGGGCTGGGGGCGAGGGATACGCTGAGGATCGAGGCCGGCATGCCGCTTTATGGCTGCGAGATAGACGGGGAGACCACCCCGTTCGAGGCGGGGCTTGCTTTTGCCGTCAAGCTGTCCAAGCCGGGTTTTATCGGGAAAGCGGCACTTGAAGGGAAAAGGGCGCTGGGCAGGGCCCGGGTAGGTTTGAAGGCTGCCGGCAAAGGGATAGCAAGGGGGGGCTGCCCTGTCTACAGGGATAAAAAGCTGGTTGGCGCAACGACCTCGGGGACGTACTTGCCATACCTGGGCGGCGCTTATGCGATGGCGTATGTAAGCGTTTCGGACGCGATCGACGGGGCTGCCATAGACGTCGAAATCCGGGGGTGCCTGATCCCGCATGTGATAGTACCGTTACCGTTTTATAGACGAAAGGATAAGCGTGAAACAAAATGGAGAAAATGAATAACCCAACAGGCTTGAAGTATTCAAGGACCGATGAGTGGCTTTTGTTCACCGGCGAAAACTCGGCGAGGATCGGCATCACCGATTTCGCGCAGGAAATGATGGGCAGTATCGTGTATGTCGATTTGCCGGGCGCAGGGGACGTGGTCACGGCCGGCGAGAGTTTTGGCGTCGTCGAGAGCATCAAGTCGGCGTTCGAAATCATTTCGCCGGTCAGCGGGGTGGTTGCCGCGCTGAATTCCGAGGCTATAGACGTGCCGGAGAGGATCAATGCCGCGCCTTACGATTCGTGGCTCGTCGAGGTTTCGGGCATTACTTCACAGTTGGAATTGCTGGATGCGGAGGCTTACCGGAGCGCCAAGGACGAAGGGTAGATTTGCAAGGAGCAAGGGCGGAGTAGAGGTTGCAAGGCCGGAGTGCAGGTTTGTAAGGATAACGAACAGGCAATAAGACGAAATCAGTAAATAAGGAAGGGCTTTGTTATGGGAAATTATCTGCCGAATACGGATGGGCAACGAAAGGAAATGCTAAAGGCCATTGGGCTTGAGTCTATCGACGATTTATACGATATGGTCCCGGAGGGCTTGGTTCAGAAGGACGGGCCCGGCATCCCGTGTGGGAAATCCGAAATGGAAGTATCTCGTTTCATGAAACAGATAGCGGCGAAGAACAAGGTCTTTCAAAGCGTGTTCCGCGGAGCCGGGGCTTATCGGCATTACATACCTGCCATTGTGGGTCAGGTGATAGGCAAGGAGTCGTTTTTGACCTCGTACACCCCCTACCAGGCCGAGATATCGCAGGGCCTGCTTCAATCGATTTTTGAGTACCAGACAATGATTTGCGAGTTGACAGGGATGGATGTGTCAAATGCTTCCGTCTATGACGGGGCGACCGCCGCGGCCGAAGCCGTGGCGATGTGCAGAGGCCGGGGCCGGACAAGGGCATTGGTCTCGGATGCTGTCCATCCTGACGTAATAGACGTGGTCCGGACGTATTGCCGGGCTGCCGGTTTTTCGATGCAATTGATCCCGTCAGATGGCGGCGCTACTGATATCGGCGCCCTTGAGGGCATGCTTGATGAAGATACCGCCTGTGTCCTGACAGCGCAGCCGAATTATTTTGGGATCCTTGAGGACTCAAGCGAAGCCGGGGAGTTGGCTCACAGGTGCGGGGCAAAGTTCATCATGAGCATCAACCCTATTGCTGCAGCGGTGCTGAAAACCCCCATCGAATGCGGAGCCGATATCGCTGTCGGCGAGGGGCAGCCGCTGGGGATACCGCTCAGCTTCGGGGGCCCCTGGCTTGGGTTCATGGCCGCCACTTCCGCTTTGACAAGGAAGCTTCCCGGGCGGATCGTGGGCGAAACGACGGACTTGGGCGGAGGCCGGGCATTCGTGCTGACACTACAGGCGCGCGAGCAGCATATACGCAGGGACAAAGCCGGTTCAAATATTTGCTCCAACCAGGCGCTTTGCGCCATGGCCGCTGCCGTATACATGGCGGCTATGGGCCCGGGTGGCATGGAGGCTGCAGCGCTCCGGTCCATGTCAAAAGCCCATTATCTTGCCGATGAACTGGGGAAGGTCCCCGGGTTTGGCTTGAAGTATCAAAGGGGATTCTTCCACGAATTTGTAACGGAATGCCCGCCTGATATGCCTGCGATCCTTGAGTTCCTGGAGGCCTGCGGCATACTTGGCGGCCTGCCGGTCGAAGGCGGAGTCCTGTGGTGCGCGACCGAGATGAATACGAAAAGCGAGATCGACCGCATGATAAGCCTCGTTAAGGAAGCGAGGAAGCGAGGAAGTAAAAGCATATGAAAACATTATTTGAAAAAAGCGTTGAAGGACGGCATTCCGACATGCTGCCTGCTTGTGATGTTCCGGAGGCCGCGATTCCGGTGGAACACCGGAGAAGCCGGGGCCTTGCGCTGCCCGAATTGTCGGAAAATGATATCAGCAGGCACTATTCCGCTTTGGAACGATTATCCTATGGCGTAAACGACGGGTTCTATCCGCTGGGCTCGTGTACCATGAAATACAATCCGAAGGCCAATGAACAAATCGCGGCGCTTCCCGGCTTTGCGGACATCCATCCTCTTCAGCCCGAAAGCACGGTCCAGGGGTGTTTGGAAATAATGGCGCTGGCGGAGGAGTATCTCTGTGCCATTACCGGGATGGACGCAATGGCATTGCAGCCGGCGGCCGGCGCCCACGGGGAACTTACGGGATTGATGCTGATAAAGAAATATCACGAACAGAGAGGCGAGACCCGGCGTAATAAGATCATAGTGCCGGATTCCGCTCACGGCACGAACCCGGCTACGGCGGCGATGTGCGCGATGACCGTGGCCAATATCCCCTCGGGGGATGACGGCTGCATCAGGCTTGACGAGCTGCGCAAGGCCGTCGGCCCGGACACGGCGGGCCTTATGCTTACCAACCCCAACACGCTGGGGATTTTCGAGAAGGACATCCAGTACATTACACAAATCGTAAAGGAAGCGGGGGGGCTGGTTTACTACGACGGGGCGAACCTGAACCCGATCATGGGCATTGTCCGCCCCGGGGACATGGGCTTCGATTGCATACATCTGAACCTCCACAAGACTTTTTCCACCCCTCACGGCGGCGGGGGGCCCGGCGCCGGCGTGGTCGGCTGCAAGAGTTTTCTCGCGCCGTATCTCCCGGAGCCGCATATAGAACGCGACGGCGAGGCGTATTCGCTGGTTGACAGCAGGGAAGGAAGCATTGGGCGGGTTAAGTCATTCTATGGGAATTTCCTCGTAATCGTCAAGGCGCTGGCCTATATCATGGCCCTGGGCCGGGAAGGGATCGCCTGCGCCGCAAAGGACTCGGTGCTGAACGCGAACTACTTCAAAAAAAGGCTCAGCGAATGCTATCAAACCGCTTTTGACAGCGCATGCATGCATGAGTTTGTCATCACTATGGAAAGGGAGTCCGGCGAAAAAGGCATCAGGGCAATAGATATCGCAAAAGGGCTGATCGACGAAGGCATCCATCCCCCGACAATGTATTTCCCTCTCATCGTCCGGGAGGCCTTGATGGTCGAGCCTACGGAAACCGAGGGGAAGGAGTCTCTGGATATCGCAGCCGAAATTTTCCTCAAGGTCTACCGCGAAGCAATGTCGAACCCGGCAAAGCTCCGGCGGGCGCCGGTTTCAACGCCGATCGGGCGGCCGGACGAGGTAAAGGCGGCGCGGGAACCTGTTTTGCGGCATAGCAAGACAGAAAGGAACGGTTCCTAAGAACTGTCGGAATCGATATTAGGGTGACCGTTGTCTTGCTTGCATTGCTATTATTCGGGAACCGATTGATGTTATATACTTATGCCATAAGGGGAAAATATTATGAGCATTGAACCAGGGAAGGCACAATACTGCGCTGACATTGTTGCAACAGTTGCCGTGTCGAAATACGCGAAGGAGAAAGGTTTGCCGACAACAGAGGCATTGCGCATTATTATGGGCACCAGGACTTACAATGTGCTTCAAATCCCTGAGTCCCGCCTCTGTTTTGAAAGCGCTGCGAGCTTGCTGGACTTGATTGACGCCGAAGAACGTGGCGATTGGGACGAGTGGGCTAAAGTGTAGGAGGAACAGCGGTGCCATTCGAAAACTTTGACCACATCTTAAATATGCAAATCCGTGTTGCGAACCTTTATCGCAAAGCCCACAACATGTCTGTCGAAGAGTTCCTTAGCTTTGACCGAAAGACAGATTTTCTTCAATTTGTCGCCGATGCTTATGAGCCGTTCCACCTCACAGGGGATGCCGGGATACTTGAAGAGGTGGACGACTATTTGCGGGGCGCCTTGTTGTAAGACAATAAGAACCGTCCCCATTTTGTCGCAGAGGAACACAAAAAGAACCGTCCCCACTGTGTTACTGTCGCAGAGGAACACAAAAAGAACCGTCCCCACTGTGTTCTAGGGCTCAATAACTGTGCCGGTGGAAAGGTACCGGACTTTGTCGCCCATAATGCCGCTCATAGTCTCAAACGCACCTGTGCCTGTACAGTGGCAGGTGTAGAAAACCGTTTCCCGCTCTGCCAGTTCGGTTGCCAGCTGCTTGACTGTTTCTTCCGGCTCGCCGGCCTTTGTCGCTGGATTGAACAGGTGGAACCCGCCGAAAACGGCATGGATCGCGGGCTGGTGTTTGTCGGCGGCCCGAAGGATGTTAACGATGCCCCTGTGAGAGCAGCCTGAGAACAGCACGGCTTTCCCTTCGGATGTAATGATCAGGTTTTGTTCATGCGCGAAATCATCCCGCGCATACCCGTCCGGCGCCTTCTTGTACAGCGCACGGCTGCTTTTCGTGTCGAGCTGCCCCTCCACATCGGAAAACAGGAACAGCTCGTCGTCGATACGCAGCACGTCATCTGTGAAAATTATGCGGTCATTCCCTTCCAGGCCCCGGTCAAGGCCGATGTACTTTCTGAAAAACAGGACTTTGTGGTAATGCGGCGCAAAGGCCTCGCGGTGGAGGTAGATGCTTGCCTTTTGGTTTATCTTCAAAAAACCGGCCAGGCCGCCGCCGTGGTCAAAGTGGCCGTGCGACAGGACGGCAGTGTCGACCTCCGCCAGATCAATTCCCATTTCCTGCGCGTTGTGCAGGAAGGCGTCGTTCGGGCCGAAATCGAACAGCACCTTGTGCTTCGCTGTTTCGATATGGATGCTAAGCCCGTGCTTTGGCGTCAAGGCCGGGTCTTTTGTGGTGTTTTCCAATAATGCGGTAATTTTCATGCGAACCTCCGGGCTGGCCATTTATGTCTTTCAGCAAAGGGTAACAATTATGCCTCCCTTCCCGGAATTATAACACTTACAGAGACCTTATGGCCCAAGAAAACAGACGGTTTCTGGACGGGGAAGCCTGGAGCCTGGTCATCGCCTGGTGTATACAACGAATGGATCGCCTGGTGTATACAACGCATGGCTGTTGGATGTTATAAAAAAATGGATGGTATACTATTACAATGGGCAAAGAACAACAGATAGCAATATGGATGAATATGATGATGTCTGCAGTCCGGCGGCGTTATGGTTTATCAAGGGCTGAATTTGTGCCAATTACTTTCAGGTATGGGCTCATTGCATTCCTGATTGAGCAATACGAGTTGCTTCACTATTACGACAATGATTATGTTGTAGATGATATTGTGAAGTATATCGAAGAGCAAGGTGGTGACCTTCATGGAATATCCGGAGCTTCCTGACTTTCTTTCTCGGGGTTGTACGATGTTCGATTTGACTGACGAGGTTATTGAGGCAACGATTGACAGTATTGCCGGCTTTATCATAGCCAAGGTTTCCTCTGATACAGGAAGGCCGCTTGCAGAGGTGGCGGAAGCGTTTTATGGCTCCGAGATGTACGCTTTACTGAGCGACAGGGCAACAGGCTATTATTGGGACAGCATCCCGGATATGGTTGACCGGTTTTATAACGAAACCTCGTTTCGGTAACGCGTGAGCCGCCATAGTTTTCATGAACAACCGTAGCGCTTACGGGTTGCACAGGCCGCAGGGGCGAAAGCCTTTCGCTACGGCTTCGTCGCGCTCATCGAAATACACGCGGTTTTTCTCCAGGGGGAGGCTGCGGCAGCCAGGCGAATGGAACACCTGCGAATTGATATTGCCAATGTAGGCATAATGGTTCTGGCCGGCGCCGCCTTCGGTGTCACTCGGCGCAGCGGACCCCGGCGTAGCGGACCCCGGCGCTGCGGATCCCGGTGCAGCCGATCCCGGTGCAGCCACATCCGGGCCGTCCAGGATTTGCTGCCCGGTAAGCGGGGCAACGTTCTTTTCCGTAGTGAAAATTACCGTTTCCCCGTCGCTTACGCAAGTAACAGTCCCGTGCACGTCTGTCCTGAACACAGCCGCGCCCGCGTCGCGCAGCCTGCTCAAGGCCTTTTCGCCCGGGACCCCATTGGAGCCTTCTTCTTTGACCGGGATCACGGCGTAATCCGGCATGACTTCCCGCAGGAACGGGTATGTCGTCGAGGAATTACTTCCGTGGTGGCCGACTTTCAGGACTGTGCTTTTCAGGTCGTACCCCGTTTCGAGTATGTCGGCTTCCTCCTCGCGACCGGCGTCCCCCGTGAACAGGAAGCTGGTCTTGCCGTAGACGACCCGCAGGACGATGGAAGTGTTGTTCGTATCCTCGGAGTCGTTGATCGGCCCCAGGATCTTTACCGAGGCTGTGCCAAGCCGGAATTCGTCCCCTGCGCACGGGACTGTGACTCCAATACCCTGGCCGTCCAAATACTTTGACATTATCTCAAAGGCTTTCAGGTCAGAAGTGCCGACCGGGCTGAGCACCGTGCCCACCGTTGCGAAATTCAGCGCACCGGGGAGACCGCCGACATGGTCCTTGTGCGGATGGGTGGCGACGATATAGTCCAGGTGGCGGATGCCGTGGGATTGCAGGAACGAATATATCAGGCTGGAATCGCCGGGGTTGCCGCCGTCGATCAGCATCGCGTGCCCGTCGCAGACGACAAGTGCGCTGTCGGCCCGCCCTACGTCGATGAACCAGATTGTGAATACGGAGCCGGGGGGATTGTCCGCACCGCCGGGTCCTCCGGTTCCGTCCGTGCCGCCGGTTCCGCCGGGCAGCGAGCCGTCGCCGTCTTCCGGGCCGGGGGCTTGTCCATTACCAGCATCGGCCCCCTCTGCCCCTGGCTGGCCGGAAAGAGGGACTGCCGGGTCTGGCGGCTGTTGGTTTGAGCAGGAGGCGAACGCCATTGCCGCGACCATTATCAAGACTGCGATTATTGTCCGTGCTTTCATTGTAAAAACTATATTATCACATGCCGGGTACATGCCAGGCGCCACACATGCATACGCGCAGCTTGGGCAGCTTGGTTTGCCCCCGAAACCGTACCCTCTTTGCCCCCAAGCACTTTTCGGTGGTTTCGTACCGCCCCTGTTGCCTTCCCTCTTGGTAAGAGATTGCGATTTGGAGAAAACATCGCCCTTTGCAGGACAAAGGGGAGGGTTCACCGCCCCCTTTTGGCTCACCCTTTTGGCTCAGCTTTGCCGAGAAGCGACATAGCTTTCAAGGGCTTCTGCGACGACAGTGTTTAGTTTTTTCCCGCCGTTCTCGGCCTGGGCCGCAAGCGCTTTGTGTGTTTCGGGGGATACCCGAACCTGAAACATGCCGGAATACACTTTTTCCGGCGCGATGCCTTCCTGTTTGCAAAGCTCGAGATATTCATCCACGCTGGCTTGGAATTCACGCTCGATTGATTCTATGTCTGTTCCTTCAAATGTTACGAGCGCGCGTATCCCAAGCACCTTGCCGAAAAAGCACCGGTCCGGGGCGCTGTATTCAACGCTTCCGCAATAGCCTCTATATTCAAGTGTATTACCGCTCATAATAACCCCTCCTGTTCCAGCATGTCAGCAACCAGTTTTACAACATATTGTTTCAGGTCGTTTCCTGGATGCGGCTTGTGCAAAACAATCGGTACAACGGTATCGTGCGTGAAGCGGATACGCGAGCCGGATGTCTTGCCTCTTGTGTTTTCCTTATACCCAACGATTGACAGAACCCGTTTCATATCCAGCCAGTCAAAGGATTTTGGGCGGGTTTTCAAATCTTGTTTAAGCTTTGTTATTGTACTCATTATTCATTATTCATAATACTCAAAGTGTGACTGCAATCCAGTCACATTATATCACAAGAAACAAGAAACAAGAAACAAGAAACACCCAAAGCGTTTTTGCCAAGGATATGGCATGGGCATTCCTGCGACAGCCTCTCGGCCGACTCAACGATCCGCTTGGTCGAGCGGATGATGCCCCTGAAAATAATCCTGTCAAAACCTTCTATCGGGCTATTGACCAATGTGCCTAATTTGTTTAATAATGTATCCATGGCGCAGCCCCTTTCCTTTCTCTGGTGTTGTTGATGAACCCATTTAAGGAATTGCTGCGCCATATTCAATAATCAATTCGGAGTGTGAATTATTGGGTTGGGGGCGAAGCCCACTTTAGTTAAAAATATTTTTAATGACACTACAGAATGTATCAATGTACAAAATTGTTATCTTAGCAGAGCGGGAGGAAAATAAAATAATGATTTTAATGGCCAATAAATATAAACGCTTGCTGATTCCAATTATAGTGTTCTCTTTAACCTTTTTTGCGTCTTGTTCGGGAAATGACCAAAACGAAAGAGGGAGAATTGATACAGAGGCCAGAGAAGAAATTGACACAGAAATCGCAGACGACGACAATTTTGCCTTGGAGGATATGAATTTTTACACAATGAATTTTCCTGAATTATACAAGAAAACAGAGGGGATTATTGACCCCGAAAACGGGCAGATGTCAATTAAGCCTGTGAATGGACATTTACCAATTGAAATACTGTTCAATACAAACGGGGACATTGAAAATCTTGCATTACGTTTATTTGTCAGAATCAACTCTACGGAAACTGATTTTACAATGGGATCATATATAGTAAGAAATATAGAAGAGCAGCCTGGCTCTTTCGAGGTACATCGGATTGATAGTGATATCCTGTATGCTAAAGATTTTTTCACAGGGGATTTCGAAGAGTCATTCAATAAATACTACGATTTTCCCCGTTTTAAGAGATTCTGTGATTCGTTCCCCGGTTCGGAACTGAAAGCACTGCTTGAAGCAAGTTTACTTAACTCGGGTCGCGAGACGGCATATTTTCAATTCTCCTCAGACAATCTCGAATTGCGCGACTACCAAAATTTTAACATCCGGAAAACATATTATCGACTGACATCTGATGGAATCGAAAATGTAGATCCGGCAGATTACAAATCCAATGAAGATATTTGGCCTGATGATTATATTAACAGACCGGTTCCCGACACAGGGGGATACATTGAGACTACTTTTAACGATGAGGCGACGAGGTATTATCTGATAGTACCATATTACGTAGAACAACAGGATGAGGCCGATAAAACAGCAAGCTGGAGAATGGTTGATTATTATTGTAATGATTACATTATCATTTTTGAGCAATAAGTAATTATTTTGAAGAACACAAAAAGAACCGTCCGAAACCACTGAAAACTGAAAAAGTCTCTTCCCTGGATCCTTCGAGCGAAGCAACAAACTTTTTTCCCTTCCCTCGTCCCCTCCTTTCCTTCTTTCCCTCCTTCCCTTCCTCCCTTCTTTCCTTCTTTCCCTCCTTCCCTTCCTCCCTTCTTTCCCTTC
>Ga0082212_10013696_pt1 | contig 10122 bp, 2 predicted proteins | sample TergutNt197P3_FD_71548 | JGI IMG/M metagenome (GOLD analysis project Ga0082212, IMG submission 71548) | Neocapritermes taracua P3 segment gut microbial communities from Petit-Saut dam, French Guiana - Nt197 P3 | ecosystem: Host-associated > Arthropoda: Insects > Digestive system > Gut ...
AACATCGGTGCAAACACAGGAAATAATACAGTCGGAACCGGCGGCGGTGTAATCTCTGCATCCGGCGGCGGTGCAATCTCCGCATTCGGCGGCGGTGCATCCGGCGGAACCGGCGCAAACATCGTCGCATCCGGCGGAGCCGGCGCTACATTCGATGTAGTAAATACGCTGCCCGCTTTTACCCACAATGGCTTTATTGCAGAAGAAATGAGGTACAAACTGAAATTTCCCGCTGCATACCATAAGGATTCGCTCTACCGGAATGTAACGGCAGTTTATGAAATCAACTCAACCTCTCCGCCAACCTCGAGAATTAAGGGAAGCCTCTCTTACAAATGGCACAGCGACTCCGCCGCCGTTGTGCGACCGATGGCGAATATGAACTTCAAAGTGGTGGTGGATTATCTGATAGACGGTAAACCGACCTATAGTTTATCGGGACAGCCCCAGTACTCGTTTCAATATCCTGACGGGAACGCTATTAATTTGTACGATTTAGGCTCGGTGGCAGGCTCCGGCAAAACCGATGCACAGGGAAATTTCACCATCAACATCGCCAATTTTAATATGAAAGGCGACTTACAGAACGGCGTCATCAGCAATTCATTCTCGTCATCTTCATCCGCCCCCGACTGGCAACAGGAAATCGGGAACTTTGACCCCAATATCTTCCTGAACAGCGGCGAAAACGTTGCGTCGGACGGACAGGGCGGGTTTAAGGTAAAAGAGAGGTCCAATAATACGAGTGATACTAAACTACAGACACCCGCTCAACAGCAGAGAAACGCATCATCCGATCCAAAGCAAAGTAACCTGCAAAGGGTGTTCCGCATCGTACCCGAAAGCCCGTACTATTATCCCTCTATGGACTATTTTACGGTGCAGCCGTTAGAAAATGCGGAAATATCCGTTGCGCAATGCTCTTATGTGAAGGAAGTGTCAGTAACGGTAACGCCTAAATCGTCCGGAAACTCACTCTATGAGATTAAGATGCTTGTTTTCCGCGACCCTGACACCCGCACAGCCGATATGCCGATAGGCGAAGGAGACGGCAACCGCTTCGAAAAGGAATTGCTCAACCCGCAGTATAAAACCTCTACGGTAGAGGAAGTCGCTAATAGCAAAGGTGGTCAAATTGTTGTCCCTACTGCAGAAAACGATTTCATTAAAAAATACGGTACCGACGTATTCGATGTAAAATTCGAATATGTATGTATGCCGAAAGACGGAGGAGAGGTAAAATTTGCAGGACTGTTGCCGGAGTTTAAGGATTATTATGTAGAAGCGTGCAGCAATCCCACAGAAGGCGCTACCAATCACTACCGCGCGGAATTTCTTGCGCTTGGACAGATGATCATATCAATGTGGGAAGGTGGTGGAAATATTGCAGAATTTCAAGACCAAGACAGGTGGTTGGGCATCAAAGGTCCACCGGAATTAAAAAATTATACAATGAATCTGACGCCGTTAGAAAGCCGTATCCTGGTACGCACGATAGACCAAACTTCGACGCAAGCCTTGCCCGGCGCTAAAGTATATTTGCAGGACTCGAACGGCAACACTGTCAAGGGAGCCCTTAATCTTCCAATTTATAAATATACCGACAATTATGGTTATGTACAAATTCGCGCTTCGGAATCCCCGTTGAAGAATTTGTTGCCCGCGAACGGAAACGATGTTTCCTTTAGAGTGAAAGCCACTGCCACCGGGTATAAGGAAATGATTATACCCGACTTGACGATTGCGCAGAAAGGCAGCCAGTTTGTAAAAACAATGGATTTGAAACCGGCAGGATTGCTTTCGATGTATGTGTACAGCGATGAAAAGCGAACGGAGTTAACCTCCGACGCGCCTCCGCCCACAGCAGCAGAAATAGTGAAAACGCTGGGCGGTAATGTTTCGGTTTCGACTTTCTCCGGAATGTCGCCGCTGCAATTAACGGACAATACCTCCTTAGGAACCCTGTTTTTTCAGCCTGAAACGGAAACGCAGCAGTCCCGTAACATCAATACGAATACCCTCATGAAGGCTATCGGCAATACGAATACCCTCATTACGGCTACCGGCAATACGAATACCCTCATTACGGCTACCGACAATCAGCCGGTTCCATCAGAAATATTGACGTTGATGAATATGTTTGCTGATAGATATGTGGAAGCCTACATTCAGGTGGATTCGGCGGAAATGGTCGAGACCAAAGGCGCATTAATATACCATCCCATACCGGCAAAAGCAGGAACTAAAATTCGTGTAATACCCAAAGATTTGGCGTATTTTGAAGAAGAATACGAAATCACAACGGCGGGCGATGGCAAATATACCTTTACTACGCCTCTTTTACGCAAAAAACACAGGATACAGTTCAACATAACAGATAAAGATACCAATCAACCTGTTTCCGGCGTTACCGTAACTTTGGGCGATGTGGTCAAAAGGGATATTGCAACAAATGGCAAAGTTGATTTCGAGTTTGAAAATGTATCGGTCAATAACTACACTTTTATTATTCGCGGAGCAAACAATTCGGACTACATTCCGGTTGCCGTCAATATCAAAAATGAAGAAACGAAGATGACTGTCCCCTACAACATACAACTTGAAAAGGGCAGCAATATTTCGGGCGTGGTTAATCTCGACGGGCAACCGGTGCGAAATGCCAAAGTGTATCTCGACATATCGAAAGAAACCACGAACCTGACGTTGATGACGGAGACAACAGGGAAAACGTCGGAGCCAACAGGGAAAACGTCGACGACAACGACAACGGTGAGGGCAACGGCAACGGCGACTGTCGGGTTGCAAAATACGGCGACTGTCGGGTTGCAAAATACGACGACTGTCGTGTCGCAAAATATTTTGAATGCAGCGCCGCAGTACGAGCAGACAAACAAGGATATGGCGTTAGTGAGCGCCCGCACCGATGCGCAGGGAAAATACACGCTGCATGGCGTTCCGGTAAACAACTGTAAAATAGAGGTGCTGGCTACGCTCGATACCTCTTTCACGGTTATCGGCGACAACAAACAAGCTACCATCACCAACAAGACGGCGACAAATGTCAACTTCGTCCTGAAAAAATACGACAAGATGCACATCAACAATCTATACGGTTTCCCGATGACCATCGAAAAATTGACCGAAGAAGGCAAAAACGTCAAGATAACGGGATTGGTGCATTGGGGCGCAGGCATGAGCGATTTCAGGGTAAAAGACGCCTATAAGCAACTGCGCGTGGAAAACGTCGTCTTCAAAGCCGAAACGGTGGACGGACGGCAGGTAGGCGTTGCCGTTGATGCAAACGTACAGATGCAAGGCGTTACCGGTTTGAAATTAGGATACCTCGACGGCGAAAGACAATACAACGTGCTGTTGAAAAATGCGGGTATCTCCGGCGAGAGAGGTACTTCGGAGAGAATATTGCCGGTCGGGGGTAACAGAGAACCCCTCACGGAACTCGTCATAGCACGCAGTTCCGACGGCAGAGGCAGCATCAGCGGAAAGATGCAAATTATTGACAACTCGTTCAACTATACCGCAAGTTACCTGAACTTTACCAGCGGCGATGCCTTTTATCTTGCCTCCGGACAACCCGGGCAACTAACCAATGTCATCAAAACCATTATCAGCCCGCTGACCGAAAAAGAAACGGGCGCTATCACGGAAAATATTATTTCCGGCGGAACAGGCAGTGGCAGCACAAGCACAACGGGCGGCTCTTCGAGCGGTGCGTACTCATTCGTTGCCTCCGACATTGCCGGTACGCTCACTGCTGCATACACACAACAAGTATCATCGAAGTTTGTCGCACCGTCACCGCCGCGCTACTACCTGACCAACAGCGCCGGCGGCGCTATTAAATTCAAACTCCTTGAATTTAACGCCACGGCAAATCCCGACAGCAGTTACATTGCCGAAGACGGAAAGATACACCTGAACGTAAAACTTGCCTGCGAAATCCCGAATGCGCAACCCTCCAAGTTCAGCGTCAACATCAAAGATATGATTTTGGACAACAACAATGTATATCCTGCGTCGGGCAGCAAACTGAATGTCGCGCTGGGCAAATGGACGCTCGAAGTGAGCAATTGGCGGTTCGACCCCAAGGAGGGTGGTATCTTTAGCCAGAACACTCTGATACGCACCGCAGTGATGGACGTTCCCGCGAAAACCTTTATTCTGCGCAACGACCGGTTTTTGATAGACGATTTTGATTTTGACCATCTGAAATTAGGCGGCGGCGTTGCCTCTGTAACGGTGAATAAAGATCACGCCAATCCCGTGTTGCTGTGGGACAACGCCGTAGGCTCCGACATGAAAGGGCACTGGCGGTTGAGCATTACCAGCAAAACAACGGGGCAACCCGCAGCCACCACATCGGCTCTCGACGGTCTTACGCCGGAAACCGGCGGCGATGGCAGTATAAAAATCTCTTACGTGCAGATATTGGACAACAACGAAGCCACCGTGTCGGTTGCATCCGGTCAGACGTTCAATGTACGCGGCAACGCGCTGGCGAAGTTCAAGCCGCAATCGCTCTACAACGGAAGCGATTACGTGAATCTGGCAGGCTCGTTCAATATCGGCGCACCCGTGATGAACGACATGCTGCTCAAATTGAAATACGCCAAGTCCGGCGCCAACGTGCAGATGGAAGTCGAAAGCATCGTGCTGGATTTTGCGCCCAACGGCAAAGTGCATTTCCAAGCCAAAGAGTACAATAACAAGCCCAACATTCGCATCACGAAAGACGAGGTGGAAATAGACGGTTTTCTGTCGGAAAAACCCGACAAAACTTTCAATCCCATGCCGGCTTTGCTGACCGCATACCCCACGCCTTCCGCAGGCAAACAGAAGTACAACATTGAAATTTCCAACCGCTACGAGACTTCCAAAGGCTGGACAACGCAAATGGTCAAAGAGAATAACACCGACCTCAACGTTGTAAAAACCACATCAGAGGGTTCACGCCTGCAGATTGACAAGGGCGGTATGTATGTGAGCGGCGGCAACTGGACGAAGTTAGTCTATTCGGGAACCCTGTACGACAACGAAAACCCCGACGACGGTATCAACGGCACTAAAATGACCTTTACCGTATTTGGCGACGTAACGGCGAACAGCGACAAGTTGGAATTGAGCGGAGCAAATAGCGGAGAAAATACGCTCTTCGGAACTTTAAACCTGAAGTATGAATTTGAAAACAGCCGGCTGATTGGCGACATTGACGCAAATTATGTTCCTTTTGGACCCATTCTTATCAAACACGGGTCGGTGCGGTTCGTATGCGACAAGATTGGTTTTTACATAGCGGGCGGTTTTGCTACTTATGTTGGCATTCCTTTCATACAGGGCGATTATAATATGGGATTTATGGCGGGGCACTATAAGCCCGGACAGGCGGTAATGGAAGATATATGGAAGAATTACGTGCAGAAGTACAAAAGCAATGTGCTGGAAAATAAGTGCTATCTGCCCTCCTGCATCAATTACAATCTGTCAGGATTCTATTTTGGTCTCGACCGCGTAATGTTCGACACTCATTTGGGTTATAAAGTCGCCGGCGTTGGTTTCGATTTATGCGGATATGCTGGTCTGGGCGTGGATTTCTTTACCAATTTCAGCCCGTTTGCCATTGGGGTAAGCGGACGTGCAGTATTGAAAGTACGCGCCGAGTTCGACGCCGTTCTGGCAAAAGTGGAAGGAAGTCTCAATGCAAGGGGCGCGTTCGATTTCGTAAAGACAGGCGATTCATTCAACGTCGACGTCAATCTGGGTATGAATGTCGGGTTGAAAGTACAGGGTTGTTTGCCCCTTGTGGGATGCGCCACTGTATTTTCAGGAAATGTAGGCTGCATGGCAGAAGCCGGAACCAGCGGGTTTAAGTTTCAGATTAAAGGCGGCGCAGTAAACATGGAAGATAATAAGTGTCCCGATTACCAAAAATAATTTTTATACCAAAAATACTACCTTTGTATGTTGTTAAATATTTGATATTAAAAAAATGATGCAGACCAGCAAGAAAATACCATACGCATTGACGAATTTTGAACGCATACGTACAGAAGGTTATTTCTATGTGGACAAGACCCGTTATATAGAGATGCTTGAAAATGAAGTAACGCAGTTCAATTTTCTGATTCGTCCCCGCAAATTCGGAAAGACCCTGTTCACTTCCGTCTTGACTCATTACTATGATGTTTGTTTTGCCGACAGATTTCAGGAACTTTTCGGCGATTTGTACATCGGGCAAAATCCTACCCGATTACGAAACGCTTACTTTGTGATGAATTTTAATTTTTCAGGACTGGATACTTCTGATGTTGGGAGTTTTAAGACTTCGTTTACCGAAAGTATCAGAAATAACATTGAGATGTTTTTCAGTACCCATAGAAATATTTTGGGAAACGTAGATGAATTGGTAAAACAACTATCGGAAAGAAAAACGGTTAGAGCATATATCGAATTTGCATTGAAAATAATCAATGATTTCGACAAAAAAGCCTTCATCATCATAGACGAGTACGACCACTTTGCCAACGATATGATTGCTCAAGGGCAACAGTTGTCGCAAAGCCGGTATGAAGAAAACATTTGGGCAAACAGCGTTACAAGAGATTTTTATGAAACATTGAAAATTGGCACAACGTCGGTTGTTGACAAGATTTTTCTCACCGGCATCACCCCCGTAATGCTCGACGACCTCACAAGCGGATTCAATATCTCGAATAACTTATCCCTTGAAAAAGATTATAACGAAATACTTGGACTCACCCGCTGCGAAGTTGACTGGGTTATGGAACAAATCAATTTAGATAAATCGTTGATTTCTGTAGATATAGAACAAATGTACGATGGATACCTGTTCCATGAAAAAGCGCAGAATAAACTTTTTAATTCTACAATGATTTTCAATTATTTTCATGGACTTACGAAATCCGGTAAAGATTTTCAATACCTCGTTGATGATAATTTAAAAACCGATTACGGAAGAATCAGAAACCTGATCAATCAGCACGATAACAAAGAAAAACTACGCAATCTGATAGAACATAATTCGGTTGACGGAGATGTTATTAAACAATTTTCAATAGCCAAAATTCACGAAGATAAAAACTTTTTCTCGCTGCTGTTTTATATGGGATTAGTAACTATTGACAACGCAAATCCGCAAAGAATCGCCTTGAAAATTCCGAACTATTCGATAAAAACAATGTATTGGGAATTTGTTGAGAATATGCTGACCGAAGAACTTGAAGGTTTATCGTTAGATGGCAGTAAATACAGAAATTCAATTTACACGTTAGCCTACGAAAACGACTACCAACCCTTTTTTGAATATTTCAGTAAATACATTATGAAATATCTGTCGAACCGCGACTTGCAAGGTACGGTAGAAAAAGACATTAAATTCTTGTTGTTACCGATATTTTTCACAAGCAACTATTATTTTCCGGTTTCGGAACTGGAAAATTCGGAAGGTTATACCGATATTTACTTAAAACGTAGTCATTTACACCCGACAAGTATTTCGGAGTGGATTTTTGAAGTAAAATACGTCAGCCAACGTAACGCTAAAAAGAAAAATCTGATCGAAGCGGCAAAAACAGAATCCATAGCGCAACTGCAACGCTACAAAAACTCAAATTTATTTAAAGACCGTACAGATGTACGCTATTTGGCAGTGGTGTTTGTCGGGAAAAAAGATTATTTTATAGAAGAAATTTAGATAAAAAAATAAAAAATATGAAACACATATTATTGATCATCAGCCTTTCCTTGTTGCCGGTCGCTCTGGCGAATGCGCAAACGCCCGAAGCACAGGCATATCCAAACGGTATCTATATATTCTGCGGAAAGGATATACCGCGCAGTTTCTACTATTTGATAGAGAAACAGGACGCTACGGGGTCATGGGCGAAAGCGGCGGAACTGCGTGCGCCGCAAAACGCCGCCGCGCTTAAAGCCAACCTGCTCCGGCTGCCCGACTTTTTCGCCGCGACGATGCCGCTGCCCACCGACCATGCCGACATGCTCTGGGAGCGGCTCAACCTGTCGGGCGGCGCCGACTCGCTCTTTACCTATACCGCCGACCCTAAAATCATGGCGGCGCTTGGTTGCGGCTGGTTCGACGACGGCATCGCGGCAAGCGGCGACTACCGCTACCGCATCTCAAAGGTTTACCGCACGGACGCTATTGCGCTGGGCGAAATCAGCCGGCGGTTTCCCGACAACGCTTATAAGGGAACACTCCGCACTGTCCGTTTTGTGCCTGAAAATACGCACGTTACGCTCTATTACGGATTGAGCGACAGCCTGCTTACCAACGGCGTGATACTGTACCGCAGCCGCCTGCAGGAAAACAACTATCGAGCCATGCCGGCGAAAACGGCGTTTACTGTGTTGGATGGCCGGACGGTAGCCGTCGTCCGCGACGAATCGGTAGCCAAAGGAATGGCATACAGTTACGTAGCCGTTCCCCGCGACGCGCTGGGCAATCCGGGAACGCCCTCCGACACGGTTCAAATCTACAATCTTACCAGCATGACCGACATCGGGATAGTGAAAAGTTTTAAAGCCGTAGCCGACAAGGAGAAAAAAGGTATTATGCTCACTTGGGAAATGACCAGCGACTTACATATTCAAGGTTACGAAATATTCCGCTCGAAAGACTACGAAACCGGCTATGAACGTATCGCCACGCTGCCGGCGGAGGCTTCATCACATTTCGACCATTTCGGCATTGACTATGGCGAAGCCTACTTTTACTACATGGTAGTGAACAACGGCTACGGCGACAACGTACCCACTGCTCCCACGCCCGTAGCGCTTGAAGGCTCAAAGAAGAACTTCATGCCTCCGCAAAACCTCCAAGCCGAGTTGCAAGGCAATGTGGTTCATCTGACTTTCTCAAGTATTGATTCGGATACCTGGGGCTACCAGATTTTTCGCGGCGAGGGCTATACAGGAGAACTGACGCAAATCGCTTCCATATCGGTATCGCATCAGCCGACGGCGGAGGGGGCAGAACGCACTGTGGCGCTCTTCACCGATACGCTCGCGCTGTCGCATACGCCGCAAACCATCAGTTACGCGGTAGCCGACGTGAACTCGTCGTACAACGTCAGCCCGTTGAGCGAGCGCGTTTCCATACAATACAGCGGCGGCATGATGCCCGCCCCGTCGAATGTGGAAGCCCTGTTGCGCAATGACCGGATATTGGTCGTTTGGAACGACATGGCGAAAATACACCCTTATATAAGCGGTTACAACCTTTGGCGCAGCACGGTGCAGGGCGAAACGGAAACAGAGGCGCAACTCGTCGTCACGCTTCCTTACGAGCAAAACAATTACATGGATACGCTCGTAACGCCCGCAACGCATTACCGCTATTCGGTAGAATCTATCGGCGTCAACGGCGAAAGTAGCGGTCGCAGTCTGCACGCCGGCATCACCGTACCGGCGCAACTCCCCCTGCCGCCCGGACAGGTTTCTGCCATCGCCGCCGACAACCGTATCCTGCTTCGTTGGGATAACCCCTTAGACCCAAGCATTCAGTCCATCCGCGTTTACCGCGCCACATCAAACGTACAGACAGCCCTGCTCAAAGAACTGCCCGCCAGTCAAACTACGTTTGAAGACCCAACCGTCAAAAAGAGCGAACAGTACTTCTATTATGTAGTAACGGTAAACCGTCGTGGTGAAGAAAGCAGAGCGGATGAACCGGTGGGGGCAAGGGTGAGGTAGTGAGCGAAGAAGTCGGACAAAACTTTTGGCAAAGACTTTTCTTTATTGAATCAAATGACTCCACATTATTTATTTTTAATGTTTCGTCTCTTCATTGTCCCGTTGCGCCAAACCCAAGTTAGGTGCAGGTGATTTGTTCATTTTGCTTTTGCCAAATAAACCGTACTTCGACTACTTCCTTGTTTCTCAATCATTCCCTTACTTTGTAAATCAGATAAAATTCTTTTTACGGTTGGGTTAGGAATATTCAATTTATCAGCAATTTCGCTCGATTTTATGCCCGAATAATTTTGAATGATTGTCAAAATGGCTTTTTCACGAGGCGAAAGTTGCGTTTCTATGCCACTTTGTTCAAGTTTTTTCATTAGTTGCGTT
>Ga0082212_10013697_pt1 | contig 10121 bp, 6 predicted proteins | sample TergutNt197P3_FD_71548 | JGI IMG/M metagenome (GOLD analysis project Ga0082212, IMG submission 71548) | Neocapritermes taracua P3 segment gut microbial communities from Petit-Saut dam, French Guiana - Nt197 P3 | ecosystem: Host-associated > Arthropoda: Insects > Digestive system > Gut ...
TTTTGTAGCGGTCCTGATCGCTTGCCAAATTTTCGGGTAAACATTTTTCGTAGAATGAAACCGCATCACATCCTCTGTCCAGAATCGCATAACTCTGCACTAGCCAAGCATTTAAATGCATAAAGATGGAACCATTTTCTTTCATCGCCGGTGGCTCTTTTTCGGTATTCCAAGTTCGCTCAGGCAGTTCATCGCGCTCAGCAAGGCCGGTATAGACGGGGTAGCAGATTTGGGCTCCAAATTCACTGTCCAAATATTCTTCCACTTTGCTCATAATGATTTTGGCGCGGTTTTTATCCGCAGTACCGCAGTTGATTCCGAATGCCTGTGGCTCGAGGAAGATTTTGCCTTCCGCATTTTCGCTTATTCCCAAATCCTTTTTATTTGGCACCAAAGACAACGCACGGATGTAATACCCTTCTTTGTCGATGGCATATTTTTCAAGGGCAGCACTAATTTTTTGGGCTCGTGATAGATATTCTTCTTGCAAATGCGTATCCCGGTTTACGGTTTTTAATAAGTCCGCCGTATCAAGCAAAACTTTATATAGCTGCTGGGCAACCATAACGCTTTCGACATCCTTATTCCAGTCATCGCCAGTGCGCAATTCGTTCAAATCATCGTTCCAATCACAGTCCTTCATATAAGGCAAATCACGCTCACTTCGATCGGTCCAGACGCGGTCAATCGCCTTCTCAATATGTTCTAAAATGGTGCCATAGCATTCGCCTTTATTTTCGTGGACTTCGGCATAGGCAACGGTTTCATCAAGGAACGCAAAATCACCGGTTTCTTTTATGTATTTGATGATCGCTATCGGCAGCCAAATAGGATCATCGCTGGCCTCAATTGCTTTATTTCCGGGCTGGTCAATAAAAAAGTTATGATAGCAAACGCCGTCTGAAAACATTTGTGTTGCAATGTGTTTCAGGGAAGACTTTACGCTATCGGCAAAATAGGGCAGATTGAAATTCACATCCTGCAAAATATCACGGAAGCCCCAGCCATATTCATAGCCGGTATGATAGCGCGATTTCATTCGATTTAGGATATAAACGATGCGGCATTGATATTGCAGCCACTTGAAGGCACGGTTGATTTTTGCACTGGGGGTAAAGATGGTGTATTGCGCCATCATATCACGCCACCATTCTTTAACATCAGCAAGCATTTCATTGCGTGTAGCGGCACACTGTATTAGCTTGGTCATTTCCTTTAAATAGGTTTTATGATTCAGATAATAATCTTTTGTGGAACTTGCGATTAAGGCGATTGCAAACTCGCATTTCTCGCCTGACTTAAGCGTGACCTTATTGCGGAAGACACCGCAAGTCCGGCGAAGATATGCCTGATTGGTATTAGAAAGCGGCTTCCCATCGATAATCCGGAGCGGGTCGGAAAGAGAATGAAATCTGTTGCCCAAAAACCGCTCTTCATTTGTTTCATACTCCGTGTTTTTCGTATTCAAGGTCGAAATGAATGCCGCAACGTTTCCGAGCATTCCATTGATCTCTTCTTGGTCATCATTTACACTTGTTCCATGATTCCGGCGAAAAACAATGGCATTTAACTCTTTGTCCCAATTCGCCCCACCGAAAAACCCGTCATTGTCGCCAGCCAGCAGACGAACCAAGGCATCGCCCATATGGATAGGGACAAAGGGATAAATTTCGAGTTCTTTTGTTTCCGAAGATTCGTTTGCGATGACGATATTTTGAATCCAACCGTCGAATTCTTTGGGAACGAACATCGTTTGCTCGGTTTTAATTCCCTTATATGTTGAATCAAATTTGATATAGCCAAAACCTAAGGTGCCCTTAAACGTTTGATTATCTTTTTTGACAGGCTGCCAAGTAGTCGTGAAAAAGTCGCGGGTTTTCGTGTCAACGATATAGCAGTAGCGTCCCTTATTATCGGCATCATTCAGATGTAAGCCCGTATCGACAAAGGTATTCTCATGTGTTCCCCGCACATCGAATCCGCCGCCCGTATAACTCACGCCCGAACAAAATGTCTCCATTCCGGGCTGACCAGGACGGATCAAGTAATGAAGCCAAGGTTCCGGCGTGTATGGATTTACAATCTCAAACTCATCCTGTTCATTAAATCTTCCGTATTCTGTCATCTAAAAGCTCCTTTTTTGTATAGGAAATTGCGCGAACCAATTAAATCATTTCGGGAGAATTGCTTTAGCAATTCTCTTAATGCGTCGCCGCCGGGCGACGCTATTTTATGACGCTATTTTCAAATGGATTATATCATACCGCTTATAGATAAGCAAGAAGCAAAACATTGCTAAATAAGTACTAGATTTTTACACCAAAATATGAGAAAATAGTCCTTGTACAATATATCGAAAGGAGATTTACATGATTTATTCACATGAAGTTGAGCAAATGTGCAAGGTGGCGCAAGGTGTATGCCACGGCTGTGCCCCGATTCCTGAAGAAGGAAAATGGGTAAATGCCAAAGAAGTGAAAGACATTTCCGGTCTCACCCATGGAGTCGGCTGGTGCGCTCCCCAGCAGGGCGCTTGCAAGCTGACCCTTAATATTAAGGAAGGCATCGTCCAAGAGACCTTAATTGAAACGATTGGCTGCTCCGGTATGACACACTCGGCAGCCATGGCCGCAGAAATCATGCCGGGCCTGACATTATTAGAAGCAATGAATACCGACCTTGTTTGTGATGCGATTAACGTAGCGATGCGTGAACTTTTCTTACAGATTGTTTATGGCCGTACCCAGAGTGCCTTTTCAGAAGGCGGTTTGCCGATTGGTGCTGGCCTTGAGGATCTTGGCAAGGGTCTCCGCAGTCAGGTTGGTACGATGTATGGTACATTGGCAAAGGGCCCTCGTTATCTTGAAATGGCAGAAGGCTATGTCACTGGCATTGCCCTTGATGCAGATGACGAAATCATTGGTTATCAGTTTGTAAGTCTTGGCAAGATGACTGATTTTATCGCAAAAGGTGATGACCCCAATACCGCATGGGAAAAAGCAAAAGGCCAGTATGGCCGTGTTGCTGATGCAGTCAAGATCATCGATCCCAGAAATGAATAAGAAAAGGAGGAAATAAAAATGGCACCGTTATTTGAATCATATGAAAGACGTATTAAGCAAATCAATGCAGTTTTAAACAGCTATGGCATTTCTTCCATTGAAGATGCAGAGAAAATCACAAAAGATGCCGGCCTTGATGTCTATCATCAAGTGGAAGCCATCCAGCCGATCTGTTTTGAAAATGCCAAATGGGCCTATGTCGTTGGCGCAGCCATTGCGATTAAAAAAGGATGCAAAAAAGCTGCTGATGCCGCCGCCGCGATTGGCGAAGGCATTCAAGCGTTTTGTATTCCCGGTTCGGTTGCCGACCAGCGAAAAGTTGGCCTTGGCCATGGTAATCTGGGTAAGATGCTACTGGAAGAGGAAACCGAATGCTTTGCATTTCTGGCCGGACATGAATCATTTGCCGCCGCCGAAGGTGCGATTGGAATCGCCGAAAAAGCGAATAAAGTCCGTCAGAAGCCACTCCGGGTTATTTTAAACGGCCTTGGCAAAGATGCAGCACAGGTTATTTCCCGCATCAACGGCTTTACCTATGTCGAAACCCAAATGGATTATGCAACCGGTGAGGTAAAAGAAGTGTTCCGTAAATCCTATTCCGAAGGTTTGCGGGCGAAAGTCAACTGCTATGGCGTGAATGATGTCGTCGAAGGGGTTGCCGTTATGCATAAGGAGCATGTTGATGTTTCCATTACCGGCAACTCGACCAATCCGACCCGTTTCCAGCACCCCGTTGCCGGAACGTACAAGAAAGAATGCATGGAGCAGAGTAAGAAATATTTCTCTGTCGCTTCGGGCGGCGGTACCGGACGTACCCTGCATCCGGATAATATGGCGGCTGGCCCAGCTTCCTACGGCATGACCGACACGATGGGGCGGATGCACTCCGATGCTCAGTTCGCCGGATCATCATCGGTTCCTGCTCACGTTGAAATGATGGGCCTAGTCGGAGCCGGCAATAACCCGATGGTCGGAATGACGGTTGCGGTTGCGGTTTCCCTGGAAGAAGCAGCGAAAGCAAATCGTTTTTAAAAATATTAAAGTTTCTAATCGATTTATGAATAAAGAAGGTACCTGCGGTATAATCTTGTTATACCGCAGGTATTTAGTAAGAGAGTACACATATCAATGTCAACAGAAGCTATAGAAATTCAAAATAACGAAGTTTTTGAAATTGAAATCTCTGAAAGCATCATTTCTGAAAACGGAGAAAAAAAGCCAACATTTTCAACTATTGAATATGAGTCCGTTGAAAGCGGACATGGGCATAGAAATATAAAACGCACGGCGATTGTTGCAAGCGTTGTGGCGGGGGTAGTCTTTATTTCGCTGACACTTATTTATGCTAGTGTGTCCGCCTATTTCAAACTACACTTTTTTCCTAATACGGTCATTAATCATCTTGATTGCAGTCACTTAACGGCAAAAGAAGCAGCGGAACTTATTTTTGAACAAAATCTGATTTATCAATTAGAAGTATTCGATCAAGATGGCGAAGTGGCTGGCATCATTAAAGCGGCAGAGATAGGCTTTTATATAGATATTGATGTCGATGTTGAGGCGTTGCTTTTGAATCAGGATGAGCGAAAATGGATATTTGAGTATTCGAACCCGAGTACCCATGAAATAACCTATGATATCCATTTTGACCACCAGCTCTTAGTTGGATTAATCCGCGAATGGGATATCTTTGATGCATCCAATATGACTTTGCCACAAAATGCCTACTTAAGTGAATATAATGAAGAAATCAAAGGATATGAGCTGGTTTTGGAAGAAACGGGCAGCGCGATTGATTTTGGCAAAGCAAAATGGGCAATTGTCGAGGCTCTATATAATTGGCATGATCAGTTAAACCTTGAGGATGAAAAATGTTATTTCAGGGCGAGAATTACGAGTGATGATGCAAATTTAAGTCACAGGGCGGCGGCTTTAAATCAATTTACGCGCACACGCATTACCTATGACTGGAATGGCAGTGAGGTCATTTTGGATGGTGATCTGATTCATCAATGGATTATCGAAAATGCCGGTACATTTACGATCGATGAAGAGGCAGTAAGGGATTTTGTGACGACCCATGCCAAAGAGAACGATACATACGGTAAAAAGCGAACCTTCATTACCACTGCCGGCGTTGAAAGAAGCTTGCCTGACGGCGGCTTTGGATGGCGGACCGGACGTAGTGCCGAAACGGAAGCACTGATGGAACTAATCCAATCCGGTACGGTAATGAACCGCGAACCCATTTATCTAGTCGAAGGATGGCAAAAAGGCCAGGATGATATCGGTTCCTCCTATGTTGAAATTGATTTGGGCAATCAATATTTATATCTTTATGTAGAAGGGGAAATAATATTAGAAACAGAATTGGTTTCAGGGAATATGAATCGTGGCTGGGGTACTCCTGCCGGTGTATTCGGGCTGACATATAAGGAGCGCAATGCGGTTTTACGTGGCGCAACATACACCACGCCGGTCAGCTACTGGATGCCCTTTAATGGCAATGTCGGCATGCATGATGCGACTTGGCGCTCGAGTTTTGGTGGCGATATCTACGTAGACGGCGGTTCGCATGGTTGTATTAACCTTCCCTATGGCAAGGCAAAAGAAATTTATGCTTACATATCAACCGGATTTCCGGTGATTTGTTATTATTAATGTACAGAGCCGTGTAATGAATATATTCACCTGCATCATCACGGGAGTAAATCCCGTGATGATGCAGGTGAAACACGGCTCGCACGGTGGATAATTGTAACCAATTATCCAATTATGAGGAGACAACTTACATGGCGAAATATAATCATCGTGAAATCGAAAATAAATGGCGTAAAATATGGGCGGAACATCCCGTCAATGTTGATGACGGTCAAAAGCCCAAATATTATTGCCTTGATATGTTCCCTTATCCATCAGCTTCCGGCCTCCATGTCGGGCACTGGCGTGGATATACGATTTCGGATGTATGGAGCCGCTATAAACTGCTTAGTGGCTATTATCTCATTCACCCGATGGGCTGGGATGCCTTTGGTTTGCCGGCGGAAAACTATGCGATCAAAATGGGTACGCATCCGGCTAAAACAACAGATGACTGCATTGTAAGATACAAAGCACAAATGGAACAAATTGCGGCTTTGTATGATTGGGATATGGAGCTTAGCACCACCGACCCTGATTTTTATAAATGGACCCAGTGGATTTTTGTGAAGATGTGGGAAGAAGGGCTTGCCTATGAAAAAGAGATGCCGATTAACTGGTGTCCATCCTGCAAAACCGGGCTTGCCAATGAAGAAGTGGTGAATGGCAAATGCGAGCGCTGCAGTGATGATGTAACGAAGAAAAACCTAAAGCAATGGATGCTTCGGATTACGAAATATGCCGATCGCCTGCTTAATGACCTTGACAAACTAGACTGGCCGGAAAAGGTCAAAAAAATGCAGGCTGACTGGATCGGTAAATCATATGGTGCCGAGGTTGATTTTGCGATTGCAGGCAGGGAAGAGAAGATAACGGTTTTCACGACCCGGACCGATACCCTCTATGGTGCGACCTTCATGGTATTGGCACCGGAGCATGAACTGGCGGCTTTACTTGCCAATGATGAAACCAGAAATGCCGTCGAATCTTATATTTATGACTCATCGCTTAAGTCTAATGTTGACCGTTTACAGGATAAAGAAAAAACCGGCATCTTTACCGGCTCTTATGCCATCAACCCATTGAGCGGCGAAAAATTGCCAATCTGGCTGGCCGATTATGTGTTGGCCGATTATGGTACCGGGGCTATTATGTGCGTTCCGGCGCATGACGAGCGTGACTTTGAATTCGCGGTCAAATTCGGCTTGCCAATCGTCCAGGTCATTGCAAAGGATGGCATTGAAATTGTTAACATGACAAAACCTTACTGTGAACCAAATGGTACAGTCATCAACTCTGCCGATTGGAATGGCATGGAATCAGCAGTTTTGAAAATCGAAGCGCCTGCGCTGATTGAAAAGTGCGGTCTTGGCAAGAAAACGACCAACTATAAACTGCGCGACTGGGTTTTCTCGCGCCAGCGTTATTGGGGTGAGCCGATTCCGATTATTCATTGCCCGGTTTGCGGCCTAGTACCCGTTCCGGTAGAAGAGCTGCCGCTATTATTGCCCAATGTTGAATCCTATGAGCCGACCGGCACCGGCGAATCCCCGCTTGCCGCGATCACGGATTGGGTAAACACGACCTGTCCGGTTTGCACATCTTCCGCGAAGCGTGAGACGAATACGATGCCGCAATGGGCAGGTTCATCTTGGTATTTTCTTCGCTATATTGATAATAAAAATAATGAAAAATTGGTGGATAAAGAAAAAGCCTCCAAGTTTTTGCCGGTTGATATGTATATTGGCGGTGTCGAGCATGCCGTCCTGCATTTACTTTATTCGCGTTTTTATACAAAGTTTTTGTATGATATTGGTTATGTTGATTTTGAAGAGCCATTTACCAAACTGTTTAACCAAGGCATGATAACCGGCAAAAATGGTGTCAAAATGAGCAAATCGAAAGGAAATGTCGTGTCGCCCGATGATTTGGTTCGTGATTATGGCTGTGATTCTTTGCGCCTATATGAACTATTTGTAGGGCCGCCCGAACTTGACTCCGAGTGGGATGACCGGGGAATTGAAGGGGTGTATCGCTATCTTTCCAAGTTTTACAATCTGGTCATGGAAAATAAAGATAAAGATGTGAAGCCGACTGCGGAAACGCTGCGCATCCGCCACAAGATGATCCACGACATTACCCAGCGCCTGAATACTTTCAGCCTGAATACCGTCGTCTCCGGTTTCATGGAATATAATAATAAGATGATTGAGCTGGCCAGAAGCACTGGAATCGACAAAGAGACTTTAATAACAACTGTTATTTTATTATCGCCACTTGCGCCCCATATTGCGGAGGAACTTTATAAAGAATTGGGGGGCAAAGAAAGCGTTTTTCAAAACAGCTGGCCGGTCGCGGATGAAAAGATAATGGCTGACAATGAAAAAGAAGTTGCCATCCAAGTGAATGGCAAAACCAAAAAGGTCATTCGTCTGGCTGCCGATATCAGCCAGGCCGATGCAATTGCGGCCGGCAAGGAAGCATTGGGCGAGCGTTTAAGCGGAACGATCGTGAAAGAAATTTATGTGCCGGGACGGATTGTGAATTTGGTAATCAAACCGTAACCGTAAAACACCTCCATCTTCCAGTTAAGGAGCATAGCAGTGAATCAGAAAGTGATAATTGCATTACTAACTTGCGTGATGCAAGTGATCGCCGGCTGCGGAAATACAGATGCGGTAAATGCCCATGAACCGCTGCCGGAAGCTGCCGCAATGGAGCAAACGATAGACGATACTTTCGCCGCGCTAACGATCTATAAAAGTTTGCTGAACCAATTATCCGTCAATCAAAATGAAAAAAGCCAATATGAAATGAATTTTATGATTGAAATGGATATGATGTTGAATGGATTCCCGATTGCCGCCGGATGGTTGGATGGCAATCTAAAAATGATTAAAGATACGGATTTGCTTGAGATTGCCATGTTCATGGACATGCGCAGTATGGGCAGCGGACTTCGGGAACTGTACTATGATGGCAATCGTATTTATTATGCTATCGATGGCGTTGAATTACCGATTGATTTTGATTTTTTCATGAAGCAAATAGATGCTTCAGTCAGTTTGCCTGACTTTTACGAAAATGCGGTTAAGTCACTTGAAATCACGGATGTTGATGGTGATGTTGAATATACGATGCTGATTGACAACATGATGATATCCGATTTTGTGGCCAGCCGCGTAAATGATTCTTTATTTGAGTTAGAAATTGAAATAGACCGCGAAGCAGACTTCCGGTTAGATGATGTGAAGATGATAATTTTAGCTGATAAAAATGGACAGCCGCTTCACTTTGCCATGGAAATTAAGATGAGCAAGGATATTGATGACTTTATCCTGACAAAGACGATGAGGACGATTTTTGATATCATAAAATGGGATTAAAAACAGCCGCTGTGCGGCATTTTTTTTGTGACTTTTTTCACCCCTTGAAATTACTTCCGGCACTTTTATTATCACTTTCCGGCGGTTATGATTTAAAGAGTAAAAATCATTCCGAACTTTCAAACTACTTATTTAAGGATATAAAAAGGGGGTATAGATATGTCAGAAATAGTCTTAAAAATCGCTGGACTTACCAAAAAATATGATTATAAATCCGCTGTGGATCATATTTCACTGGAAATTAGAAAAGGTGAAATTTTCGGCTTGCTTGGACCGAATGGAGCCGGTAAAAGTACCACGATGAATATGATTTGCGGGCTGACACAGCCGACCGCCGGAAAAATCGAAATTTTTGATCAAGATATTGCAAAGGAGTTGAACCTGATCAAAAAGAATATCGGCTATATTCCGCAGGAGATCGCCATTCACCCCAATCTAAAAGCTTGGGAAAATGTCGAACTTTTCACCTCGCTTTATGGTTTGCGGGGCAAAGAATTAAAGAAGGCAGTCACAGAAGCCTTAGAATTTGTCGATTTGAATGAGAAGAGGGAGGATTATGCCCGGAAATTTTCCGGCGGGATGAAACGGCGGTTGAATATCGCCTGTGCAGTCGGCCATCGCCCTGACCTATTATTTTTTGACGAACCAACCGTTGGGATTGACCCCCAATCACGAAATTTTATCCTTGAAAAAATCAAACAGATTAATCATCAGGGGGCAACCGTGATATATACGAGCCATTACATGGAGGAAATCGAAGCCATCTGCACTCGCATCGCGGTGATGGATAACGGGAAAATCATTGCCATCGGCACCAAAGCGGAATTGGTATCACTCGTTACCAATGACCCGGAAAGCCGGATGTCCCTTGAAGAAGTCTTTTTGACGCTTACCGGCAAAAAATTGCGTGACTATGGGGAGGAAAGCCAATGATTCAGTGGGGACTGATTAAGAACAACTTAAAGCTGATGCTGCGAAGCAAATGGATTTTATTCCTCATGATTATTATGCCGCTACTAACAATGGGGATCCT
>Ga0082212_10013698_pt1 | contig 10121 bp, 8 predicted proteins | sample TergutNt197P3_FD_71548 | JGI IMG/M metagenome (GOLD analysis project Ga0082212, IMG submission 71548) | Neocapritermes taracua P3 segment gut microbial communities from Petit-Saut dam, French Guiana - Nt197 P3 | ecosystem: Host-associated > Arthropoda: Insects > Digestive system > Gut ...
CCTTCCACACCGGCCACAAGCAGGTCAGCGATAACGGAGTCAGTCGCCCATAGGTATAAGAAAGTTACGGCTTCGGCGGCATAGGATGTTCCCGAGTAAACAGCCATTCCGGCGCCCATCGCGCTTTCAGGCGTTACGATCGGTGTCTTGTAACTGGGCATCCAAACGATTTCGATATCGCGGCCCTGCGCATCACTGGCTTGTGCTGAAAGAACCATTTCCTGGCCGGGGCCGTAAACGAAAGTCGTAATCAGGTAGTCGCCGGTATTCCGGCGGGTAGCAACGGATTCACTGGAAACTTCACCAACGATGCCTTGATCCGGATCGACATAACCGGCTGTGTAGTAGCCGTGCATAATGTCGATATATGCTTTAAATTCAGGCACTTCATAGCGACTGTTAATCGTCACATTCGTCGCGGCCGGATTATTATTGTCGAACTGAATTCCCAGCGGACCGCTGGTGCCGGAGTAATACATCATATTCGTTGCGGCACGGGCTAATACCTCACCCTCGATGTTCAAAGGATAGCCGCCTTTTTCGGCCTTATAGGCAGCCAAAACCGGTTCCCAGGAAGCTAAGTCGGTGGGATTAAAGTCTGATACGCTTAAGCCGATCTCTTCCATATAGGTTTTATTAACCATATAGCCGATTTGCGAAGCGGAGTCTTTGTCAATCATAACCCCGTAGATACCGGTTCCTTCGGCACCGGGAACAACTGAAACATCTCTGATCGCCGGTGAAGTATTGATATAAATATTACCATACTTTTCCATCAGGTTGTTATCAGGGTGGTACAGACGCAGATACTGGCCGGTCAGAGCGCCGGTATCATAATGGACATCACCGGACCATGAGTGCGCCGGAATGATATCGGGAGCCGATGCTGTTTGTAAAGCCATATTCAGGTCATCAAAACCCCAAGCGCCGCCAGACATGGAAAGGTTGACGCTGAATTCGTATCCTAATTCACGAACCCGGGCGGTTAAGGCGTCCGATACTGCTTTGATCGCTGCGCTGCTCATTTCACCGGCCGGCATCAACATGACTTCGAGGGTCACATCGCCACTAAATCCGCTATCAACTGAAGCGGGGGGCAAATCACCGGAAGGGGCGTCGGAAACCGGAGCCGGCCTCGTTTCGCCGCCGGACGTGCCGGAATCATTCGTAGCGTTATTGTTCGAACCACATGCTGCCAGTGAAAATACCATCACGGCGGCGACTAACAAAGATAATAATTTTTTCATTTAGTTCCTCCTTACTAATCGTTGATTGTTTAAAGTCTCTATGTAAAACAGTTGCAAGCAACCGCTTTTACCACATAAATTTTGCATCCTAGCGAACAGTTACGCATTGCGAGGAATGACATGCCATTGCAAGCAATGACACAATTCAGATTGCGATTACTGGATTGCTTCGCTAACGCTCGCAATGACGTTAGCAGTTCATTATTTATTATTCGCTATACCAGACAGCCCGGAAGAATGGCGCTTGCGACATTCTTCTCGTATGAAGAGCGCCCGCGCAGCGGGACTAGTTTTTCGTGGAACTTTAGTTCCATGGTGGCGGGCCACTGCCCGGCACCTTAGAAAAACTCTTCATACTCTAGCCTTTAACCGAGCCAACCGTCAGCCCAGCAACAATAAAACGCTGGAAAAATGGATAAGCAAAAGCAATCGGGATAACGATAATAACGCAAAGTGCCATCCGAAGGTTAAGGCTCGGCATTTTCGAGATATCCGCTCCCGGCAGGCCGGAGTTAAGTGCCATCATCCGCGCATTTTCCTGTAATTTCACCAATAAATACTGCAAAGGGATCAGTTCATCTTTCGTGATATAAAGCTGAGGGATAAACCATTCATTCCAGTAAGCCAACATGTTAAGTAAGGCAATGGTTGCGATGCCCGGTTTAGCAATCGGGGCGACGATGCCGAACAGGGTCCGCCATTCACCGGCGCCGTCTACCCGCGCCGCTTCAATCATTTCAAAGGGGACGCTCGACTGGAAGAAACTGCGCATAACGATGATATTAAAGGGATTGACCAAAAGCGGAATAATGAGGGCCCAATAATTATCGCTAAGCCCCAACAAGTTCTTGCAGACTACCACCGTTGGCGCCAGTCCGCCGCCGAACAGCATCGTAAAGAAGCTGAAAAAAGTAAAGAAGCGGCGGTATTTATAATCTGGCCGGTAGAGAGCATAGGAATATAGCATACAGACCAGAACCGAAGATGCGGTGCCAACCAATGTAACGAAAATCGAGTTGAATAACGATATCCATAGTTGCTTACCGAGGATAATTACGCTTTCATAAGCCTCTAAAGTAAGCTTGCTGGGAAAAAATGAATATCCGTTCGTCATGATGCTTGATTCAGCCGAAAACGAAATGATGATGACGAAAACAAAAGGGATGATGCAAAGCAGGGCGAAACCCCCGATAACCAAGTGCATAATCAGCTGCCCGAATGGCCCAACGCTATTTAGACGGCTCGATTCACTTTCTCTTTTACCCATTTAGGACCTCCTCCTTAAAATAATGCGCTTTCACTGTCAACGCGGCGGACAATCGTATTCGCGGTAATAATGCAGCAAAAACCAATCAGATTCTGGAAAAAGCTCACCGCGGTTGACTGGCCTAGGTTAACTGAAGTTTTCATTAAACGATAAACAAAAGTATCTACCACCTCGACGGCATTCACGACTACTCCGCCGCCGCCCTGTTGGGGTAATGCCCAGAACTGGCCGAAATCGGCATTAAAAATGCGGCCAATGTTCATGATAAACAAGATGATAATAATCGTGCGCAGATTAGGAAGGGTGATATGTAAAACCTGTTGCCATTTGCCGGCGCCGTCAATCGCCGCCGCTTCATATTGCGTGGCATCAATTCCGGTAATCGCCGCGAGATAAAGAATCGTTGAATATCCGGTCATTTTCCAGATATTCGAAAATACCATGATGAACGGCCACGGTTCGGCCTGCTGGAAAAAATCCCTTAAACCGAACATCGCCGGGTCAATTAGGCCATGCTTGCTGGAAATCATCGCCATCAAGAAATAACTGACGACAACCCAGGAAATAAAGTAGGGAAAAAACATTAGGGTTTGATAAAGGCGGGAGGCAAACTTTTTCGAAATTTCAGTTAAGAGAATCGCAAAGACTACTGAAATCAGAGCGCCTAAGATAATAAAAGTAGAGTTATACAACAAAGTATTGCGGATCATTCGGCCTGTCATCGGGTTGCCGAACAGCAGCTGAAAATTTCCTAAACCAATCCAGTCGCGGTCAAAAATGTCCGCGATATAACCGTGGTCTTTGACAAATCTGGCATTCGGGAGCTTGTAATCTTTGAACGCCATGATAATTCCGAACATCGGCACATACCGAAGCAGAATCAGCCAGATGACACCCGGCAAAACCATCAGGGTGATTGTAAAGGTTTTTTTGCCGTTCCGTAACCTGTAGAGCAGAGTATCTAATTTGCTTTTCATCGTTTTCCTCCAAAGGGTGGGAAGATTGACGCTACAAAAACATTTTATTAAATACCTGCTGATATGTCACGGTCTCATCTTGCTATTTTGTGGTTGATTTTGGCAATTAAATAGCGTCGCCCAGCGGCGACGCATTAAGAGAACGCTTGCGCGTTCTCCTTAAATGATTTAGGTAACAGCAATTTCCTACTAACTCATACTTTATGATAGTAATCCGGTTTGAAAGCCTTCATAGTCTTTAAGCGCTTCTTCCTGCGCCGTAATCCGGAGACCGTTAATGTGATGGAAATTCACCCGGACCAACTCGACGATTTCCTTGTCCAGGCCACCGTTTTCAACCATCCGGCTTAAAACCCCGTTGGTTTCTTCTTCGCACATTCCTTCCCGGTAGGGGCGGTCCTCGGTAATCGCCGTAAATACGTCCGCTACGCACATGATACGGGCAAGCTTACATAATTCATCGCCCCGAATATGAAAGGGATAACCGCTGCCATCCAGTTTCTCATGATGGAAAGCAGCCCATCCCGCCACGTGTTCAAGGCCGCGGATTTTTTTCAGGATGCTGTAGGTAAAATAGGTATGCTTCCGCATGATATTAAATTCGGCGTGGTCGAGCTTGCCGTTTTTGTCCAAAATATCATTAGAAATCGATAATTTACCCAGGTCATGCAGAAAACCGGCAATCTCCATTAATTTGCACTCTCGTTCCGAAAAGCCGGCGATCTTCGAAATTTCTTTCGCGACGGCGGCGATGCCGCTTGAATGAGTGGCGGTAAAGCGGCTCCGGAAGTCAATAATATGGGCAAATACCACCGCGAAACCCCGCAGGGTATCTAAATCAATGAAATCTACTTTGCTGGCAATGATTCGGGGCGGAATGATTTTCACATCGGGAAGTAGACAAGCTTCAATCCAAAAATATTCGAGGCGCGAAAGCCGGTCAAGGGCAGCTAATGCTTCCGGGTGAAAAATATCTTTTTTATTTTCAATCCGCAAAAGCATCCGGGGGACCTGCTCCAGTATTTCCTCTTCTTCATTGTGCAAAACCGCCAGCATATCGGCTAGATTAATCACGAAACTGCCAACCGGAATTTGCGCACCTATTTCATAAGGCGAGTGGTGATAGCGGATTAACTCGGCGATCTGTTTTAAGGGGGCAAAATCTTTCAGCAGCCGGTAACCGACTTCGGCATGGTTAGCCAAATCCGCTTCGGCGATTTTGAAATTATGCAGCAAAATCTGCTCTTCAACGGAAAAAGCCCCAATATCATGTAAAATAGCCGCAAGGGCGATATCTTTAATCATATCATCCGGCAAGCCCATTTCTTTGCCGATACAGCATGAAAGATAAGTTACCTTACGGTGGTGATTGCTAAGGACCGGAGAGGCTAAGTCGATGGCCTCGGAAATCGCCCGGATAAAATCACTTACGGATACTTCATCTTCAATAAACATCATAAGAATACGCTCCTTTGCTACTATTCATAGATATAAAGTCTGCCGATAACCCCTAACGCATTAATTCCGCCGCTTCTTTCATGTTCACGATGACCGGAACGTCAAAAGGGCATTTTTTTTCACAACTGCCGCATTCGATGCAATCCTTACCATTATTCGGAAGGCTTTGGTAGTGTGAAATGATGGATGGCGGTACCTTCGTCTTATCCAGCTTCGCGATATCTAAATATTTATTAACCACAGCTATATCAATCCCCGCCGGACAAGGCAAGCAGTGATTACAATAAACGCAATTGCCGCGAAAATCATTCCTGGTGGCGCTGATGATGTCAGCGAAATCTTTCTCGGCATCTGAGCGGTTAAAATAGGTGAGGACATCATTCATTTCTGCCGCTGTCTTGCAGCCAGGCAAAATGCTGGCGACGGCCGGCCTAGTTAAACCATAATGGAGACATTGGGGAACAGTCATCGCCTCGGAATAAGGGGAATGCTCGCGGGTAATCAATTTACCGCCGCCAAAAGGCTTCATGACCGTAATTCCGACTTGCTTCTTTATACAAAGTTGATATAACTCCGCGCGTTTCGGGTCAAGCCCACGGAACAAATCAGCGCCCAAACCTTTATCCATATGGTCAAACACATACTGCTCAAAAGGAAGCATGTCAAATGCCGGATTGATGCTGAACATCATCATCTCAGTCAGGCCGGTTTCGATGACCTTGATCGCCGTTTGCGGATTATGGGAACTAAAGCCGATATGCAGGATGTCGCCATTCTTTTTCAGTTGCTCGGCGTAGGCAACAAATTCGGTTTCAAAAACATTTTGATAATCTTCTTCCGAATCAATAAAAAATAGCATTCCAAAATCAATATAACCATAAAGCCTGAGCAACTCTGCAAAATATTTTTTGACCGTTGGCATATCCCGGCTGATGTCGTATTGCTGCTTAACATTCGTCGCCCCGATGTGGCCCTGAATCATGATATCTTTGCGGCGATTCCCAAAGGCTTTAGCAAGGTGTTCCCTCACTTCTGTGCCGGGCATAAAGATGTCGAAAATATTCACGCCGCCGGCTAATGCCGCGTCAATGGTTTCTTTTACCTGCTCGTAGGGTTTAAAGTCAAGATGCTCGCATCCTAATCCGATGGCACTTACTTTTTTTCCGGTTTTTCCTAATTCACGGTATTCCATGTGACCCTCCATGTCATGTATTGTCTGTCATTGCGAGGAACGCAGTGACACGCCATTGCAAGCAATGACGTTAACAGTTCATTATTTAATATTCGCTATTAGTTTTTAAAACTATGTATCGGCGCGGGTATCCGACCGCCGCGATTGATAAAATCTTCGCAAGCAAAGGAATTTACAGACATAATCGGGGCAAAACCTAAAAGGCCGCCGAACTCCGCGACATCGCCGATCTTTTTCCCAATCACGGGGATGATCCGCACGGCGGTGGTTTTTTGGTTAATCATCCCGATCGCCATTTCATCGGCGATAATTCCGGATATTGCGGAAGCTTTCGTGTCACCGGGGATGGCGATCATATCAAGCCCTACTGAGCAAACACAAGTCATTGCTTCCAGCTTTTCTAAGGTTAATGCCCCGGCGGTAACGGCATCAATCATGCCTTGATCCTCGCTGACCGGGATAAAGGCACCGCTTAAACCTCCAACATAGGATGAGGCCATAACACCGCCTTTTTTTACCTGATCATTTAATAAAGCCAAAGCGGCGGTCGTTCCGGGGGCGCCAACGTATTCAAGACCCATTTCACATAAGATATCAGCTACACTATCACCGACTGCCGGGGTAGGGGCAAGCGATAAGTCAACAATCCCAAAGGGTACCGATAACCGAGCCGAAGCTTCTTTCGCTACCAACTGCCCAACCCGAGTCACCTTAAAGGCGGTCTTTTTAATCGTTTCACAAAGGGTTTCAAAGCTTTCGCCCCGCACCTTGCTGATCGCCGTCTTCACCACACCGGGGCCGCTGACGCCAACATTAATGACCGTATCGGTTTCCGTCACGCCGTGAAACGCACCGGCCATAAAGGGGTTATCATCGGGGGCATTACAAAAAACCACCAGCTTCGCACAACCAATTGAATCCGCGTCTTTCGTAAGGTTCGCGGTTTCTAAAATAATCTCGCCCATCATTTTCACGGCATCCATATTGATGCCGGTTTTCGTCGAACCTAAATTAATCGAAGCGCAGACTCGTTCCGTAACCGCTAACGCTTCCGGGATGGATTGAATCAGCAATCCATCTGCTGCTGTCTGCCCTTTCGCAACTAAGGCCGAATAACCACCGATGAAATTAACACCAACGTCATGGGCGACTTTATCCAAAGTTTTCGCGATCTGCACGAAATCATCGGGGGTTTTGCAGGCTGAGCCGCCGACTAAAGAGATCGGTGTTACGGAAATCCTTTTATTCACAATCGGAATGCCGAACTCACGGCTGATATCATCACCAACCGCAACGAGGTTCTTCGCAGCGGCATGAATTTTATCATAAATTTTTTTCTTCAAACGAGCTAAGTCGGAATCCGCCACATCAAGTAGACTAATTCCCATCGTGATCGTGCGGACATCCAGGTTTTCTTTCTCAATCATCTGATTGGTTTCATTTACTTCGTAGAAGTTGATCATGAATCAGCCTTTCCAAACGATTTAGGAGGTTGCCTTTTCATTATCTTGCTTTTGGCTTTTAATGTCAAGTGAATTTGCTGGCCATAGGCAGTACCCACCCCTCGCTTGCGATTTCTGATCGGGCTGACAGCTTTAACCATTTTGAAAGTAAGGATAGGTCTTTTTCAGCCATTATTTTTGTGCGCAGATCAACGCTTACCGCTCCGATATCCGATAATATTTCTAGAATTCCTTCGGCCTTTCCTGCGGCGGCACCATCAGCCATTCCTTTGGCCATTCCTTCGGCCATCCCTTCCTTATGCCCGTCTTCGCGCCCTTCCTCACGTATCGTTTCATGATGTTTCTTTTCATCATATTCCGTTAGCATCATTTCCATAATCTCCGCCTTGTTTTTTCTCAAAATATCACGCAAAATGTCGCCGTTGATGCAGTAATCAATTGTCTGACGAATTGCTTTTTTCAGCGCTATGCCCTGCTATAAGTATATGCGCAACTGGTGATTAAATAAAGCATATTCTTCAAGCACCCGGCATTGGCTTAGCAACTCTTTGTTGTTCCCATAGTTGATGTTGATGACTGTGGCTGTAAATTCCAGACAGGCCTTCGACTTGCTCCCCGGCACATCCATAAATGCATCGGAAAGCCTCAGCGTCCTCGTTTCTTCAAACGGGGAAATCGCTTTTTCTTTTCTCCATAGGGTCCCTTTCCTGATTTGCCATTTCCTCATGGCGGTGATCAGCTTTTTGCGTCATGTTGACAGGACACGCTAATGGAGTTTTTCAGCGAGCCCTGCCAGTTACTGTTTTCCTTATTTTGAAATACTGGCAGAAACTGCCCGATAATGCATAGCATCGGAAAATGCACAGCATCTGAATCAATACATGGAGTGTTGATTCGAATTTCATCAGGACAAATGAATTGCCCTGTTGATACCAATTTTATAGTTATTTTAATTATCTGTCAAGAAGGTTTTTTGACTATATTTTGGGATGTAACTGTCAGCAACAATTTTCAAACAACAATTACGCTTGCGGAAAGCATATCTGATATGGTATGATAAAATCAATTCATTTACCGAAGGAGAAAACCATGTTACATATCAAATCATTAGATGAAGGCCTAGATATCTTTAAAGCGCTCGGATCCGAAGTACGGATTGAAATCATTAAAATTTTAATGGAAAATAATGGCATTAATATGAACGAGCTAGCCGCCAAGCTGAATATCACGAATGGTGCATTAACCAGTCATATTAAAAAGCTGGATGACTGCGGATTAATAAAAGTATCCAATGAATCAACCGGCCATGGGAACCAAAAGAAATGTTCTTTTTATCTTGATAAAATCCTAATTGACGTGAATGCGCATGAAGAAATTGCGAACACCTATCAAACAGATTTAAAAGTCGGGCATTATTCCGATTACAATGTATATCCGACCTGTGGCCTTGCTTCCGGGGCGGCGATCATCGGGGAAGTAGATGATGTCCGTTATTTCTCACATCCGAATCGGTATGACGCTGATATTTTATGGTTTACGCGTGGTTATGTGGAATATGTCTTGCCTAACTTTATTCCTTTCGGTCAAAAAATTGATCAGATTACGCTTTCCTTTGAAATTGGCTCTGAGGCGCCGGGGTCAAATGATGTCTGGCCTTCGGACATTTCTTTTTTTATGAATGGTGAGAAAATCGCATTATGGACCAGCCCCGGTGACTTCGGAAGTATGCGTGGTCTCTTTACTCCGGATTGGTGGGAGCCGAACTGGAATCAATATGGGCTTTTAAAAATTCTCGTGATTAATAAAAAAGGAACATTTATTGATGGATTGCAGTTTTCAGATGTTTCGATCCGTAATTTTAATTTTGATTATCATAGTAGCATTAAGTTCAAGATGGCGGTTGAAGATCATGCGGCCCATGTTGGCGGGCTTTGTATATATGGGAAAAGCTTCGGGAATTACCGGCAGGATATTTCGGTGCGGATTAATTATAGTCCGATGTGATGGGGTTAATGTCCGCCCCAATATTCATCATCTGCAAATCATATAGCATCTGCAATAACCCATACCGATTGCGTAGTTCTTTCGCGTAGCGAATGCCGGCAGTTAGCATTTCTTCGCTGACATTGATGGCAGCGGGATGAACCGGCGCATGTAAAGCGATGAGAATTTTTTCGATTTCATCGGCATCAGGTAAGGCTTTGACAATATTTTGAACTTCATCCCAGCAATCGGCTAAGCAGCTAAGGCGCTTTAAAACCGCCTGAGTACTGTTTTTTCCGCATTCAGCTTCAAGGGCAATTACGGCCAGTGCTGATACACCATAAGCTTCAGCAACACCTTGCTTCCATTCTTCTTCATTAAACCGATAATTAGCAAGCGCCGCAAAATCCGGCTGATGATTTTTAAGCAGCTTGAATAGAGCTAAGATAACAATCGTACCAACCCCCACCATTGTGCCATGTAATGCACCATGCCTACCATTCCGTAAAAACTGCATTTCAAAGTAATGCGCCA
>Ga0082212_10013699_pt1 | contig 10121 bp, 9 predicted proteins | sample TergutNt197P3_FD_71548 | JGI IMG/M metagenome (GOLD analysis project Ga0082212, IMG submission 71548) | Neocapritermes taracua P3 segment gut microbial communities from Petit-Saut dam, French Guiana - Nt197 P3 | ecosystem: Host-associated > Arthropoda: Insects > Digestive system > Gut ...
AGCGCCTGGTAGGCGGCGCGGAACATGGCCTTGCCCTCTATGCCGGCTTGCTGGGCGGCGGCGTAGATCGCCTCGGCGCAGGGTTTGTCTTCGGCAAAAGTTTCGATGCGGGAAACCACCTCGTCGCGCAGCAGCCGGATCGCCGCCGCCTCACCGGGGGAAAGAGCCGCCTGCTCCCCGGCCGTGCTTTCCGCCGCGCCTGTTGCCGCCGGAGATCGCAGCCTGAAGCGGAATTCTTCCGGGGCGCAGTTTTCCACCCAGTAGCGGGCGCATACCGCCCGTGAACGCAGGGCGGAGATCTGCTCCGGCGCGGGGCCGTGCGGGCCGGCCAGCGCTTCCAGCGTTTTTTCAATGTCGCCGTCGGCAATCTGGATTAAATTGCAGAAGTGGCGGAAGGGAATCTGGTACGGCGGCGGCATATCCTCCAGGGGCAAAGTCCTTCCGTCTGCCGCGGTCTGCGGATTGGACAGCTCGTATATGCGCCGTTCCCAGCGATAGGTCGCTTCGTCCTTTGCCGCCTCCATCTTCCAGGCGATGCGCTCGGTTTTATCGTAGTCCTCATAAATTTTAATTACGTCCAGATCAAAGGAAATGGTAAATTCCACGCCGGGGCGGGTTCCGGCAAAAAGGTAGCGCACCAGCTCCGGCGTGTACACCTTCAGCACATCGGGCAGCGCGACGACGACGCCGGAAGAACTGGAAATTTTTCCCACCGATCCCTTGATGCCGATAAAATCGTAGCGGAAGGTAACCGGCGCGTCCCGGTTGTACACCTCCCTGCAAACATGGCGCGCCGTGTCAAAACTCCCCCCCTGGCTGTGGTGATCCTTTCCCGCCGGCTCAAAGTCAACTTTTTCGTATTCCCAGCGCATGGGCCAGTCGATCCTCCAGCCCAGCTTGATCCCCGGCGCGGCGCGGATGTCCGCCGTCTGCGAATCGCCGCATGCTTCGCAATGATAGCTCAGCGCCCACTCGCCGTCCCAGCCGTCGATAATGGTTTTATCCATGTTGCACGCGCCGCAGAACACGCTGACCGGCCACCATTCCCCCTGGATTTTATGCTCCTCGTCGCGAAACTTGTCGAGGATGCTTTTCAGCGCGTCACGTTTTTCCAGCGCCCGGCGTATTCCCTGAGCGTACAGCGAAGACCGGTAGCGTTCCGCCTGGTAGAGAAATTCGGGAAATATCCCCACGGCGGGAAGGGCGCTTTCAACATCGACCTCGTGATGGCGGGCATAGCTTTCGTCCCGCTCCCAGGGATCGGGAACCATGGTGATGGGAAAGCGGAGAAAATTTTTCAGTTCGTCCTGCTTCGGCATGTTTTTGGGGACTTTGCGGAATACGTCGTAATCGTCCCAGGAATAGATAAAACGTACCTTTTTTCCCATGTCCCGCAGGGCGCGGACGACGAGGTCAACCGAGATGATCTCCCGGAAGTTGCCGATGTGCACCGTGCCCGACGGGGTAATCCCCGACGCACATGTGTAAAGATCTTTCTCGCCAGTAGGCGAGTCGCCAGTAGGCGAGTCGCCGGTAGGCGCGCCTTTTTCGAGTACCACTTTTTGGGCAAATTCATCGGCCCAGTGGGATACGGTTCGCTGCGCCGGTTTCTGATCGCTTGGTTTCACCCGGCGATTATAGCACGCATTATAAAAAATATTCTACTTGCAGCCTGGTACAATTTATTGTAGTATATAAACGGAAACAGGAATGAAACCCAAAAACGAAACAGGTACGCCCGAAAAATTCGCCGCCGGAAAAAAAGTCTTTCTCCTCTATCCCCCCAGCGTAGTTCAGGACAGTTTGCTGGACACGCTGATCATGAACGGTTTTGAAGCCTATACCCTGCGCGACTACAAAAAGGCTTTCCGGGTCATGGAGAAATTCCCCGATTCCATCGTTTTTATCAACATCGACGACGGTCTGCCGGAAAATGAATGGGAAGTGTACGTTAAGGGAATTCAGAAAAACGCCCGAACAAAAGACATTCGCGTCGGCATTGTTTCCTACAACCAGGACCGCGCCCTGATGGAAAAATATCTGATGGACATTGCCGTTCCCTGCGGCTACGTCCATTTAAAACTCAGCCTGAAAGAAAGCACGGAAATTATCATAAGCGCGCTTAACGCAAACGAAGCGAGGGGCCGTCGACAGCACATACGGACGTACTGCGAGGAAGGTGTCCGCGCCATGCTGAACTACAATGGGCAATTCGGCCAGTACCAGGGAAAAATTCTCGACATAAGCGCCGCCGGCATCGCCGTGAAGATGCCGGGCTTCCCCGATCTGCCCACCAACACGCGGCTGGAAGGTGTGCAGATAAAACTCCACAGCACCATGATAACTGCCGACCTGATCATCGTCGGCAAGCGGAGGGACGACAAGGCGGTTTTCATCATGCTGTTCGATCCGCACAAGATGGACGAGGCAACGAATCTCATCATCCACCACTTTATCAAGGAAAATTTGCAGCATTTTATCGACCAGATTGTACAATAGAGTTGTGAAAAAAACGCTTGACAGTTTGCGGCATTTGGTGTATTGTTATATCAGATTTTCAGGGCGGGGTGTAATTCCCGACCGGCGGTAAAGCCCGCGACTTCGCGGCCTGCGGTTGTTCTGTAACATTCAGAACGCCACAGGCCCGGACTGAATCGGTGAAATTCCGATGCCGACGGTATAGTCCGGATGGAAGAAAATTAAAATCTGCCGTAAAGACAGGTTTATCTTTCCAAAAACAAGCCCTTGGGGACATCGTCCTTGAGGGCTTTTATTTTCCGGTCTGCCGGACCCTGAAAACCATTGGCAGGTATTGGTGAAAGGATCAGGGACGGTCAACGATCAATCATTTTCTCAATTTGACACTGTATGTATGAAGCGGGCGTTTGCCCTGGCCCGGCGGGGAGGCGGGAAAACCGCTCCCAATCCGATGGTAGGCGCCGTTCTTGTCAAAGATGGCCGTATAATCGGCGAAGGCTGGCACCGCCGCTACGGAGGGGGACATGCCGAAGCAGAAGCCATACAGGCAGTGCTTGCGTCAGGACTTTCCCCCGCAGGCGCCGACTTATACTGCACCCTTGAGCCATGCTGTTTTAACACGCCGGATAAGCATCAGCCCCCCTGTACCGCCTTAATAATCAAAAGCCGCATCAAAAGGGTGTTTATTGCCAGCCTTGACCCCCATCCCAGGGTGAGCGGAAAGGGCGCCGCCCTGCTTAAAAAGGCGGGTATTCAGGTTAGGGCAGGGCTTTGCTCCGAAATGGGGGAAGAGCTTAACCGTGCGTTCTTTACCTTCCACCGGCTGGGCCGCCCCTTTGTCCACCTGAAAATGGCCCAAAGCCTGGACGGCAGAATCGCCGCGCAGGACGGCGGCTCCCGCTGGATCAGCGATGTGCCGGCGCGGCGCATGGTACACCGCCTTCGCGCTTTTTACGATGCGGTGCTGATTGGACGCGGAACAGCCATTGCCGACGATCCGGAACTGACGGTCCGACTGGTAAAAGGCCGCAATCCCCTCCGGATAATTCTGGATTCCCGCCTTGCCATTCCGGAAACGGCAAAAATACTCAGGCTGCCAGAACCGGAAAAAACCATCATCATTCACACCCGCCGGGCGGATATCCGCAAAGCGGAAATATTGCGTTCCCGCGGGGTGACGCTCATCCCCGCAGACGCGAACAGCCTAACACTGGAAAAGGTGCTGGCAATCCTGGGGAAACGGGGCGTACATTCCGTACTTGTCGAGGGCGGCGCGGAAATTTTCAGTTCTTTTTTACAGAAAAAACTCTGGGATCGCCTTTCTGTTTTTATCGCCCCCATCATTCTGGGCGGCGGCGTCAGCGCTTTTTCCGGCACTGGAGGCGTCACCATGGATCAGGCAAAGCGTTTTAAAAACGGTTCGTTCCGCCGCGTCGGATCACAGATCCTCTTTGAGGTAAATAATGAATAACACAGTCAAGGGGCGGATATGTTTACGGGAATAATTGAAGAAGTTGGGGTTGTAACCGCGCTTAACCGGGAATCGGGCAAAATGCGCCTGGTTATCGGCGCGAAGAATATCCTTGAAGGAACCAGGTACGGCGACTCTGTCAATGTCGAAGGGGTCTGTCAGACTGTAGCAGAGCTTGGGGAAAACAGCTTTACCGTTTTTACACTTGCGGAAAGCCTGAAAAAAACAACCCTTGGGGAACTCCGGGCGGGGCGCCAGGTGAATCTTGAACGAGCCATGAGGCCGGATTCGCGCATGGGCGGCCACATTGTGCAGGGACATGTCAGCGCAGCCGTGCCCATACGGGAACTTGCCCGGACAGGCGGCAATGTGTATCTTTCGGTAGAAATCCCCGATGCCTTTCTCCGTTTATGCGTTCCGGAAGGATCTATCACCCTGGACGGAATAAGCCTGACCGTGGCAAAAATATCCGGTTCACTTATCACCGTAAACATCATTCCCGTAACCTTTGAAGGCACAACACTGAAAAACAAAAAGCCGGGAGACAGAATGAATCTGGAAACCGATATTATCGGTCGCTATGTTGAAAGGTATTTGACCCCGTTTGCCGCGAACTTCCGCGCTGTGGGTTCACATATTGAGGAAAGCGGTTCCCTCAGTTTTGAGAGGCTGCACGAGCTGGGTTATTAAGGAGGCAGAGCATGAAAAAAAACAGGGAAATATACCTGGAAGCTGAAGAAGCGATTGAAGAAATACGGCAGGGGAAAATGATTATCGTGACAGATAACGAAGACAGGGAGAACGAGGGCGATCTGATAATGGCCGCCGAAAAAGTTACTCCCGAAGCGGTGAATTTTATCACTATTCACGCGCGCGGCCTTCTCTGCCAGGCGATAACCCAGGAACGGGCGCGGGAACTTGAACTTCCGCTGATGGTACAAAAAAACACCTCCCTGCACACTACGGCCTTTACGGTTAGTGTTGACGCAAGGGAGGGAACCACCACCGGAATTTCTGCCTTTGACCGCGCCATAACAATCCAGACCATGGTTAACCCAACAACCCGTCCCGAAGACCTCTGCCGTCCCGGCCACATTTTTCCCCTTACAGCCGAAGCCGGCGGCGTACTTGTCAGGGACGGCCACACCGAAACCGCGGTAGACCTGGCGCGGCTTGCAGGACTTTCACCGTCGGGCATATTGTGCGAAATAATCGGCGAAGACGGAACCATGGCGCGGCTCGACAAACTTGAAGAAATGGCTGTAAATCACGGTCTGAAAATATTAACCATGGATAAACTTATCGCATGGCGGAAAATACATGATAATTTCACTCCCCTGAAACGGCTTGCCCAGAGCAAATTTCCCGCCCATGCGGGGAACTTCCGCATTATCAGTTACGAAAACCCGGGCAAACCCGAACAACCGCATCTCGCCATTGTCTCGGAAAAAAACTACGATCCTGCATGCGCTCTGGTAAGGATACACTCCGAATGTCTGACCGGAGAAGTCCTTGGTTCGCTCCGCTGCGACTGCGCCGCCCAGCTTGCCGGCGCTATGGAACGTGTCAGCAGCGAAGGCGGGGTGGTGGTTTATCTCCGCCAGGAAGGACGGGGAATCGGCCTTACAAAAAAGATACGCGCATACGCCCTACAGGACAGCGGCCTGGACACCTATGACGCGAACATCAAACTCGGACATGAAAGCGACGAGAGGGACTATGCCGCCGCGGTCGCCATACTGAAGGACCTTAACATTTCCGGCATCAGGCTTATGACGAATAACCCGAACAAAAGCCAGGCTATTCTTCAGGCAGGAATCGAAATAAAGGATCGGGTGAGTATTGAGATTGAACCAAAACCCGAAAACCGGGCTTATCTGGCGGCAAAAAAAAGCCGTTTTGGCCATAAGCTGGAATTGGTGTAACCTTGAAGCCGGATCTGATTCCGGCATAGTAACATTCGTGCAAGGAGAGAATATGTACATTGAAGTCACCGGAAATCTGAAAGGCGAAGACAAATGCTTTGCCCTGGTAGTTGGCCGCTTTAACAGCATGATCACCGAACGGCTGCTGGAAGGCGCACTGGATTGTTTTGAGCGCCATGGAGGGAAGCGGGAAAACCTCACCGTTGTCAGGGTGCCTGGTTCTTTTGAAATCCCCCTGGCCGCATTAAAACTTGCCAAAAGCGGAAAATACGACGGCATTGTCTGTTTGGGCGCGGTCATCCGGGGCGCGACGCCGCACTTTGACTATGTGGCTTCCGAAGCCGCAAAAGGCGTTGCCCAGGCCGCCTTCAGTTCCGGTTTGCCGGTTATTTTCGGCGTCCTGACAACCGATTCCATTGAGCAGGCAATTGAAAGGGCAGGCACAAAGTCTGGAAACAAGGGCTGGGACGCAATGCTTTCGGCTTTGGAAATGGCCGATCTGTACAGGCAGCTTGGATAATATTCATCCGACAGGTTTCAGGAGATTGCATTGTGAGAGCGCCTCGGCAATGCCGTCGGATTTAAAATCGGCCTGTAGCAGCAGTTCCTTTTCCCCGCCGGCCTCGTCACGGTAGCGAATAACCAGGCGGGGAACGTCCGCCGAAAAAATCTTTTTGTACCACTTTGTTTCCCTGTGCAGAACGGCGGAAACGATTCTGTCGGATGGGATAAAAATTGTTTTTTCCTTCGGGGGATCGTCGAGAGAACCGATGCGGGCAAGGGCGGTAAACCAGTTTGTTTGGGGAAAATGGTGAAAGCGAAACCCGCCGGAAGTGGCGATGATAAGCCCCCACATCAGGTCCCCCGGCGGATCGCCGAATTCTTCCCAGCCGGACACATACTGCCCCAGGCCGCGGGCAATAACCTTTTCCCCGGTTTTTTGCTCGTATTCAGCCCAGAAATCCTCGGGGCTTTTGCCCTTTTTCGCCGTTACGCCCCGCATACTGCGGCGCTCCTTGTAGCGGCTACGTCTATGCCCAAGCCGTGCCAGTCTGCGATGATTATGTCCCCGGCGCATACGGGCAGTGAAACGGTGACGCGGTAAATATCGGTCAGCAGTTCCGGTATTGCGTCCCTGGGGCAGGGAGCGCTTGTTTTAACGGGAATACGGCGCGGCTCACCCCCGGCAGCGGCACAGGTGGCGGTGACGACCCGTTTTGGAAAGCACACCTCCTCCTGCGCGTACACCTGCCCGCGCGGACAGCGGTTGCCGCTCACCATTAACCCCGCAGCGCCTTCATCGACAGCAAGCGCGCACCCCATCGGGCAAACAATACACGTTAGCTCTTTCATTTCCATTCGCCTAATTAATCGCAAATTCCAAAACCGAATCCGCCCCCGCCGTCTGACCGGGAAAATCCTTCGGCCCTACGGTAAGGCTGATCATCTCCGCAGGCTGGACGTGGCTTTTTTTTACCCGGCGGATAACACGGCCGTCCAGCCGGAGTTCCAGCGCCGCGTCGTTTTTTACCACCAGCGAACGGAGGCACAGTTGGTTTTCATTTAATGGATCGATCCGCGCCGGATTCACATAACGTACGTTTGAGCCGGCCCTGGTCCGTATCTGCAAACCAGGGCGACTGCCGGAAAGCCATGCGGCGGCGTACTGCCCTACCCGCCTGCTCTCCTGCGCTACCCAGTCCACAAGATCATGCACATGGAGCACATTGCCGCAGGCAAAAATCCCCTCTACGCTGGTCATCATGCTGGAATCCACCAGCGGACCGCCGGTCGCGCCGTTGATCTCCACGCCTGCGGCCCTGGACAGTTCGTTTTCGGGGACGAGGCCGACGGAGAGCAATACCGTGTCGCAGTCGATGCGGAACGGCTGTCTGCCGGCAGGTGTTACCTCGACACCCTCGACGCGGTCGTTGCCGAAAATCGCCGTGGTTTGGCAGGAGAGGTACAGGGGGATGTCAAAATCCCGCAGGCACTGGACGATGTTGCGGGTAAGGCCGGCGGGGTACGGCTGTATCTCGATCACCGCCTTTACCGTACAGCCAACCCAGTGCATCCGGCGCGCCATGATCAGGCCGATGTCGCCGGAGCCGATGATTACCACTTCCTTTCCGGGAATATAGCCCTCGATGTTGACCAGCCGCTGGGCAAGGCCGGCGGTAAACACACCGGCGGGGCGCGCGCCGGGAATCCGCACGTTGCCCCGGTTTCGTTCGCGGCAGCCCATAGCCAGCACCACTGCCCGGCACTGCATGCGGATAACGCCCTTTGGCGAAACGCAGAGCAGGGAGCGGGAGAAAGTAGGAAGGAGGAAGGAGGAGGTAGGAATTGCGGCGGCGGTATCAAACTGGATTACAGTAGTATCAAGATAGACGGCGATTTTTGATTTTGTTACACGGTCGATGAAGCGTTCGGCGAATTCGGGGCCGGTGAGTTCTTCGGAAAATTCATGGAGGCCAAAGCCGTTGTGGATGCACTGCATGAGAATTCCCCCCAAACAGTCCTCCCGCTCGATTATGGCGCAGGAAAAACCGGCGGCATCGAGTTCCAGAGCAGCCGCCATGCCCGCTGCCCCGCCGCCGATGACTGCCGCATCGTACCGGAGTTCCGTCATAACTCAGCCTCCAACAGGCGGCTGGCGCTGCCGTGCTTGGTGACCTCGTTCCAGGACAGGCCGGTCTCCCGCATGATGATCCTGATGATCCGGTAGGTGCAGAAGCCGCCCTGGCAGCGTCCCATCTGCGCCCGCGTAAAGTACTTTACCCCGTCCAGCGTGCGATGTCCCAGCCGCACCGCCTGCACAATCTCCGCCTCGCTGACGTTTTCGCAGCGGCAGACTACCCTCCCCCATGCGGGATCTTCGGCAATGCGGGCATCCAGCGCGAAGGGATCAAGCTCGCGCAGGCGGAGGTGGTCCTCGATGCAGGGATCCCAGCCGGGCTTTTCGGTAAGTTCCAGTCCCATGTCCCGTAAAATGTTTTTTACATATTCGCCAATGGCCGGCGAGGCGGTAAGGCCCGGACTCTGAATCCCCGCCACCTGCACAAAGGCGGGGGCAAGTTTCGATTGCTCTATGTAAAAATCCTCGCCGGAAACCATATCTCCCTGAAGGCAGGGACGCAGGCCGGCAAAACTTGTGATTACGTCATTGCGGCTGACAAAGGGGATCATGTTCTTTCCCGATTTGAGAATTTTTTCAAGGTTTTCGCTTGTCGTGGAAAAATCGGCCTTGCCGTCCGCTTCGTCGGCGGTGGGGCCGACCAGTACCGTCCCTTCGACCGTGGGGATCACCAGCATTCCCTTTGACACGTCGCCCGGCACGGGAAAAACCACCCGGTCGGGACAGGCGCGGGTTAGCCGATCCAGCAAAAAATACTCGCCCTTGCGCCCCTTTATCGTAAATTCCTCGCCGCCAAAAATAGCCGAAACCTCGTCGGCAAAGAGGCCCGCCGCGTTCACCGCATAGCGGGCAAGGACCGTGCGGCCGTCTGCGGAATAGATCATCCACCGTTCCCCGTCCCACTTCGCCCCGCTTACGTTAAAATCGGTGTGCAGCTCAACGCCGTTTTTCAGCGCGGATTCTACCAGCGCAAAGACAAAGCGGTACGGCTCGATTATCCCGCCGCCGGGCGCGTACAGGCCGCCTACAACGTCGTAATTCAGTTTGGGTTCCAGTTCCAGGATACGCTCGCGGGAACACAGTTCAATGCCGATAACGCCGTTTTCCACCCCCTGCAAATAGAGGCGCTCGGTGGCCTTCATTTCATCATCGTGCAGGGCGGCGACAATGATTCCGCAGCGCTTAAAGGGAAATTTCAGCTCCCGCATAAGGCCGTCGAACATCAAGTTTCCCTGAATCTCCAGCCGCGTCTTGAGGTATTTTTTGTTGTGGTGAAAGCCCCCGTGCACTATGCCCGAATTGGCCTTGGACGTGCCAAACGACACATCCGCCGCTTTTTCCAGGATCGCCGTTTTGACGCTGTACGCCGAAAGCCGCCGTGCGATGTTCGCCCCGGAAACCCCGCAGCCGATAACCGCCACGTCGACGCAATTATGCTCCACCATTCAAGCATAGCGGCTTTTGGGGATTGTTTCCACACTGGCCTAAAGCCCGGCTTATGCCGCCATTCCTACGGTAATGGCTGAATAATGTCCATGCTTTTGCCGATATATCCCAAAGAATTTGCCAATAAATCCCGATACCCATTTATTGATACCTCAGGAACATA
>Ga0082212_10013700_pt1 | contig 10120 bp, 9 predicted proteins | sample TergutNt197P3_FD_71548 | JGI IMG/M metagenome (GOLD analysis project Ga0082212, IMG submission 71548) | Neocapritermes taracua P3 segment gut microbial communities from Petit-Saut dam, French Guiana - Nt197 P3 | ecosystem: Host-associated > Arthropoda: Insects > Digestive system > Gut ...
AGTTCCAGATATGTAAGCTTTGAAGATTCCGTGGGCTGGAAAATTTCCCTTTTAAAATATCCCGCCCGCTCCGGAAGACTTATCGACTTTTTCTCAAACCGCTCGAACTGTTCCGATTCGTAATCTCTCAGCCAGCCGTTTTCCAATGTCCAGACACCGTCGCCAACGCGCGCGTTCGCGGCGTAAATACGCCGCCGCAGGCGGCTTCCGTTAAAATCTACTTCATACACGTTAAGACCGGCGAATGAATTCTGGCTGCCGTCAAAATATCCGTAATTGTAGATGCGCCCATGGTCGCCCAGAATCCATTTTCGCTCAGGGGTTTTTGACGTCCGGGCGGGTTTGTTCATGATGTAGTTTCGCAGATTGTCCTGCCGGTTGTTGGCGTAAGGCAGAATATAATCCTGCAAAAGGAAAAGACCGAGCGAAAAAAATACCGCCGCCGCGATTATAGGAACCGCCAAACGATACAGGCTGCAGCCGCTTGCCTTGACGGCCGTTATCTCGGAATTTTTCTCCAGAACGCCCAGACTGACCAGCGCCGCCAACAGAATCGACATGGGGACGGCTATAATAAAAATTTGCGGAATTAAAAAGAACAGGTAGTCTGAAAGAGTAATGAGTGAAATTGAATTTCGTATGACATGGTCAAGCAACTCAAAAAACGTCAGCAACAGAAACAGCATTGTGCACGCGGCCAGCGCCCATAGGAAATAAATCAGGAAACCTCGCAAAATATAGAAATCCATTATTTTAGGCAGCCGGGGGATCACGCCGGCGCGCCCTACGGACGTATACCTGAAAATTTTCAGCATATGACCGCCGTTTGCCGTACCGCGCTCCGCCGATTTTTCCACTTGTGAGCGGCGGAGCCATTCCGGCAAACGCCACGAAATCCACTGGTTCAGGGCGAAGCGTTTTTCAGCTTTTGAAAGCAGAAATAAACCTGTAAGACAAAGAATAATGTTAATCATCCATGGGCCAAGCCACGGGCTGATTTTTCCCACGGAAGCCATTCTGATGCCGTGGGCGAAAAGCGTGTAAAAAATAATTACCGTGACCAGTCCCAGCCCGAATCCTGACGCGCGACCGGATTTCGGCGCGCTGACAGACAGGGCAAGGCCAAGGAATGAAAACGGAATAATTGAAAAGGGAAGGGCAATTCTACGATTTAGTTCAACTATATATTTAATATTTTCATCATGGGTTAAACTTGCGCGTCCGCGCCATAAATCAGAAGTTTTCAATTCCCGGGCTTTTAAAGGCGCCGTGTCGGAGATATCATGGCTTGTCGTTTGATCGGCGGCGGGAACGGGCTTTTTAATCTCTATTGGAATGTCGGTAGACAGGAAAAAACTTTGCGTGTCCTTTTCCGGTTCGTCGATAGTCGCCGAATAACTCGCCCCTTTTTCCAGATGAAGCTGTATGCGGCGATTATCCTGATCGCGAACCCAGAAAGCCTCGTCGGCGGTTATAATTTTAGGGATATCGGGATCTGATCCGTCAGCAAGGAATATGCCCGACAAGCGCTGTTTGTCGTCGGATAAATCTTTTATATAAAAAATGACGCCCGGCAAATCTTCATTGAACACACGGGCCTGTATCCGTGTCGTTGCCACCGACACGCTGACGCTGTCAACGAGCCGCCTGCGAAAATCATTGGCATGCGGCGCCGCGGCAAGTGAAAGCATTGCCGTAAAAACACCGATGATTGCGCCGAAAATCAAAATGAAGCGCAAAGGCGACCGTAACGGAATTCCACATGCCCTCAATGCCAGTATCTGGCTTTCGCCGGATAGCCCGCCAAGACCGATCAGGACGCTCGTAAGAAACGAAAGAGGCAATGAATAAATCAGTATGTCAGGCAAAATAGCGCCGGCGAGGGCAAGCATGACGCCGGGCGAGGCGTTTTTTGTGATAAGGAGTTCGGAGAGCGTACCGAATTCGTGCGCGGATATGACAAACGTCAGTACGGCAAGCGTAATGACGAAAGGCGGCGCTATGGCGCGAAAAAGCAGTTTATCCAACACGGGTCTCATGATAACCCGCATCTTAAATAATTACAATCACTTATTGACTCCCTAATATGTAGTATGATAACATGTTTTTATGACATGGAAAAATGAGTATGAGTATGAAAAACCTTGACCAGATGGTGAAAAACCGGAACACTACTAATAAATTGTTAAGTTAACACGGTACCATGCCGATAATAATTCGCGGAGGATTAACATGATTCGAGCTTATCTTTTTTCGTTTTTTCTTTTGTCTGCCCTGATTTCATTTCCCGCTTCGGTATTCGGTGATGATTGGCCGTCGGAAGACCGCAAATATGAATATCCCCTTGTTGAAATTTTCGGCGGATACTCAATGTTCAACATGAGTGGCGCATTCAGCGAGAACTACAAGGAGTGGAATAAGGAAATTTTGTTGCTTCCGAATGATCGAAAGATGGAGGTTTTTAAGTGGTTCAGAAATGGGGGCAACGCTTCCGTTGCTTTTAACTTTGCCGACGAGTTTGGCATTGTCGTCGACGCCCGATACCATTCTGGAAATATGTTGGAATACGAAGGACCATACTCTGGATTATCGTTTTACGCTGACAACCTGAAATACGTAAATGAATTTACCAGTCTTGCAGTAATGGCCGGCCCGCGCTTTACATACAGAAAGTCCAAAAGAATCACTCCGTTCGGACATTTTCTTGTGGGCGCAAACCGCTTTGAGCTTACCCAAAAACCTCTTAAATGTACGTTATTGGGTGGTGGTACGGATTGTCTTCCAATAAAACAGGAGTGGGCTTTAGACGATGACGTATTCGATCATACTCTCAGAACAGGTATTTCCATTGCAGGCGGTGGCGGGCTTGACCTTAATGTGAACAAGACCTTTTCCATTCGTCTAATACAGGCGGATTACGTCGCGTCAAGATTCAAAAAAGACATCATAGAATACTATGAAGATAGTGATGTTGCAACGAGTTTCTCGTATTGGGTAACCAACCACAACAAGTTTACCGTTTCATCCGGCGTGGTGATTCGCCTCGGCTGGAAATAGCCTTTATCCTCAAACGGGACGCCGCCCACGGCGTCCCGTACTCTCAATCCGGATACAAACAAAGGGCGCGATAAATCGCCGCCCCTGCACCGAAATCCGGGATTAATCGCACATTTACGCGCGGTATGCGGCTTCGAGAAAAAGTTTCGTTTGTTCAGCTATGTTTCCGGCGGCCATAATTGCTGAAATGACGGCGGCGCTTGCGGCCCCGGCTTCCAGCACCGGGCGGATTTCGTTCAGGCCGATGCCTCCTATGGCGACGACAGGCGCAGTGGCCGTCCTGCATACCTGCGCAAGTTTTTTTAACCCCGCCGCACGGCCGGCATTTGTTTTGGTGCCGGTCGGGTAAACGGGGCCGAAGCCTATGTAGTCAACCGGCAGATTTTGCGACGCCCGCGCCTGCGCGAGCGTATGTGTTGAATATCCGATTACGCGTTTTTTCCCGACAATGGCGCGTGCGGCGTCAGGCGGGAGATCTTCCTGACCGAGATGAACGCCCATAAGACCGGCTGACATGACTAGATCGCACCTGTCATTCAAAATCAGCTTCATATCGTATTTTTCGGCGTATTGCCGGCATTTTTCAAGATCGCGGAGTAATTCGCGCGGCGGCGTGTCTTTGTCCCTGATCTCGACAAACCGCGCCCCGCCGCGACGAAGTTCCTTCAGAATAGCAAGATGGCTGTTTTTGCGCGCCAGGCGTTTGTCGGTAATGGGATAAATGCGCGGCAGTTCAAATTTCATTTGGTATCTGGCAGGGGTAGGGAAATGCTGTAAAGAATCGTGAGGTGGCCATTTTTTTCGACAAGTCGAAAAAAATGGCCACCTCACCGGTAAGGTAAACTAATTAAGGATACGCGGTGTTACAAAAAACAGGATTTCCTCGGTATCCCGTGTGGTTCCGGTGCGCCTGAAAATATTTCCGATTATTGGAATGGAACCAAGGCCGGGTACTTTGTCTTCGTTGCGGCCTTCATCCTCGACGAAGATGCCGCCAAGTGCCGTTGTCCCGCCATCGCTCACCAGGATGCGCGTTTTCGCCTCGCTTGTGCGTATGGTTGGCACGCCGCCCATCGATATATAGCCAAAATCCGGCTTGTTATTTGTAACATCCAGATCCAGCATGACGTGGCTGTCATATGTGATTTGCGGCGTTACCGTCAGCGCCAGCGCGGCGTCGAAAAACTGTACCGTGATCGTGTTGTCGGAATTGACCGTTACAGGGATACGCATGCCGTTGGTTACAACGGCCGGGCTGTTGTTTTGGACAACGACTTTCGGCTGTGAAATGAGCTTCGCCGTTCCTTTGCTTTCGCCGGCGGTTATGGCGGCGTCAAGCAGGAATGTATCAAAAATATTTCCCACGGCGAGTCCTATGCCGCCAAATGGCGTGCGCGCCGGCAGATTGACATTGAGGTTTCCGCCGGTATCGCCCAACCCCGTGCTGACGCCGGGGCTATTGCTGGATGAACTGGAATTACCCATGGGGCGGTTGGCTATTTCTGGCTGTAGCAGATTCGCATTGCTTCCGCCAACTGTCACGCGCTGGCTGTTGCCCTGCACAAATCCGAACTGAACGCCGACGTCGCGGGCAAAATTACGCGAGGCCGATACGATGCGCGTCTCGATTTCCACCTGGGGTTGCGATTTGTCCAAGTCTTCAATAAGGCGTAACAGTTTTTCAATGGAGTCCGGCAGATCCGTAATTAACAGGGAGTTAGACCTTTCGTCAACATCTACCGTGCCTCGCGCGGTTTTCCGTTCGGAAACAATTTTTTGCATTTCCGACGCCTTTGCGTAATTCAGCCGTTTTATGCGGGTTTCAAGTTCGCCTGCCATCATGCTGGCTTTTCTCAGTTCTTCTTCCTGCCTGGCTTCTTCCTGAAGCGTGGCCTTGCGGGCTACCCGAACCATATTGCCTTCGATTTTTTTGTCCAAACCGTGGTTTCTAAGCACCGCTTCAAATATCTGGTCCCAGGGCAGTTTCTCGAGCTTAAGGGCGGAAATATTGCCGCTTATGCTGGGGTCAAGCATGATATTTATGCCGCTGACATCGGCCATCGCCCTGAAAAAATCCACCAGAGGTGTATTTACTATATCCAACGATATGTATTCTCCCGTAAAACGCAAATCTGGATTCTGCGCCGATTGGGCCGCAGCCGGAATAAACGTCCGGGTAAGCGAAGCAACTTGCGCGGGCTGCGCCGCGTCGGACACGGCCGTCCGTTTTACCGTTTCAATCTTAATCAAGGTGGGGGAAACCCTGATAATTTCCAGAACGGGCGCAGGCGCTGTTGAAATAACCGTCGGCGTCAGCGAGGCGACAAGGACAGGTTGTGCCGCCTCTTCAGCATACACAACCGGCGCAGGCGAAAATCTGAAGGGTTCTTCCTGCGTGAACTCAACCTCTGTCGGCATAACCGTTCGGGACAGGGAAGCGATATGGTCAGACTGCTCTGCGTATGTCTTCTGAGATTTGCCGGCAGATATCATGACCTTATTTTGTTCGATCGCGACGTCGGCGCCGGCATCGGATTTAGCCAGCCTGGCCGCGTTGAGCTGATCCTGTGTTTTAGCGAACTGTGGAACAAAAAATGTCAGCAAAAGGAGTATTCCGTAAGCCGCGCCTCTTATTTTGCGCGACAAGAAATTACTTTTAATGGCAATTCGAATTTTCATACCGTATTCCTATGATTTTCTGAGTTGCTTGATGACTTCCTGTGTCAGGGTTTTTCCGGACTTCATTAAGGTTTCACGAATAAAAACAACGGAACCGTTCTCTATCTCTATGGCTTTTATATAACCGTCAAAAAGACGGTCACCTTCGCGGAGAAAATACGCCCGATTATCGGCCCCCCGAATAATCGCCATGCGACTGTCGTCGCTTCGGATCACTATTCCTTCAAATCCCGCTTTGTCGATTAAAGTGCCCTCAATTCCCTGCGGCGGGTCCCCGCGTGGAACTTCATCGTCTTCGGCATTTCTCGCGGATGTTTTAGGAGGAACAATGTGAAGGAAAGGATCCTTCAATTTCCCTGAATCATAGAGAACGGGAGGGGGTTTAATAATCGTTTCCACAACCGGCGGTTCTTCTGCTTCGCCCGCGTTTTCTTCCTCCTGAGCCGCTGCCGCGGATTCAGGAATAGTTTCCACTGCCGCCGGTTCTTCCGTGACGCCCGTGTTTTCTTTCTCCTGAGCTTCTGCCGGAAGAATAATCATAACCGACAACAGAAAGCCTAAAACCATCCCTGGCAGACGAACGGAATGGAAACAGCGGATTAACGCCCGCGTTTTCCTTATGGTCGGGGTGCGTCTGAAAATCACTTCATTACTCCTCTCGGTACTGGTCTGACAGGTCGCCCTGGACATATGTTCTTACAGTTCCCGTGGCAATTAACGTCTGGCTGGGATTTGTCTGGTTTGAAATGTTGTTGATTGTTACCAGCGGCACATCGACAATACGCTGCGCCTGCCCAAGACTTTCAAAAAAGCGCCCCAGCCCGTGATAATTTCCTTCCAGCCTGACTTCCACCGGCCAATCGAAATAAAACTCATGCGCAACCAGAGCTCTCGGCCTGAACAGATTAATCTTGAGGTTGCTGGAATTCGCCATCTCCTGGACGGTTCTAAGGAAAGCGGCAGCTTCTTTTTCCGTGGGAAGAATGGTTTGCAGGGCTAACAGCCGCGCGTCAATTTCCTTCAGGTCTTTTTGGTATTGCTCGTATTGGGCCTTTACGGTTTCCGCCTGGCGCAATTGTACGCGCAACTTTTCGTTTTTGCCGTTGATAGATGCGAGTTCTTCGTTTCTTGGTTTCTGATAAAACGAGTACCACATTCCCGCCATCGCCAGAATTAACACAATAAAAATACAGTGCCGGGCGGGAGCGGGTAAGCTGCTCAGGTTGAATTGTTCGAGTGCCATTCCTTAGTTACTCCACTATTACTACTTCTTTCCGGCGCAAACTATTGAGAAATTATATATCTCATTGCGCCGTTCAATTTGTTCAACGTCAACAACGGTGAAAATATCGCTTTTTTTAAGGTTTTCCATAAAATTGGGCAGTACGTCGGGAATCCGGGTTTCACCCTTCACCTTGACTCCGGTATTGGTTTGCTCCAGCGATGTCAGCCAGATTTCGTGATCCGGCGGAATCGACTGAATTATGGCGTTCAGCAGTTTTACCGGTCCCGTCTGCGATAACAACAGTTTTTCAATTGTGTCGACCCTGCCCTGCCGCTCCTGTTTTTTCCGCTCGAGTTCAACGAACTGTCTGCGCAGGTCTTCCATTATTTTCAGTTCTCTTTCGAGATGTTGATTTTCAGCGTTGGCTTCTTTTATCGCGTTACCGGAAGTGATCCACAGGTATCCAAGCCCAACGGCCACGATTAATATAGCGGCGGCGTAGGCAAACCCGGACAAGGGTATTTTTGGCGAGGCAACGCTCGGCTGATTTTTTTCAACGGGAACCGAGTAATCATTTAAAAGATTGACTTTGATCATTTAGTAATCTATGCCTCTTCGTTTCTGAGCGCCAACCCGACGGCGATTGCCATATCCGCAGCCAGTTCGTTAATCGTTGGAAACCGTTTTGAATCAACCTGGATTTTTCTGAAACTGTCGAATTCCTCGACGGGGATGCCAAGGTTGCTGCCAAGCGCTTCGAGCAGTCCAAGCGTGTGAACCGCGCCGCCGCTGACGAGTATCCTGTCGATTTTTTTCACAGTTGAAGTGGATTTGAAGAAATCAAATGTCTTCTGAACTTCCATGTTGATGATTTCCGTAACGGAATCTATGACGTACTGTACATCGTTTGGAGAAATGTTATTAATCGCGTCTCCGAGCTTTAGCGCCTGCGCCTGGTCGTAGTTAAGGTTGAATTCTTTCTGCAGGAATTCCGTGTATCTGTGTCCGCCGACGCTGATGTCGCGCGTGAAAAGAAATTCGGCGCCGGAGACCATGCTGATCATCATTTTGTTTGCGCCTATGTTCAGCAGGGCCACCGTGCTGCCTTGCCTGGGTTCATAATTAAACTCGTAGGCGTTTTGCATGGCGAAAGCGTCAACATCCAGGATAACCGGTTTCTTTTTTGCCTGGGTAAATACGTTGAGGTACGTCTGAACCTGGTCTTTTTTCACGGCTACGAACAGAACGTCCAGCATATCGGTCGCGCTGTTTTCACCCATAATCTGAAAATCGAAATTAACGTCGTCTATGTCAAAAGGAAGGTGTTGACTGGCTTCCCACCGTATGGAATCGGCCAGATCGTCTCCGTCATGTAAATGAATTGATATTTTTTTTACGATGACGGAGTGCCCCGAAATCGAGGTGACCACCTTGTCGTTCTGTATATGCTGACTTGCGAAGATGCGGTTGATCATGTCCGCAATCGGTCCGGGTGCCGTAATGGCGCCGTCGTCGGAAATCCAATTGGGCGACATTTCTTCAAAGCCGTAAGCCGAAAGCGCGTAAGAGTCGCTGCCTGTCGAACGAAGTTCCACGGCTTTAAGCGAACTGGTTCCAATGTCAAGGCCGACGTACTGATTTTTTTTGCGTTCAGAGAAACGTAACTTTCCTCGTAAACCTAGCTTTTCTAAGAAGGACATAAAGTTCCCACGCCAATATTTTGTAAAGCCGGAAGTAACCGATACTGATCGGAAACCCTCCTAAATTCCATCGTTTCATCGTTTTACAGTGAAAATTCGGCTATTTTGCCGAACTTCCTGCATTACTATATCGCAAAATTAATCAAAAACAATGTATTTTTTCATTTTTTCCATAAAAAGTCCTAATATTCCTTGTGATTACGTTACAAATCGGGGGCGGCGGGACCACGGTGAAATATCCGGGGCGGGTATTTTGCCAAATTTGCCGATTCCGTCTTGACACGTACGACTTTCTGGAATATCCTAAAAGATTGTTTTGTCTTGCAGTTAATAAAATATGGAGCGCGCAATGAAGAGTTTTATCCCCAGTGAGAAGGATATGAATAAGCGTTGGCACGTGGTTGACGCCGAAGGGCAGGTTCTCGGTCGGCTTGCCACACGGGTGGCGACGCTTCTTACCGGCAAGGACAAGCCGGTCTACACTCCGTTTCTCGATACCGGCGATCATGTGATCGTTGTCAATGCCGAAAAGATAAAATTGACCGGCAAGAAGCTGAGCGACAAAATGTACCGTCACCACACCGGTTTTTCGGGCGGGCTTAAAGAAACGACAGCGGGAGATCTGCTTGCCAAAAATCCTGGAAGGCTGGTCGAGGAAGCTGTTTACGGTATGCTTCCAAAAACGAAACTGGGGCGTGCCATGCGTAAAAAATTACGGGTATATCGGGGCGCGGATCATCCGCATCAGGCGCAGCAGCCTGAACCGATGGCTCTTTAGATTGGTTCATTTATCAGGAGGGTGCTTCCAGTTCTTTAAAAGCACCCTAGAGGACTTGAATGGCGATAGTTGAATATTACGGAACAGGTAAAAGAAAAAGCTCAACGGCGCGTGTACGTCTTCTGCCCGGCGAAGGGACGGTAACGGTTAACAAGCGCGATCTGAGCGATTATTTTAAAAATGAAACCCAGCGTACAATCGTGCGCTATCCGTTGGCGCTTACGGACAACATAGGCAAATTCGATATTAAGGCTCTTGTCGACGGCGGCGGAACTTCCGGTCAGGCTGGCGCGCTTCGTCTTGGCATCGCCAAGGCGTTGTTGCAGTTTAATTCGGAACTGCGTCCCAGGCTCAAAAAAGCCGGTCTGCTAAGCCGTGATTCACGCGTCAAGGAAAGAAAAAAATACGGTCAGAAAGGGGCGCGCAAGAGATTCCAGTTCTCGAAGCGCTAATCCCGGGGAGGTTCTGTTTGGTTTCTATCAGCATGAAGCAGCTACTGGAGGCCGGAGTCCATTTCGGCCATCAGACCAAACGCTGGAATCCGAAAATGAAGGAGTACATTTTCGGGCAGCGTAACGGCATTTATATAATTGATTTACAGAAGAGCCTCAGGCTTTTCAAAAGCGCAATTCAGTTTACGTATGAACTGGGCGCGCAGGGAAAAACGCTTCTCTTTCTGGG
>Ga0082212_10013701_pt1 | contig 10119 bp, 5 predicted proteins | sample TergutNt197P3_FD_71548 | JGI IMG/M metagenome (GOLD analysis project Ga0082212, IMG submission 71548) | Neocapritermes taracua P3 segment gut microbial communities from Petit-Saut dam, French Guiana - Nt197 P3 | ecosystem: Host-associated > Arthropoda: Insects > Digestive system > Gut ...
CCGTCAACACCGACATTTACCGTTTGCGGAGTAGTTTCAATGGCGTAATATTCGGGAGCTTCGATTTCGGTTACGACATACGCGCCGGGTTTGAGATTCGGTATAAGTATCTCGCCATTTGTATTTGTAATATATTCGCCGTTAGTATTACCTGCGACTGCGCCGGAACTGTCTGTAACTCTGAACCGTGCGTTTGCGAGAGGTTTATTTGTTTGCGCGTCCACTTTCGTAATGAGTATGCTGCCATAAGGAATATTAGCGAAAGTGACTTCGATGATACTTGTTCCATCAGGTTTCAGCCATGCCTGTTGCTGTGAATTTTCAGATATAAGGAAATTCGGCGGGGCTTGTATTTCCTCGACGATATAGCCTCCGGGCACAAGTCCAGTTATTACGATAACGCCCGAATTATCGGTTGTGTATCTGCCGATGACCGTGCCTGATGTGCCCGATACTTCTTCCGTGACTTTACGTAACTCGAATACCGCACCTGCAAGCATTTCACCTGTGACATAGTGCGCTTTTCTGATTACGATTGAATTAAGAGGATAATCGAAGATTTCCTGTCCCAGAGCGTCGCTCATTGGTGAAAAATCCGCGCCTGATAAAGCCATAATATTATTACCTGATATATCACCCGCCGTTTGCGACGACAATTCAAAATTGGTATATGCGTTTTCACCGGGAGAAAGGTATTTGCGCGTAACGGGGTTTGACGCAATGCTATACCCCGGAGCGGCTTGTATCTCGGTGATTATATACCATCCTACGTTTACGTTCGGCAATATAATCTGTCCGTTTGCGTCAGTCCTAAAATTACCGAGATTTTGTACACCGCCGTTCGTAGTTTCGTATTCGATTTTGAAAACCGTATTCGGAATGGGATTATACGTCATGGCATTGCGTTTAGTTATAATCAAAATCGGCTTTTTGACGTTGAAAAACTCAACGCGGGTACGTTCGCCGTTTCTCAAAACTACGTTTTTGCTTGCGGGCTGAACTATATCATATCCCGCAGGTGCAACCGTTTCAGTCACTTTATATACGCCATTTTCAAGCAATCGGGCAGAATCGTTATATGCAATCAATATTTGCCCGTTTTCGTCGGTGACTAAATCCTGAAACAGAACCTCGTCGCCTTTGCTTATTTGGAAATGCGCGCCCTGAAGCGGTTTTCCGGTTTTCTCGTCAAGTTTTACTATCAAGAGTTCAGGACGTTTCAAATTATAGAAAGTCACGGTTACATCGTCATTTCCGTGCAGTATAACGGTCTTTGTTTCCGTATTTAAAACATATCCGTCTTTCGTAGATATTTCTTTTATATGATATTCACCCGGCATTAAATCCGTAATACGGATTTTGCCGTCCGCGCCTGTCGTAAACATTTGGTTATAACTTCCGTCGTTTCTCCATATACGGAAAGTTACGGGGGATAAAGGCAGTAAACCGCCGTTTCCGTCGCCTCTTTGGTCGTATTTTTCTATCGTCAATTTTGGCTTTTCGGGATTTTCAAAAGTCAATACTTTGCGTGTATTCGGCTCTAATATGATTTCTTGAAAATTCGGATTTGCCAAAATATATCCATTCGGCGGGACTTTTTCAGTTATAATATATCTGTCGGCTTCAAGAGGATATAATGGAGAATTATACGGAATGATTATTTTACCGCCTGAATCTGTCGTAAGTTCATATTCCGTCGCATTGCCTGCGCGTTTAATTGTAAATACTGCGCCGGAGAGCGGTTCGCCTTTGCTGTTGACTTTAATAATTTCCAATTCGGGGCGTTTGTCATTTGTGAAAACAACAGAGTTCATCCTATTTTTCACTAATGTTATTTCACGCACTCTATTGTCTTTAATATATCCGGTTGGAACGGAAATTTCGCGGATTGAATATGAAACCTCATCAAGGGGATATTCCGTATTATTCCAATCAAACACGATAAGACCTTTTGAATCCGTCGTACTTATGAAATATTTCTGCGTACCGGATCTCCATATTTCAAAAGTTACGCCCGCTAACGGCGAACCGTTATTGTCCTGTTTTTCAACCGTTAAGCCCGGACGCTTGTTGTTGGTAAACGTGACGGAAATTCGCGTGTTTCCGATTAAATATACTTCTTTTATTTCATTTGATAAAATATATCCCTGCGGGACTGCGACTTCCATGATTGAATATGAACCTTCTTCAAGAGGATATTCGTCGTTATCCCATTCGATTAAGATTGAGCCGCCTTTTGTCACTCCCGTATATTTTACGGTAGTGCCGGATTTCCATATCTCGAACACAACTCCGTCAAGCGGTTTGCCGTTTTCATCTACTTTGTTGATTTCCAATTCGGGACGGCGTTTGTTATCAAACTTTAATTCGATTGCCTGCAATTCTTTTCCCGTTACCTCAAATGTCTGAACGGCGGGGGTTGCCGGGTCGAATATATATCCGGGCGGGGGATTGATTTCCCGTATCGTGTACCAACCTTTGTTTAACGGTCCGAAACAAATAACGCCGTCGCCATTGTATAAAGTTTTACACAAATCGCATTCGTCGCAGTTTGAAGTGCCTGTAACTCCGGTAAAAATCGCGGAAACTGTGTCCCTTATACTCAACTGAAACTGCGCTCCGTTTAATAATTCATTTGTTTTACTGTCGTACTTATATATATGAACGCAAGTCATTTGGTCGTTTATAAACTCAATTATTATAGGATTATTTTCCGTTGCCGTTTCGGGATTAATATAAACATATTTCGGCGTAGCGTCAAGAATTAACGGCGCGGGAACGTATATTTCCGTTATTTTATACGCGCCTTCCGGGATTTCGTCAAGAGTATAATAACCGTCGTTGCCGACTGTTATTGTATTGGTGTATGTCCCGTCGATTTGTTCCACCGTAAATTTTGCGCCCGGCACGGGTTTTCCCGTCATGCTGTTGATTTTACCTATTTTCAGCGAACCGAAGCGTGATTCTTCGGGGCGTATATCTCGAACCCTGAAATCGGAATATTCCGTCGTTTCATTAGTATAAGATATGAACGCATATCTTTGAATATTGTCGTCCGTAGGTTCGCCTATCCAATATTCCTCGCCGAATTGTCCGACTGCCGTTATTTTTATGAAATGTTCTTCCTCATATCCGGTATCCGGTGCTAACGCGGGTAAATCGCCGTAAATCCAAAAACGGTCGCCGTTTGTAAATTCATGGTTGAAACCGTTAGGATAAGGATTGTCGTTTACATCGCACAATATAAATGAAGAAAAATAACTGCCCAAACCCGGTTCAAAAGAAACTTTGAATTTAGCGTCGGGGTTTCCGTCTATTTTTACTTCAAATTCGCCTTTGTACGGTCCGCTGTACTCAATTTCGTTTGTCAATTCCCTGAGATTGCTTGTAAGGCAGTTTATCTCAATATTTCCCGTATCAGGCGAGGTGTTCTCGTTCGCAATAATCCAGTTATACGCATTTTTTACTGCGGCTATAACTTTATTTCCGAAGTTATTGTCGCCCGAAGGAATGAAACCACTCCCGAACGGGGGCGAAATTTGCGTTAAATTATTGATTTCCTGTAAAGTCAGAGCCTTATTTTTGTTTGTCATATCGTAAAATTTTATAACGATTTTGACGGCGTAGTTTACCCAGTAATCCATATCGGAAAAAGATAATCCGGGATATAATATGCCGTTTACATCGTCGCGGTTAGATAATCTTAACGCGGCTACTATAAATTTATCCGTGAGTTCTTCCGTTAAAGTGACATAATATTTGCCGCCGTCAACTTCTGCGGCTCCGGGTTTATTGGAATCAATGCAAAAAGCGAAGATTTTTTCGCCTGCTTCATTGATATAATAGCCGTTTGAAGTCGTGACATTGTTGCTCGACGATATATGAACCGGATAACGTGAGCTTCCATCAGGTAGATGAATTACGCGGGGATAATAGACAATACCCGTCGAATAATCATAATCGTCGGATTCTATAAGTATTTCGCCGCCGCCTGTTACAGTTAAAACAGCGGACAGAATACTCACGTTTTTTGTCAATTCCCAATTTCCCGTTATGTCCGTCAGAGCACCCAGAGCATTTCTCGCGTCAACATCGTTGAAATGCCACCATTCAGAGGCAAACGGCGTTAAACCTGCGTCGGTCATGTACTTTTGCAAGCGTTTACCGTCGGCATTTCCCGCAAACGCGGAGGTTTGCGTATATGACTGCCATGCGGTCTTGTCATATATGACCATTCCAGACTGATAATTATATACCGCCGAATCTACCGTTAAATCATGTATCGGCGTAATCATCGCGCAGTTCGTAACAGTCAGATTAGCTATTTTATACGCCGGATTCGATAAAGTCGTGAAAGAAACAGAGTTTACTTTCGCCAATCCCAAATCGACCGCGTAGCCTTCCTGATGATTCGACTTTCCGCTCGCCACGAACCAGCTTACGGGATAATCGCCTCTAACGGCGGGAGTGACAAGCGGACTGTATGCGGTATATATTTTTTCCTGCGCGAATGTCGGTCTGTACGCTTCATATACGACAATCGTATAATCTTCGCTCAATGCTTTCTTCTGCGCCGCCGCGATTTTTACAGCCGTTTCAAATAAGACAGGCACAAGAAATTCGTCCTTGCCAAGCCTTTGATTGTATTTTTTCGACGTTCCGTGCTGATAAAGCGAAGTGCCGGTTATTCCGGCGATATTCGCGCCACGTATTTTTAATACCGAATTGTACGAATTAGTTATATCGTACTTGATAGACGGTATTACATCGGGCAAATTTATCATGCAAAAAGTTTTGCTTACGGTCGTTTCCGTGCCGTTCTGTAATTTTACTGTTAAATTATTACCTTGTTCAGAGAGAATAGTAAACGCTGTTCCTGCGGATATACCGCCTGTATCTTTGACAAGGCATCCTGTCGCTCCGTACAGCGGGAGTTCAAAATTGTGTTCATAATACGCTATGCCGCTTACCGCCGCAGATACGCCGATTGTCGGTAAAACCTGAAATATCATGCAGGCAGCAAGTAAAAACAGTATTATTTTGCTTGAGTTTTTAAATAATTTACTCATAATAATTTTTATCCTTTCATAAATAATGGTAAATTTTGTTGTTGTTTTTGCGATTAAAAAAAGACGAATTACCGTAGTAACCCGTCTGTACGCGTGTTTTATTAAGTTTTAAGATGTGTTAAAAATAATATCACCGCCAATCGTTATAAAGATTTATACAAGCAAAGACGGCTTGTATAGCCGCCTTTGGAGTTTTATATATTTTTCGTTATATTTTATTTGAATACTGCGTAAGCGTGTGAACTTGTGGTAATACCCGCGTCGCCGATTATTATTAAAACTCCCATTGTTTGATATTTTTTGTTCATCATAACTTCCCGATGTCCTTTGTGGCTTTCGTACCAGCCTTTGGCGATATTTTTGGCTATTACCGCCGTTGAACTGTCATATTTTTTCGTTATCGGGTTTTGTTCGCCTTGCAGGAATACTGACGCCCAGCATTCCGCTTTGATTGTTTTTCCGCAATAAGTATGAGTGGTTGTGCGGTTTTCTAAATTGCGGACGGCGTTATCAAACACGGAATCGACTTTTGAATCTTTCGCGCCAACGCTCACAAAACAGATTGATTGGTCGATTTTTAATTCGTTCAAGCCGTCTTTTTTACGAAGTTTATTTATCTCTGCCGCAACCGCGTCCATCAACTCCCACGATATTGCGTAAGCCCTGCTGTTTCTTCCCGTAAGCTCGTTTTTCTCACCTTTTCCCGTGTAGAAGTGGAGATTATCGAACCCGTCCCATAATCCTTCCAATGTTATGTCGCGGAATCTACTTTTTACTTCGTTTCCCGAAACCCAATCTCCCGTGTTATATTTCGTAAATTTTTCGCCTATGAACGGACGGTCGGGATATTTTTCTGAAATCTTTATTATAATTGAAGAAATATTATTTTTAATGGGAAAATAATTCTTATAATCGGTTATATAGCCTTCATTAGGGGTATAAACATAATCGTAATCAATTTCAACCGTAGAATCGTTTAGAAAATCTTTTGCTATTTTATCTAAACTGAAATAATCGCTGGCTATTACATACAGGCTGTCGTTTACGAGGTATGCGGAGTTTGTTTCGCCTTTTTTTACTTCTTCGCCCTCTTTAAGAATCTGTCCGGTTTTTAAATCGACGTAGAACGAAGTGTAATATGAATCTTTTTTTGCCGTAAATACCGAGCAATTTGTTTTCGAGTTATAAGTCACCGTATATCCTAATGTTGTAAATAAATCCCTCATGGGTATCATTATTTTAACGTCGCCAAGCGGTCCGTAGGCTAAAAATGGTCTTAAATTCCATTCAACATTTTGTCCGTTTACTGTGACTTTGCATTTTTCGTTCAGATTTGCCGCCGATACCGGTATCACATGAGCGAACATTACGAGTATGAGTGCGAATGCCAAAATTTTTGTTGTTTTCTTAATCATTTTTCATCAACTCCTGTCCATGTTAATTGTTGCTTTGATTTTGCTTAATTTTTTAGGAAACTCCGAGTCTTATTTGTCAGTTTCATCATCTTCCGGCAAAGGAATATGCTTTAAAATATAATCTCCTATCGTCATATTACTTTTTTTTGCCTCGTCTATGATTTTCTGCCTTATTTCGGGCGTTGTCCGAAATCCTACGGTAACGCTGTGTCCGCGAATATTTTTCTTTCCAGCTCCCTCTCGTTTCCCTCCGTGCTGTCTTTTTTCCGGGTTGTCTTGTTTATCGAAATATTTACTTCTGCTTATGACTTCCACTCCTTTTTTGGCGTTTTTCACGTTTAATATTTTGTAACTATATTATATCATATAACCTTGAAATTGTAAAGCATTTTCAAGATATTTAATTGTAAATAATATATGAACAGAACAACATTTTATCTTGCTATTAATAACGCCCAGTAAATACCGCCGTTATTGTCTGTAAAACAGTATGATCCGATATACTTCGCGTTTTCGCTCATTATGATAGCCCTGTGACCGGGCGAATCCATCCAAGCGTTGAAAACTCTATCGTGCGGCACTTTTATATTACAGGAATACAAACATTCGCCCGCATATTTGAGCTTTATATCAAAATTAACGAACATATCAGAAGGCGTACCCAATTTGGGGGAAGTATGACCGAAATATTTATAGTATGCTTTGTCCTGCGCTTTTTTACCGCAAACATAATCCAAAGTGATATTGTTTTTCAACGGATTCAAGCCGTTTTTAATTCTCGCTTCATTAATCAATTTTAATATATCAACTTTTTCCGTTTCTTTTTGAGCCATACCGAAAACATTATCTTCGGTAAATTCTATTATAATCTTATACCAGTCATATATCAATACTGCGCCGAATGTTTCGGTTATGATTTCAGACGAAATATATGTCCGACCATTTATGATAACTGCGGGAATATCTGAAAAAACGGGAAAACATTCGCCGTTAATATTAACCATCATGTCGGCGCGGGCAGGAATATCAGAAAAATTTTTAGCATCGGTAGTGTTTGATATATCCCACATATCGTTGATTTGCGGTTTTTCGCCCATAAATACATTAACTTCTGCTTCGCACGTTTCGGATATATAATATGCATTCGCTATATATCGTTCATTATCCCAATCGACAACCGCTCCCAGAGTTTCACAAAAAGCCCGAAACGGTATCATCAAAGTATCTTCGCTGAAAAAACAATCTTCTCTGACAAGTTCGATTCTGCCGTTGTTTTCATTTTCTGCGGCTGATACATTGAGGTAAAGAAACGGCAGTAACATTATACACATTACTGCCGTTATTAATATAAATTTTATATATTTTTTCATACAGAGATTACCGAACCTCCCTACAAATTACCGCGAGGCGGAGGTTTGCAATTCCCTCCACGCACGTTATAATAGTCAGGATGTTGCTGTCAGACCAGCCGAGAACGGAATAATCTGTGTCGGGTATCTGCTGTTTATCATATACTTCATAAGTGCGTGTGCCGTATTTCGTTGTGTACGTTATTTTATCTCCGTTTTTGAGGTTTTTTATGCCGCCGATTGCGGCGGGAACGCCTCGGTTATGACCTGCGATTGCCACATTACCGTCCCAAGCACTGGTAAATTCAAAGTGACCGACTCCGTTTCTCATATTTTCAAGCGTTTCGCCCTCGAAAACTTTAACGGTCAGATTTAATTTCGGTATATGGAGAGTGCCTATTGAACCGTCTTCATAAAACAAAGGCTGCATATTGAGAATATCGGGTGAATACATGGAAGTCGGAGGAAGCATACCGCCGTAATCCGTTCCGGTGTCAGGCGAAACGCTCCCGTTTGTTCCGTTATATGCGCTGTATGTTACGCCGCCGCTTGATGTTGTCGTATTGTTTGAATTGGAATTGTCGTGATACGGGCTCGAATAATCCGTAGGTATATCGCCCGAACCTATGCCGTAAGGGGGAGGGGAATATGCCGCGTCTTTGTTGCGGCGCGTATTTTCAGTCATGGGGTCGTCGTCAACGGACGCGTCGGTGCTTGTAGGTTTACCCAGCGTATCGCTGTAATCATATCCGCTTGAAAATTCATAATTATACGCCAATGCGGGTATGTTCATGCTCATAAGCATTATAACTATAATAATAAATACACTAATAAATTTTTTCATAAATATTATACCTTCTTTCTTTTGTTTTGTAAATATATAACTATTAAAACGCCGCCGATTATAACAACGGCGATTCCGGCTCCCGTTAATCCGGCGAGTATATTCGGAACAAGGTTATCCGGTTGTTCTTTATTTTCTGGCTCTGTTTCGGTTTCCTGTTCGGATTCCGTTTCAATTTCAACAGGTGGGTTGGTTTCGATTGGCAACTCTATTTCTATAAGCGGCGGTTCTATTGTAGATTCTGTTAGCGGTTCTTGAATCGGTGATTCTATTATTTCCGGTATTATCTCCTGCGTTGTTTCAAGTGCGATAAAATTCGTATTTTCAAGTTCATCTATCGTTGGCGTAACAATAGGAATACCGATAAAATACGCCGTATATACGGTTTTACCCGTAATGATTTTTGATAACCTGCCGCGATATTCGGCTGTCGTCGTATATCCCGTAACGGTAGTTTTTGAAGCCGTTCCTGCGTATGTGGCAACAGCCGTATAACTGTCGGGGATTCGGTCGTAATCAATCGTCGTATAATTTTGTACCCGCCAGTCTATATTAGACAGCGTTAGTGTTCTTCCGTTATCCGTGATTGTTTTGGGGATAAGCGAGGTATCATTGCTCGATAAATGCGGATATTCCCTTGTAGCTGTCACGGTATAACTGCTTGATTTTGTACCCGCCGTTTCGACTTTTATACTTGAAATATCAAGATATAATATGCCTGTATAGCCGTCGTTTGATTTATATTCCATTTCAGGCGCGAGCAGTTGTAATATTGCCGATATATCATTGGTTGCCGTGTCGATTGTAACGGTTTCTGTATATTCCCGCATATCGTTCGACGACGTTTCTTTTTTCGTTATATCGGCAATTTCGTACAACCAGCCGTCGCGTGTAAATGATTCCCTCGAAATATTTTGCGGTTTTTCGTTCGGGGCAAGTTCGTAAGTTTTGATGATTTCGCGCCGTCCGTTGTCCTGCGATTCCCAAACGCTGACAGGATACAAATAATTTTTAGGCGGTTGCGTTGTAGGTTCGGGCGGCGGAGCTTCTTTTTTCGGCTCGGTTTGCGGTATGACAACAGTTATCGAAACGCCGGAAGCCTCGCCGGTATCTGCGGCATACGCTGTTATAGGGAATATCATTAAAAATGCCGTGAATAATATGCAAATTATTACACGCTTCATTCATCATCGCCTCCGTCCTCCGGCTCGCCGCTGTAATCGTCGTCCTCGTCAGAACCGTTATCATAACCGTACTCATCATCAGAATTATCATCTTCGTCGTCTTCGTCGGGAACATTGTTTTTCTTTCCTTTTACGATTTTAAAATAATATCCCGCGCCGCCTACGGCTATTACCGCTATACCAATAATGACATACATAACAGTATCGTTTTTTGCAGGCGGTTTATCAGGCGATTCGGTATTCGGTTCTGTTGGAGCT
>Ga0082212_10013702_pt1 | contig 10119 bp, 11 predicted proteins | sample TergutNt197P3_FD_71548 | JGI IMG/M metagenome (GOLD analysis project Ga0082212, IMG submission 71548) | Neocapritermes taracua P3 segment gut microbial communities from Petit-Saut dam, French Guiana - Nt197 P3 | ecosystem: Host-associated > Arthropoda: Insects > Digestive system > Gut ...
ATCGCCGCCGGCAAGGGTGCAAAAAGGCAGTTCGTTGGTTTCCGTTTTGGGTTTGGATGCTTTGGTATTGCTGAAAGAACGGACAATGGCTGTTTTCTTCCTGTTTGCCGTACTGTTGGGCGTTTGTCTGCAAATTACCAACTCCTACGGCAGCGCATTTTTAGGTAGTTTTGCAGCAGAGTATCCCGATTCGTTTGCCGTAAAATATAACAACATCTTTCTGTCCATTTCGCAAATTTCGGAGGCATTGTTTATCTTAGCGATCCCGTTTTTCATGCGGCGATTCGGCATTAAGACCGTGATACTGATGAGTTTGGCAGCATGGGTATTGCGTTTTGGACTGTTTGGCATCGGTAGTCCCGCCGGTAGCGGCATGATTTGGCTAACGCTTTCGATGATTATCTACGGAATGGCATTTGATTTCTTCAACATTTCAGGCTCGTTGTTTATCGAAAAGGAAACGCCGGCTAAGTTCCGTTCCAGCGCCCAGGGTATGTTGATGATGGTAACAAACGGTTTGGGCGCTATTTTGGGCAACTACGCAGCACAGGCAGTTATCAACTATCATACCCACGATGGAGTAACGGATTGGCGAACCTGCTGGTTTATTTTTGCCGGATATGCTTTGGTTATCGGGGTTTTGTTTGCGTTGAGTTTCAAGTATAAGGAAAGGCATCAAAGGTAATTTTCCAAATTGAACTCAATCTTCAAAAAGTTCTTCCAAATCCATGACTAATCCCGGGAGGGTTTGAACAGGCACTTTATTTGCTCCGTTGATAAGTTCGTAGGTGGTTCCTTCGTCATAGTTGCCTTCGGGCTGCAAAAGAAATACGGTTACTGCTTTGTCGTTGGGATAAACCACCCAATATTCGCGTACTCCCGATTTTTCATAAAGATTGAATTTTAGAGTTATATCCTTTTTACAAGTACTGGGGGATATTACTTCTACTACCAAATCCGGAGCGCCTATACAGCCGCGTTCATCTAATTTAGAGGGGTCGCAAATGACACAGATATCCGGTTGAACTACATTGTAAATCTTATTGTCGGCGGTTTCACCATTTACCGGCAAACGCACATCGAAAGGGGCTGTATAGATTTTACATTTTCCTTTTCGTCGATTTATATACGACCAAGCCTTTCCAAAAAAAGATGCAGTTGAATGAGCATGCTTACGAAAGTGTGCTGAAAACGCATAGACAATTCCATCAATAAGTTCCCTCATTTTGTCATCTGTCCACGTTAAATAATCGGCATACGAATACCGCTGCTTACCATAAGTTACGGCAGGCTCTGCTACTTTTTGTATTTCCTTTTTCAACTCATCGGATTTATATTCCGGCTGTTGGTTGCTTTTTTCTTCCAGTTTCATTGTCGCTGCTTCTATGATAATTATTAACAAAAGTAATATGAAAAACCGAAATTGCAAAATATATCTACGTCGAATCTTGAATGTTTTGTAACTTTGCGGAAAAAATTAGGTATAGTGAAAATTCAACTAATCGTAGTCGGTAAGACCAATCAGTCGTTCGTACAGCAAGGTTTGGATGAATTTTGCCGGCGGCTGATGTACTATTTTCCTTTTGAGTTGGAAGTTATTCCGGATATAAAAAATACGAAAAGTCTTTCAATAGAACAACTAAAAGCGAAAGAAGGAGAAATGATTCTGCAATCGTTTCAAGCAGGCGATTGTGTCGTACTGTTGGACGAACGAGGGAAAGCATTTACTTCAACGGCATTTGCCGAATACATTGAAAAGAAAACCCATACGGGGATAAAACGCTTGGTTTTTGTCGTAGGAGGTGCTTACGGTTTTTCATCGGCAGTGTATGAAGCGGCGAATGAAAAAATCGCCCTGTCGAAAATGACTTTTCCCCACCAATTGATTCGTCTGATTTTTATTGAACAATTATATCGTGCCATGACGATTCTACACCATGATCCGTATCATCATGAATAATAGTTTATTACAGGAATACTTATTGTATAAAGTACAATAAGTATCATGATTACTGCTAACAGATTATTATTTATTCGAAAAAATCATCATCGAACGATGTAGAAAGATTAAAATCGTCCAATTCCCTTCGTTCTTTTTTGGTAGGTCGTCCACTCCCACGTACACGATCGACAAATCCGCTGATTTTTTGTAATTCCAACAGTTCGTATTGTTCGGGCGGCGTGATATTTTCATAATATTGAGGAACTAATTTAGCCCCTACGCGGTTGGAAATTACATCCAATACCTTGAAAGAATAGGTAATTGGGGGTTTGCGTACTTGCACAATATCGCCGGCTTTTATCATCCGCGAAGGCTTTACCGGTACATCATTCACCATTATCCTGTTTTTTTTACAGGCTTCCAAAGCAATGGTACGGGTTTTGAAAATCCGTACTGCCCACATCCATTTGTCTATTCGAACTTCCATTTAGATTATTCCGTTGTTACACGCCTTGCAATGGCGCTTATCTATTATTAAACAAATTCATCGCAACGTTTGCGCCGGACAAGGCAAAACTTTGGATAAATTCAACGGCTTTTCCGATTCTTTCCGGCAAGCGTTCCTGTTCTTCTTTGGTGAACGGGGCGAGCACAAAGTGAACCTGTCCTCCCTGCGAAAATTCGCTTCCGATGCCAAAACGCAAGCGGTTGTAGTGTAAAGTCCCCAATACCTCCTGAATGTGTTTCAAACCGTTATGTCCCGCATCGCTGCCTTTCGTTTTCAACCGCAGCGTTCCAAAGGGAAGCGCTAAATCATCGACAACTATTAAGAGATTTTCGGGTTCGATTTTTTCTTTTTGCAGCCAATAGCGAACGGCATTTCCACTCAGATTCATATAAGTATAAGGTTTTAGCAGTATCAGTTGCCGGTTTTTCAGCCGCAATTCCGCTAACGCGCCATATCGTTTGTTGACGTCAAAAACAACATTGGACGCCTTAGCTAAGGCGTCCAATATCATAAAACCTATGTTGTGGCGGGTATTGGCATATTCATTGCCGATGTTACCCAAACCGACAATCAATTGCTTCATCCTTTCGAGGCAAGACCACGGGCAGCACGGGTTAGTTTGACGGCAGCCACCACATTGTCTTTATTATTCAATAATTCTAATTTATCGAAATTCAAATTACCCACTTGTACGGTTTTTCCCAAACCCAAGTTTTCGATATTGACAACCAATTTTTCCGGAAAATCTTTGTACAATCCTTTCACCTTCAGTTTACGCATATCCATCGACAGTTTACCTCCGGCTTTCACCCCTTCAGCCAAGCCTTCCAATACTACCGGAATATCCATAACTACCGGTTTATCCTTAGAAATCTGCAAAAAATCGGCGTGCAGCAAGGCATCGCTAACCGGATGAAATTGCGAATCTTTCAGAATGGAAGTGTATTTTTTTCCATCAATAGATAAATTCACGATAAAAACTTCGGGTGTGTAAATCAATTTACGGATACCTTCTTTAGATACCGTAAAATGTACCACCTCTTCACCTCCGTATAAAACGCAAGGTACTAACGATTCTTTGCGGAAAGCCTTTGCGGCTTTCTTTCCTGTGCCCTCTCTCTTAGAGCCTGTTAATTCAAATGTTTTCATTTTTTTTGTTTGTGTTACTCAAAATTAAGACAATGCTTCCTAACTTCCCATCACACGGAATTTTTAAAAGCGGTGCAAAGGTAGTGAAAAATAATGATTAATTAACTAATGATTAGTGATTAATTTCTATTAGTGATAATTTTCAATCTCAATTATTTGCTTTGGTATAATCAATCGCGTCATTAAAAGCGGATGAAAATCTATCAAATGCTTCTTTGTATATAAAAACTTTATGTTTTTCATAGCGAGCTATCGCTTCAGGAAGGTCTTCATTGATAATCTTTTTACTTTCGGTAATAGTGAGAAATAATTCATCTTTCCGGTTTTTTTTAACGTCTATATAATAAATTCTTTTCCCGACTGATACCATCTTGGAAAAGACAATGTCAGGCTCTTGGGCGCTGCTTTTTGTATTATCCAATCTTTCCATATTCAACAATATGATTATTTAACTTTTCCTATTGACTAATAATGACATTAACAAACAACAAAGATAATAATAAGTTTTCTAAAATGACAGGTCATTTTATTTATTTTAACAAAATTATTTAAAATACATTTGATATAAGTGAATATCCATTAATTTGAATTAACTTTGTAGCCGGAATAAATGTTCTTTATAAAATATGATTAATCGTACTATAATTCGCATAAAGGTACTCCAGACTGTTTATGCCTACTATCAAAAAAATAGTAATGATTTGGCGCTTGCTGAAAATGAGTTGATGTTCGGGATACAAAAATCGTATGACTTATACCATTACCTTTTACTTTTAATTCCGCTTTTGACCGACATTGAGCAAAAACGTTTAGATAAACAGAAAAATAAATTCCTTGCTACCGAAGCTGAGCGAAACCCCAATATGCGTTTGGCCTGTAATCGTCTATCCGAACAGTTGAACCGTAATAAACAATTGCAAAAATTTGCCAACGAGAAAGGGAATTTCTGGAATATGGATGATTCTCGTTTCCTTCGCACGCTTTTGAATACAATCATTCAAACGGATATTTACAGGGAGTATTTGAAATCAGATGACACCTGTGAATCCGACCGGAATTTTTGGGTTAAAATATTGAAAGAAATAATATTGAAAGACGAGGATTTGTATGAGGTATTGGAAAATCATTCGGTTTATTGGAACGACGATTTGGATATAATCGGCTCTTTTGCATTAAAATCCATCCGCCGGTTGACAGATGAAACTTCTGACGGACAGGAATTGTTCCCTATGTTTAAAGACGACGACGATAAAGATTTTGCCATTCAACTGCTTCATCATTCTATCCTGAAAGAAAAAGAAAATAATTTGCGAATTACGAATCAAATAAAAAATTGGGACATTGACCGCTTGGCACAAATGGATTTATTTATATTGCAAATTGCATTAGCCGAATTGTGCCATTTTCCGTCCATTCCTGTCAGTGTAACTTTGAATGAATATATCGATTTAGCCCGTTATTACAGTACGCCCAAGAGTCCGGTTTTTATTAACGGAATTCTTGATGCGATTGTAAAGGAATTAAAAAATGAAAATTTATTGTTCAAGAGTTAAGATTATTTGCTAATTTTGTGCGATTAATTGATAATTAATAATTATATAAACTCAAATAAAATGAAATTACTAAGTATTTTGCTGCAAGACGCACAGCCGGGAGGCCTGTTTGGAGGGGGTTCATCGATGTTTATAATGCTTCTCCTAATGTTTGTCATCATGTATTTCTTTATGATTCGTCCGCAACAGAAGAAACAGAAAGAGATTCAAAAAATGCGTGAAAGCATGAAGGTAGGCGATCGGGTAATTACTTCCGGAGGTATTCACGGAAAAATCAAAGAAGTTGAAGAAACGGCTTTTATCATTGAAATAGCCGAAGGCGTGAGGATAAAGGTGGACAAGGCTTCCGTTTTTGCTGCGGCGAATGATATTCAAACCAATAAATAAAGAAGAAATTCAGGGAAGAGCCGAAGTGTTTTTTCGCAGTGAACGTTGGAAAAATACTTTGGTATTTCTTGGTTTTGTTTTGTTGGCTTCTTTCTTTTGGGCGCTTCGTTATTTCAATCAAAAATTTGAATTTGAAGTTCCTATGAAAATCAAATATACGAATCTTCCTGCCGGAATTGTTTTGTCCGATAGTCTTCCACAAGAAATGACATTCATAATTCAAGACAAGGGAAGCGTTTATTTGGATTATATGATTGGACGTAAAAAACGGGACTTATTTATTACAATTGATTTAGATGCCATTTCTCTTTACAAGATTTATTACGTAATAGACCACTCGACTTTACGTAATTTAATTGATGAAAAGTTACTTGCCACATCGCAATTAAGGTCGTTTTCGCCCGATAGGATCGAGATTAATTATTCTCAATTGGCAGAGAAAGAATTACCGGTGATTATCGAAGGAACGATTTCTCCGACTTCGGGTTATTTATTTTCTGATGCTGTCCGGGTTGAGCCGGCAAATTTGATTGTTTACGGTAGTCAGAATGCTTTAGACTCGCTTCAAAGTATTCAAACATTGCCGTTGGAGTATGAAATTAGTGATAAAAATTGGACGGTTTTTGCGGGCTTACAAGCGCCCAATGGTATTCGGTTGTCGGTCGATCGAGTGAAGATAAGCGCTACTATAGAAGAATATACCGAAAGAAAATTTGAAATTCCGGTTACTTGTTCCAACGTACCGCTTAACCGGAAAGTTCAATTTTTTCCTTCCGTAGTAGAGTTAAATGTCAGGGTGGGATTAAGCCGATATGCTCAACTTTCAAAAGCAGATTTTGAAATTGATTTCAACTACAATGATTTATTAAAGAAGAATACCGAAAGTTGTTCATTGACTTTGACTCGGAAACCTGCTTGGGTAGGAAATTATCGCATCGTTCCGGATTTGATTGAATTTTTAATCGAAGAAAAGTAGATGAAAGTGATCGGTCTTACCGGAGGAATCGGCAGCGGAAAATCGACCGTTTCTCGCTTGTTAAATACGATGGGAATCCCTGTGTATATTGCCGATACGGAATCGAAGCGACTGACTGAATCTTCGCCGATTATCAGAAAACAGTTAACGGAAAAATTTGGGGCGAATTTATATGCAGGAGGAAACTTGAACAAGGCTCAGTTAGCCTCCCTGATATTCGAAAATAAAAACAATCTCCGGTATGTCAATTCGATCATACACCCGATGGTCTTTGCCGATTTTGAGCAATGGAAAACACAACAAACCCAATCACCGTTGTTGGTTATCGAAACGGCTATTTTGTTTGAATCGGGATTTTCCGATTCGGTGGATGTGTCGGTAACGGTAACTGCTCCCGAAAATCTGCGTATCCGCAGGGTAGCGATCAGAGACGGCTGGTCGTATGACTCCATCATCTCCCGCATTCAAAACCAACTTCCGGAGGAAGAAAGGATTCGCCGATCAGACTATGTCATTCATAACGACGACCGGCAAGCGTTGATACCGCAGGTTGAAAAACTGTTTGCGTAGAATAAACTCAATATTCTCCGCAAATGTGTTATCTTTGCTACAATAGGTTCAGTTCGAAAAACGCAATCCTCCTCCGTTTTCAACATCAATCACGATGGGTTCACTGTGATTGATTTGATTGGCTAAAATCGATTTCGACAGCGGGTTCAACACCTCTCGCTGAATGACTCGCTTCACGGGCCGTGCTCCGAATTGCGGATCGTAACCCTCTTCGGAAATCCGCTTGATTGCCGCATCGGTGAATTGCAGGTCGATGCCATTTCCTGCCAAAAGTTTTTGCACACTATTCATTTGTAATTGAACAATGGCTTTGATCTCCGTTTCGTTCAAGGGAGAAAACATAATGACTTCGTCGATACGGTTTAGAAATTCCGGACGGACGGTTTTTTTAAGCAAATCCAATACTTCATTTTTCGTTTTCTCAATGATTTGTTCGTGATTATTTTTATTTATTTTCTCAAAATTTTCACGAATAATATTGGAACCCAAATTAGAAGTCATAATGATGATTGTATTCTTAAAATTTGCTATGCGTCCCTTGTTGTCGGTCAGCCTGCCGTCGTCCAATACTTGCAACAGGGTATTGTAAACGTCAGGGTGTGCTTTTTCAATTTCGTCGAACAAGACCACCGAGTAGGGTTTTCTACGCACTGCTTCCGTCAATTGACCGCCTTCGTCGTAACCCACGTACCCCGGAGGCGAACCGATCAGTCGCGACACCGTGAATTTTTCTTGATATTCACTCATATCTATACGAGTGATCATATTTTCATCATCGAAAAGATATTCTGCCAAAGCCTTTGCCAATTCGGTTTTTCCAACGCCGGTAGTCCCCAAAAAGATGAACGAACCGATAGGGCGTTTTGGATCTTGCAAGCCTGCACGACTTCGGCGGATAGCGTCCGAAACAGCCGTAATCGCTTCTTCTTGACCAACCACTCGCTTGTGCAATTCTTCCTCTAAATGAAGCAGTTTGTCAGACTCGCTTTGCATCATTTTTCCTACGGGAATACCTGTCCAGCGGGAAACGACATCGGCAATATCATCGGCATCGATTTCCTCTTTAATCATCGCTTGCTGACCTTGCATAATGCTCAACTCCTGTTGAAACTTTTCGATTTCCGCTTCTTTTTGACGCAACAAACCATAGCGGATTTCCGCCACTTTTCCATAATCGCCTTCACGTTCCGCTTTTTCGGCACGGTATTTCAAATCTTCAATCTCAATTTTATTTTGTTGTATTTTATTGATAACTGTCCGTTCCGACTCCCATTTGGTTCTTAATCGAGATTCTTCTTCACGCAAACCGGCAATTTCACGATTGAGAATTTCCAATTTGCCGGTATCTTTTTCCCGCTTGATTGCTTCTCGCTCAATCTCCAACTGCGTGATTTTACGAATGATTTCGTCCAAAGATTCGGGAACGGAATCGACTTGCATCCGCAGGCGGGCAGCGGCTTCGTCCATCAAATCAATGGCTTTGTCGGGCAGATAACGTTCGGTAATATAGCGAGCCGACAGGTGTACGGAAGCGAGTATCGCATCGTCTTTGATGCGGATTTTATGGTGATTTTCGTACTTTTCTTTCAATCCCCGCAGAATAGAAACGGCATCTGTTTCGTTCGGCTCATCAATCACGACCTGTTGAAAACGGCGTTCCAATGCCTTGTCTTTTTCAAAATACTTTTGATATTCGTTCAGTGTCGTAGCGCCGATAGCACGCAGTTCTCCCCTTGCCAATGCCGGTTTCAAAATATTGGCAGCGTCCATAGCGCCTTCGCCGCCGCCTGCTCCGACTAAGGTGTGGATTTCATCAATAAAAAGAATGATTTCTCCTTCCGAACCAATCACTTCATTGACAACCGATTTCAGTCGTTCTTCAAATTCTCCTTTGTACATTGCTCCGGCGATAAGCGCACCCATATCCAAAGAAAAAATCTGCTTGGACTTCAAGTTATCGGGTATATCGCCGCGAATTATCCGGTGTGCTAAACCTTCGGCTATGGCGGTTTTACCTACACCCGGCTCACCAATGAGTATGGGATTGTTTTTTGTTCGCCGGCTTAAAATCTGTAACACCCTGCGAATTTCTTCGTCGCGACCAATGACGGGGTCTAATTTGCCTGCTCTTGCCCGTTCGTTCAAGTTAATCGCATATTTCGACAGGGACTGATAAGCGTCTTCTGCTGATTGTCCCTTTGATCTGTTTGTATAATTGTTGTTGCTCATTTTTTAAATATAAATTATGAATTGAAAGCCATATCGTCATTGCGAGGAGCGAAGCGACGAAGCAATCTATTCTTTTTCTGGATTGCTTCGCCAACAAGTAGTCTCGCAATGACGTGGAAAACGAACTCTCAATTGTTATTTCGCAAAAGGTTTGCCAAAGTCAGAAATGTGACAAAATGACAGTAGATAAACAAATCAAAAAAATTTAGTTGGTTGAGAGAAAAATTTTTACCTTTGCATGAAATAAATGAATAAATATAATGAACATGTTAAAACACACATTGGGTTCAATCGCCCACATCATGCCGGTAGTTATACTTGTCTGCTTCACTTCCCCATCTGCTCAAGGGCAATCGTATCGCCTTGATGCCAAACTTGCTAAACAGTTAGAGGAAAGTCATTTTCTCAAACATATCATGAAGCCTGCTTTAGAGGATGCCGGTTTAACCCGTTGGTACGAAAAAAAAGCACTGAAAACGCGCTCATTGCCTTTGGTTTCTGACTTCGATGCTTTGCGTGTTTCAGCACCCGGAACTTTGCACATCGATCATAATGTTACCATATCGGGTAGTGGTAGTGTACGGTTAGATACGCCAACCTCGCTTGATGTGAAGAATCCATCGAACCGTAATTATGGATTTCCTGAAATAATAAGGCCATTGGACTGGGAAGATATAAGGGATTACAATCGTTTTTCGGTTTGGATATATGTCGATGCTCCCGGATTTTACCTCGTTTTTGCAGGTTTTACACTCTACAATGAAGGCGAGCAGGTCATGCCGACTCCCGGACGTTTTGAAGGACA
>Ga0082212_10013703_pt1 | contig 10119 bp, 6 predicted proteins | sample TergutNt197P3_FD_71548 | JGI IMG/M metagenome (GOLD analysis project Ga0082212, IMG submission 71548) | Neocapritermes taracua P3 segment gut microbial communities from Petit-Saut dam, French Guiana - Nt197 P3 | ecosystem: Host-associated > Arthropoda: Insects > Digestive system > Gut ...
TCGGTACTCCGACCGGACAACATTTTTAGCATGAAATCATTGGCCAGTTGGATTTTCGCCAAAACATTTGCGGTCGTGATTTCGTCAAAAATGGTGCGCATGGCCGTGTGCAGCGTGACATGCACGACCGCCAGACCGTGCGTCCCTTTGATATTCTCCGACGGGCCGAGGTAGAGCATCATGGCAAAATTTTCGACGCCGCAACGCGAGGCGATCAATTCCGTGTGCCCCGGAAAATGGCATCCCGCAAGGTTGAGTGCCTGTTTGTTGATGGGGGTCGTGACGATGGCATCCACCTTGCTGTGTATGGCGTGCAATGTTGCCGCGATAATCGAATGCCATGCTGCATCACCGGCAAGGTCGGAAATCTCTCCGGGACGGACCTCAAGAGCATCGTCCGAACAGCAATTGAAACAAGGAATGACTTTGGTTGACGGTTCAGCAAGCTCTGGGCTATTGATCGGTTGGACAGTACATTCACACCCCAAAAGCGCGATGGCCTTTTCGATCACATGGTGATTCCCAAAAACGATTGGGACACAATTTTCCTGCTGAATGATGCGCGACCAGCCACCGACGATGATCTCCGGGCCGATCCCGGCGACATCGCCCAAAGTCAACGCCAATTTTGGTTTTTTTTCAGAAATCATGACAAGAAAACAAAAAAGAATGATTATCCAATACAACAAACAAAAAATCCGTTCAAATATCGCAGATTGCTCAATTATAACATTTGCGCAGAAAAGTGTTGCTGAGAGACAATCTTTTCACTTTGTTTTTTGAGGATAGAGCAATAAATCATGATTTTGCTTGGCCATGACGGACCAGAAGTTCATCTCTTCATCGACATCACCATTTGTGCCATTATTCAATGATGAGGGTGCTTTGATCGCTCCAATGTGGGAATAATCGGAGTAATCCAGTGACGGAACCGTTTCGACCGGGGCATTGTTGGGAATAATGGTCGTTGGTGTGGCCGGAACAGCAACGGTAATAACACCTTGCGACACGACATGCAAACCGTTTGCCTGTTGATCCAAGAGGCTTCCATACTCTGGAATTGGTACAGGGCTGAAACTTGCTGTCATTTGCGTTGCAGTACGATAATCCGTTGAAATGTGTATCGGTGTCGAAGTTTGGGGAATTTGGGGCAGGGAATCATTGGTGGAATTGGGTAAAATGAGTGGAATGTGATCGATATACTGTACGAGTTCATATGCTTTTCCATTAATTACACGCATCATAGTGCCATCGTCCGCCACATAATCACCATCGTCCAATCGGGAGCCGGTCGGCACATGAGATGATGAGTGGCTTGGCCCATGATAATATTTGTCATACGGTGTAGAATCGCCATAACTGGAACCACCATAATCTGATCCGTCATAACTTGAACCGTTATCATATCTTGTGTCATTTCTTGAACTTGATGTGCTACTGGCTGGATAAGTGCGGCTGGAATCAGAACTACTACCTGTTGTCGATGTTCTTCCATAGTCATAGCTGTTACTTGAGGAAGGCGTTCCACCCATGCCCGTTGATGAACCGGAATAACTGGAACCGGAATAGCCGGAATAAGTGCCAGGAAGCGTACCTGCCGAACCACCGCTATTCGTCTTCGTGCCCGGAGGAATGTCGTAAACCTCGGTCATATTGTCACGCGTGTATGATGCGACAGGTGACGCACTTCGTGCCGGTAACATCTCAGGGGGATTGTAAGCGTTTGAAGAGTTTGATGTTACGGCAGATGAAGTCGGAGTTGACGGAGTGGCCGGACCGGGGTTGTTACTGACGGCTATTGGTTCAACGGGGGACATCGGGGGTGGTGCCGGGGGAAACTCATTTTCCGGGGATTTGGCTGGCGTTCCGCCAAAAAACGGAACGATCGATTTATTGCCACTTGATTTGCAACCCATTGCCAAAAAACAAGTTAATACAACAACCGGAAGAATAAAATGTAGACTGGAAGTCTTGGGTTGACAGAACGTTTGTGGGATGGCTGTGTTTAACATGATATTCGCTCCGCTTTTTCGGCAATATCCGAAAGCATGACACCTTAAAAAATGTTACAGATCATAATTATCTTGCAATAGAATAACGAAAATGTTATGATAAAACCAGATCAATTGCCAAATCAGCAGGTATCACAAAATAGTTCTGCAAATTTACCACATTCCAGCATGTCACCATGATTCAAATAGCAACACTCTCACTTTTTTGTGATTTTTTGATAAAATTTTTGTTGCATATCCGTGATAATTCCGGTATTTTACTGTCTTGGTTTTTTGAAAATTTTTCCTGTTTTATGAGGTGTCACTTGAAAACGGCATCGCAGATCGCTTATCTTGCCTGTTTTCTGACAATGGTTGGAAACGCTAGTGTACTATATGCAGAAGAAGCCGTTGACGATCTTGCAACGGTTCAGGAACAGATTCTTCAATCGTCCGCCAAAACGCTGCCTTCAGTGGTTGGTTTGCGGGTCAACCGCACGGCCGTTGCCAGCGGCGTGGTCGTTTCGGCTGACGGGCTGGTTCTCACCGCCGGCCATGTCACCTCGGCTGCCGGGCTTGATGTCGAATTTCTGTTCCCCGACGGCAAACTGGTGCGCGGCAAAACGCTGGGCGTCTGCAAATGGGCCGATGCCGCCATGGCACGCATCACCGATCCCGGCCCGTGGCCGTTTTCACCGATGGCCGAAAAAGGGGAATTTGCCGTTGACGATTGGGTCTTCGCTTTCGGACATCCGCTCGGACTGATCGTCAATCGTCCGCCGCCGTTGCGAATCGGTCGCATCATCCAATTGCAGCCGGACACGATTCATACCGATTGTTGCATCGTCGTCGGCGATTCCGGCGGGCCCTTGTTCAATCTCGCAGGTAAGGTGGTCGGCATCAACAGCCGCATTTCCGGCATGGATTCCCGCCCCGACCTCACGTATCACGTTTCGATCAACGCGTTTTGGGATCAATACGACCGCATGTTGGCCGGAGAAGTTTGGGAAACGGACGCAACAAGCCGCTATCACGAATCTTTCAGCAAACAACTACTGGCCTCCGTCAAGGAAATTATGCCAATGACCGTTCGCATCTGTGCCGAAACGACGCAAAACCGCCCGGCTCGGGGAAACAATCAGCAGCGGCAACGTAGGCAGCAGCAAGTGCCCGTAACGACCTACGCCGACCTTGCGCTCGGCCTGATCGTCACATCGGACGGTCTCATTGCGACGAAGGCCAGCGAGGTGATCGACCGTCCGAATCTCGTGTGCGTACTGGTGACGAACGGTGCCACCAGCGCAACAACCGGTCGGGAAGAGCGTTACCCGGCCACGGTGGCCGCCGTCGATCCGGGCAGCGACATCGCCCTGTTGCAAATCAACAAAACCGAGTTGCCCGCAATCAATTGGGAATCGCTCGAACCGTCAACCCAGCCAATCCCGATCGGTACATTCGTCGTGACACCGGTACCGAACGGCCAAATCCCCGCCGTTTTGGGAGCGGTCAGCCTCAGCGAACGTTCCATTCCGTCGGAGAATCTGATGATCGGTGTGTCGATCGACAGCAATGATTCCTGGAAGGGCGCGCGAGTCATGCAGACCTTGCCGCGTTCGCCCGCTGCCGCCGTCGGTTTGCGGCAAAACGACCTCATCACACGCGTCAACGACACGCCGATGGACAGCGGCCCCGCGTTCACCCGCTTTCTCGACAAGATCAAGGTCGGGGACGAACTCAAACTGGTCGTCGAACGAGGCCGGGAGGTTCTTTCGATCACGCTCAAGGTTGCGGAAGCCCTCGACATGGCACAACGCCGCAGTGCCATCACGATGAACCAGGGGGGCCCCTTCGGGATCAGCAAGGTGCGCGAGGGTTTTACCTCCGTCATGCAGCATGACACGGTGGTCAGGCCGGCCGATTGCGGCGGCCCCATCGTCACGCTTGACGGCAAGCTGATCGGCGTCAACATTGCTCGTGCCGGTCGGACGGAAACTTATGCCCTCCCGGTTGCAAAGTTTCGTCAAATCGTCGAGACTCTGCAACAGCAAGTAAAATCGCCGGAGGAGTTAGTAGCAAGTAGCAAGTAGCGAGTGGTGTCGTAGCCGCGTTGCCTGCAACGCGCATCGCACAACGATGTATAAAACTCTTGACAGAAAGGAAATCGAATCATGTCACTTTTGGTTGTTGGTTCCGTCGCTTATGATAATATTGAAACGCCGGTCGAACGTCGCGATGATGTGCCGGGCGGTTCGGCGTTGCATTTTGCAATGGCGGCGAGTTTTTTCAGTCCCGTGCAACTGATCGGCGTTGTCGGCGGCGACTGGCGTCGAGAGCACACGGCGCGGCTCGAATCGCGCGGCATCGACGTGAGCGGCCTGGAAGTGCGGCCGGACGGCAAGACGCTCCGCTGGACGGGACGCTATCACGAAAACATGGACGACCGCGATACGCTCGACATTCAGCTCAATGTGCTGGCCGGTTTTGATCCCCGGTTGTCCGAGTCGGCGCAACGCTCGCAATTCGTTTTTTTGGCCAACGGCGTGCCGCAAACGCAGATGAGCGTCATTGAGCAAATCCAGGGTGCCGATCTGATCGTGGCCGACACGATGAACTTCTATATTGAAACGGAACGCGATGCACTGCTGGAAATGCTGAAGAAAATCGACGGCCTGGTGCTCAACGACAGCGAGGCGAAGCAACTGACGGGTGCCGTCGATACGCTGGTTGCCGCGAGAAAAATTCTCGAACTCGGACCGCGTTTCGTGATCGTCAAAAAGGGTGAAAACGGAGCGATGTTCATCAGTCGGCACGAAATTTACCTCATTCCGGCGTTTCCCACGGAGAATCTCGTCGAGCCGACCGGGGCGGGTGATTCCTTTGCCGGCGGCATGATGGGTTATCTTGCGTCGCAGGGAAAAGCCGACGCCGAAACGATCAAGTCGGCCATCGCTTACGGAACCGTCGCAGCCAGTTTTCAGGTCGAAGGTTTCGGTGCGGAAAAACTCGAACAAATCACCCGCGAGGACATCGACGAACGCCTGGAAAAATTCCGCCGCATGGTCAATTTTTGACGTGTTTCTTCTGCCGCAGGCGGCGAGTTGCGAGTTGCGAGTTGCGAGCAACAAAAGCCGGAATGGAGCCAGTGCCACCAGCGCAATAACGCCGTGCAATGATGGGATTCCGTCACGGTGTGTCCGTCGAATCCGTTTGTTCCTCGTTGCTTGATTCGTCATCGGGTTGTGGGGGGAAGTCTTCTTCATTGATGATTCCCAATTCTATGAGCCATTGTCGATTTTTCTCGTCCAATTTCGCACCATCTAATATTGCCCACTGCAAGCTCGCATTCCATAACTTAGCCCACTGCAAGTCTGCGTACCATAAATCAGCCCACTGCAAGTCTGCGTACCATAAATCAGCCCCCTGCAAGTTCGCGAATCGTAAATCAGCCCCCTGCAAGTTCGCTTCATTTAACTTAGCCCCCTGCAAGTTCGCGTTAGATAAATCAGCCCCCTGTAATTTCGCATTATGTAACCTAGCCCCCTGCAAGTTAGCACCATATAAATCAGCCCACTGCAAGTTTGCGTCCATTAAATCAGTCCCCTGCAAGTTCGCGTTCACTAAATTAGTCCCCTGCAAGTTCGCGTTATATAACAAAGCCTCCTGCAATTTTGCGTGTTGTAAATCAGCCCACTGCAAGTTCGCTCTGATTAACTCAGCCTTTTGCAAGTTCGCGTCAAATAAATTAGCTCCCTGCAAGTTCGCACTCTGTAAATCTATCCCATACAAAAACGCTCCGGAAAGATTGGCTTTGTCATTGTACTTTCGATAAATCTCTCTGGATTTTTCCTCTCGAAACAACTTATCGACAATCGTTTGTACAACAATGGAAGGCTTCTCGTTTGCCTGTTGTCGATATTCCTCTGGTGCGGTTTCCTGACGAATGAAACTACAGAGAATCTCAAAGACCGGTTTGCTGTAATCTTTCGGGTAAGTCATCGCCAAGTTGTGCAAAGCATGAACGCCGCCGAGAACAACCGCCTGCTTTTCGCTTCCCAACTGGTCAATTGCGTTTTTGAACTGCTCCGCCTTGTATTGCGATTCTAAAATTTCAGATTGCGCTTGCCATTGGTATTTCACAACATAGACTGTGGTCATAATTATTACCAATGGGGCAAGTATTTTCGCACAAATCGTAACTATGTTGTTCGATTTACAACAACACTTTATAGGGAGATACCCCCATTTAATCAGTTGACGTGGAATAAAGTAAAAATCATGTTTTCGACACAAAAACACAATCCCCAAATAAACAAAAAACAAAACGAGACCTGCTTCAATGGGTAAATTGTACCATTGGCATAACAAGAAAGTTACCAAGCATAATACATTTTTTAATAACCAGAAGAGAACACCTTTGAGCAAACCAAAAAGAAGAACAACCGCACCACAAAGAACAAACGGTAGAGACCTCCAATGCTGACGGATGAAACCACAAGTGGATTCAGAAGCACTGCTGATTCGGCCAAACAAAAAGTTTGCATTGGTTTTGATTTTCGGAAGTACAACATTCTTGATTCCGATTCCAATTCCTCTGAACCATGCACCGAACTTTTCACCGCAAGTCTTTTTATTTTTGTCATCGTCTTTCTGTTCCATAGCAGTTTTTCCTCCGGCCATCGATGAAAAGCGAATCGATATTGATACATAATAAGTATCATTAACATTATTATCACTAAACTGACACGGAATGTCAACAAAAGATGCCGTGGAACGTCAATTTCATGTCCTTTTCATTTCATACGAAACAACGAAATAACCAAATTGACGAAAAATTTGTGCAACACTTTTCGTAATTTTCGTATTTTCGCGTGTTTCGCGTTGAAAAAATGCCGGCATAAATCATCTGCACGTTAAAATACGTCGTCTGCCAGACAGAAAAATGTGAAATTCGTGCAAAATAGAATGACCGTCGTGTGTACGAATATCACGGCGCGATACTCGAATATCAAAATCTGATACTCGAATATCAAAATCTGATACTCGAATATCACGGCGCGATACTCGAATATCACCGTGAGATACTCGAATATCAAAATCTGATACTCGAATATCACCGCAAGATACTCGAATATCAAAATCTGAGACTCGAATATCACCGTGCGATACTCGAATATCACGGCGTGATACTCGAATGTCAAAATCTGAGACTCGAATATCACAGTGCGATATAAGAATTTGCCGGACAAGCCGGATAATCGTCAGATTTCACGAACAATTCTGTAAATTCTATACGCATGTTCAGGTAAATATAGCTCATAATATGGGAAAGGATAGTAGAGTTTGACAGTTAAGTAAAAAACGCGTTGCGAATGATACCTTGTGTCCTTTGTGCAAAAACTTTGTGATCTTTGTGGTTAAGAGAACGGCTTTCTTAACCACAAAGGACACAAGGATTCTACACAAAGTTCACAAAGGATGGCTCGCAATGAAAAACATTCCCCCCTTCAAAACAAGAAAGGCTAAACCATGCCGACAAAGAAGAAAGCCAGTAAGCGCAGAACACATGTTGCCACCAGCGCAATAACACGTGCAAATCGCCAGTGCCACCAGCGCAAGAGCGCAGTGCAAAGTCATGGACAAAACACGGATCGCAAACTTTCCTATTCACAACTTGAAACGCAGATCGAGGAGATGCAAGAGCAGATTGCGTTGTTGAAAGGTGAGGAAGGGAATAGGGGAAAGGGAATAGGGAATAGTACAGAGGGAATAGGGAATAGGGAAAAGGGCAGTATTGTTGACCGGAGTACCGGTGGGAATAGGGGATAGTCGGCAGCTTCCCACTTCCCACTTCCCACTTCCCACTAGCCACTAGCCACTCACAACTCAAATAAGATTACGGTGATTAACATGAAAACGATACGCTTTGGCATCATCGGCTGCGGTTTGATGGGACGTGAGTTTGCCAGTGCTGCGGCGCGCTGGTGTCACCTGCCGGGAATGACTTCGCGGCCCGAAATTGTCGCGGTTTGCGATGTCAATCCCGCTGCGTTTGCGTGGTATTGCGACAATTTTGCGAGCGTCACGCAGACTACGACCGATTATCGCGAGTTACTCGACAACCAAGCAGTTGACGCGGTGTATTGTGCTTTGCCGCATCATTTACACGGCGAGGTTTTCTGCGCGATTCTCAACGCGGGCAAGCACCTCATGGGCGAAAAGCCCTTCGGAATCGACAAGCCGGCCAATGACGCGATCATGGAATCCGTGAAGGCGAACCCGGAGTTGCTCGTGCGTTGTTCGTCGGAGTTTCCGTTTATACCGGCGGTCCAACGGATCGGTCGGATGATCGAGGAGAATGTCTTTGGGCAACTCATTGAAGTGAACGCGGCGTTTTTACATTCGAGCGACCTCGATCCCAACAAGCCGATCAACTGGAAACGCATCGCGCGGTACAACGGCGAATACGGCTGCATGGGCGATCTCGGAATGCATGTTTGTCACTTGCCGTTTCGCGCCGGTTGGGTGCCGAACTCCGTTCGTGCGATTCTGACGAACATCGTGCCGGAACGTCCCGACGGCAAAGGGACTATGGTTCCCTGCGAAACCTGGGACAACGCAACGCTTTTGTGCGATGTCACGCAACAGGACACGGGCGCGGTGTTTCCCATGTCGCTGAAAACGTGGCGCATCGCACCCGGTGAAAAGGATACCTGGATCATTGAGATTCTCGGCTCGAAGGCGTCGGCTCGTTTTTCGACGAAGAATCCCAAACGGCTGGAATATATGACGTATTCGCCGGGCGGCGAACAAAGCTGGTCGGTTCTCGACATGGGACAGGAGACCGCATTTCCCGGCATCACCGGCGGAATCTTCGAGTTCGGGTTTTCCGATTCGATTTTGCAGATGTGGGCGGCGTTCCTTTTTGAACTGGAATACGGTCGTCCGTTCAGCCGTTTTTCCGGTTGTGCGACGCCGGAAGAAACGGCCGTCAGCCACCGTCTGTTCACCGCCGCGTTGGAATCGCACGGCAAAAACATCAATGCAAAACTTTCGCCGGAAAGTGATATACCCTAACCGACACGGCGGCGGTTAGTGCGGCGGTCACGGCGTGACCGCCCTACCTTGTTGGCGTCCTACTTCATTGCGGCGACCTCACTCACTCGCACCGATCGCAATCACCGGAGCTTGCAACAAACCGGTGGGGTAAAGCTGATAATTGTCCGACCAGCCGGCACCGCCGGTGATCCAGTTTGGCGGGCCGTAGCCTGCGGCACGCTTTGGCACCTGATGCAAGGGGCCGAACGTGTTCCGGCGGTTCAGCACCAGTTCGAGCGACAGCGATTTGTTCTTCGCTGCGTCTTCGGTGATGTTCGCTTCAAACGGTTGCCAGCCGATCATGCGGCGTTCGCAACCCTCCGACCATACATTGGCCATTGCCGCGAAAAATTCCGGCAGTTGCAGCACCGCCTCCTTGCCCGTCGGAAGATCACCCGGCAACGGTACATCGTAAACGATCTTCCCGCCGTAAAACGGCAAACCCTGCTCGCAAATATCTCCGACGGCAAGTTGCTTGGGCAGCGTCACGAGTTTCGCCTTGCCGCCGGGCAACGCTTCGACGCCGAATTGTCCCAGTAAATACACCGCCTCAAGGTTCGACGCGGAATCGTAGGGTTTTTCCACTTCGATGCGGTTCTCGCCCTGCACGAGCAGGTGTACCGGCAGGTCGAACGTGATAAACGCATTGTCGCACCACCAGCCGTTGCGTCGCGCGGGTTGCGTGTCCAGTGCCGTCCCGTTGACCCACACCTTGCACGTGTCCGGTTCTTCGATGGCCAGTTCGACCGCGTCTTGCGGCATCGCGTCGATGCGGAAATCGTACTTCACCCGCACTGTGCCGACGAATTCCGCACTCATGCCGATCTTCTTTTGATACCACGGTTGCAGCATTTCGCCGCCGCGATGCGGAAGCCCGAAGAAATCGCGTGCCTGCTGATCGACCTTGAGTATTTCGGTTCGCGCAATGGCTTTCGTTTCATCGCCGTCGGATTTGCGGACGGTTGCTTCCGCATAGTCCAGCACGCAAACATTCGGCTCGCTCAAACGATAATTGAACGGCCCGTCAATCTTG
>Ga0082212_10013704_pt1 | contig 10119 bp, 15 predicted proteins | sample TergutNt197P3_FD_71548 | JGI IMG/M metagenome (GOLD analysis project Ga0082212, IMG submission 71548) | Neocapritermes taracua P3 segment gut microbial communities from Petit-Saut dam, French Guiana - Nt197 P3 | ecosystem: Host-associated > Arthropoda: Insects > Digestive system > Gut ...
ATTTTTCCACGCTAAAAGCTGGTTATCGACCTTTCTTTTCAGCATATCTTATAGTATGCATATTTTTACGGCGAATATCAAGGGAGTTATGCATATTTTTACGGCGAATATTGTAGTGTAGATGCATATTTTTAAGTCATTACCGATGCTGTTTCTTACAACCCCCACTGTTTTTCTTGTTATTTTTTTGAAATGTGTTATCTTTTAGGTATGAGGTGATTGTAGAACGCAATCACGTTAATCTAAAGAAAGCTCGATCGGTGAAGTGATTGTAGGGCGCAATCACGTTAATCAAAAAAAGCCATAATTTATGTTGCATCGTATAAAAAAGAAATTTGCCGTCGATTGAATAATGAAAGCGGGTTATTTGCCATTATCAAATCTCTCTTTCTACGGGTTCGCCTGTGTCCCATTCATCGGTTTTGTAATTACCAGTGTAATTTTTAAGGCGTTCTTTGAGCGGTATGTGTTTCTGCGCTATTTTTTGTTGAAATGGAAAACCTTGTTCAATAAGACATTGCTGAAAGAATATATTAACGGCTGTGCTGATATTCATTCCGAGCCTGTTATACAGTTTTTCAATGTTTTTCTATCGATTTATAAAGGTGCTATTTTATTAATAAAATATTCCAATAATTTTTCCGCTGATAAGTTTTCCCATGGTAAGTGATATTCATTTTGTATATTTATAAGAATTTTTCGTATATCTTTATTTTTAAATTTTTCCAGTCTTTTGAAAAACCCTTTTTTATTTTTTGCATGAAATTTTCCAAGAGTACAACCATATTCGTAATAATCATCTATAGCTTTTGTACGTCTCGGGTAAAAATATTCATTAATATGCATTATTTCAATTAGAAACTGTATTAGGTAACCGCTTTTCCCTCCATTTTTAATAAGTTCGTCAAATGCTTCACTATACCCTTTCAAAATTTCTGTTTTTGTTTCTTTATGTCCAATTAAATCACCATGTTTTTCAAAAACCATGGCTCTTGTTTGCAACCAAAATAATAAGAACTTCTCTTCTGAAGAACGAAAATAATTATGTTTTAAATATGCAATAAAATTATTAGATAGCTTTAAATCTTTGCTATTTTCGTAATGACTTTGAAGTTCCAGACACTTATCAATATTTATTCTCTGATTAGAAAGCCATATATCATCATAAAAAAGATCGGTAGGGATTTTCTCTGGACGTTTTTTCCTTCTAATCATATTTGCTATTTTTACGCCTATTTTTTTTAGTTCATCTTCAGAAACGCCTAAAACGGGTGCAAGTGCTTTTTGTGCATTTTTTCGTAGGTATAACCCTATCAAGCGATGAACATACGAAAAATGCTTTCTTTCCCACAAATAATCTAAAACAGGAATAAGTGTTTGCCAATTAGGATTGTAAACGATTTCATGCCGCCAGTTATGAATATTCTGTTTATAATCTTCTCCTTGTTTATTTATTTCTTTATAAAATGATTCTTTGTTTTTGATTTTTTGCCAAATTTCATCAAAAACTTTTTTATAACTATCTATTAAAAATAAAACAACATCTTTCTCAGATACTTTTAAATCAATTAATTCAAAAGGATCATTTTCCGGTGAATCTATATGATGAAATGCTTGCACATATAATGAATAAAGAGCTATCTCATTTTTATGTTTAAGCAATATTTTATTGCTATGAGCATATAAAGAAAAATCACATAAAAAAGCTTTTAGGTCTTTGTTAAGACTTGTCATTACAAGCGGCGAAACTTTATATTTACTCTCAATCTCTTTAAAAAATTGCTCACAAAAGCGTTGAAGGCCAGCAAAACCGTCAAAAGGAATTTCCCCTTTATACATTCTTTGTAATTTACGTTTATATGATTTGCGATTTTTTTCGGGCATGAGATCGAGAATGACACTTTGTCCGATTATATCTATTAAAAGTTTTGATTCCTCGCCAAATGTTATTTTGCCGAATTTATCTGCCAATTGCCTTTCTTCCTTGCTTTTCATATCTTAATTATAGCAAAAAAATAGTTACTCTCAAACAAGTCTGCGAGTTTTAACACAGCTAAAACAGGTTTTTGTCGCCAAAATTTTACAGTTAATCCCTCGTAAAATATGCAATTTTATTACATAACCCAATTGTAGATGGGCAAAAGACTTTTTTCAGGAGGCAGACTATGGCGAAAAGCAGCGGCGGACAAAAGGCCGGTGGAAAATCAGGAAAAGGCGGTAAGGGGCGTCCGGCACCAATTCCACCAAACAATGGGCCAAATCCCGCTGGTTGGCCCAGCGAAACTGGCAATCCGTCAGGCGACGGAAGAAACAATGCAGAGCCCAATGGCTAATGGGAAATATGCCTGCGTATGCGGGCATAAATTTTTTTCAGAGGAGAATGGCATGGCAAAAGGGAAAGGTTCAAATGGAGGGCGTTCAGCCCCCAAGAATGGAAAACAAGGAGGCTAACTATGGGCGTAAGCGGAAATACCCACAGCCAGGAAGATTTGAATAACTGGGCGGATTTACATAATCCAACCAGTGATGTTTACCAGGATAACCTGGACAACCATGCAAATCAATTGAATGACAATAACGAAGAGTACTGGCATTCAAGAGAAGGTGACTGAAATTTGTTAAAGATATGCCCTCTGCCTTGCAATAGAGGGCATATTCTACGACAAAGGAGCTAAACAACACAATAATGGAGGAAGCTATGTTTTTAATTTTTAATATGAACAGAGAAATCATCAATCTTGATAATGTTGCTACCATTGAAACAACAGAATTTACTGATGATGAAGTAAAGGTTTTTCTTGTGACGACCGCAAATAAATTTTTTTTAGGTGATTTTCTTTCACCAGGACATAACAATGCCTTTTGCAAGGAATTTATTGTGAAAAAAGAAGAATGGCTAAAATTTATTGTTGCGGTAAATGAAGGCAAAAATACTTTCGTCTTTAAATGTAGAACTATGGAGGAGTAGTTGACATGAGGGAAATTAATATTCTTGATGTAATCATCAATGACTTTACCGAAAAGATTGGCTTGAATCCTAACGATGCCGAAACCTACTACAAACGCGGTCAGGCTTATGATAATCAAGGTAAGCATAATGCGGCATTAATGGATTTTTCTACGACCATTAAGCTCAAACCAAATTATGTAGACGCATATATTGGGCGTGCCATTTGCAATAAGAAATTGGGTCTATATGAAGAGGCAATCAGTGATTATAACGAGGTCATTAGATTGAATCCTGATTATATCGGTCTCGCCATCTTGTACGGTTTTCGTACAAAGACAATTGTGGTGGATATTTCATGAGGTTGATTTGGAATGAAGCGTAGATAACAAAGGTTTTCGCGCAACTTGGATATTCCAAATCACCAAAAAAAAGAAACCCGACCACCTGCTGCGAGCAGAGTGGTCGGGCACCTTTCCGGAGGGGAGCCTCATTCGCCATGTCGGAATCTCGAAACGTCACCTCGCACTTCGCATGCACATCCTGATAGTCATGCGTAAGCTGGCCACGGAACGCAGGAGGCGCCACATCGTCCAAATCAACCGCAACCCCATATACCTCAGCCACCGAAATGCCTCATGAACTCCCGACTGGGCAGCAGATACTCAACCCCCTCGACCGCAGATATAGGCGACACATTGCTCGCCCGATTGCACAGCATCTCCGTAGCCAGACTGCCTCCATATACCTCCTTGACAACCCTGTCCGGACGATGGGAAACGCCAGAATCTATCACCGTATACCCGTCAACCAGCAAACCGTACAGCGAATATGGCAAATCGCCCTGCTCCAAAAACATCCAACACCCCTATTTTTTCGTATCCGGCGGTTTTTCTTTTGAACCCCCAGCCAAGGTGTCCACAAGCCCATCAAAGGCTTTCCCCAGCCTATCGAAATAATTGCTCACGTAAGACTTTGATTTTGTAGCCAAAGTCTTGGCAGACTTCAGTAAGTTTTCTAAAACTTCTGGAGCAATCACATCCGAACTCTCAAGCTTCGTAAAACAACCACCCCGCCCCACAAACATAGAATCCATAGCCTTAAAAGACACCCCAGCCTTAATGCAATGGGGATACCCCCTCGGATCATAAGAATTCTCCACATCCAGCGAAACAGATGTAATATAGCAAGCATTGAAATCCAGCATGTTACCCAGCCTGATCGAAACAAAATCACCCAAAGTACTAGGCTCGTCTGAATTAGACGTATAAAAAACACTCGGCCCAGGAACAATATACTCGCCGAAAAAAGAAGTCTCCCTCGTCCCCACTGCCTTGGCTTGCCGGGGAAATAAAAGCGACAGCAACGCTATCGCAGGCTTATAGACATCCTCCTCCGCATTCGTGTCCGACACGAACTGCAACGGAAGCCGGAAAGACATTGGCTCAGTCCCGCCCCAATACTGCCTCCCCATCCAAGGCTGCTGTATCGACCGCCCGAAAAGTGCCTGATCGCCTCCATCAAGTATGTTCAGCAGCTGCGGCATCACATTGAAATACCCCTTCCACTGCGAATTAGCCGTCAGATTTAAAGAACCGGAAAGTACCGCTCGAACCGTAATAAATCGATTAGGACAGTCAAAAACCACCTCCGTATTAGCAGAAACCTCAAATATGTCCCTCACGCGAGGCTGAACCGCCTCCAACCCAAGAGAAACCCCCTCCTTAACCAAACTGAACGATAACGCCATACCTCTATATAAAACAACAAACTGTTGACAAACCCCGAAAACCCCAGTAAAGTCATGTAAAGGGTGGACAAAATGAAAAAATTAATATTTGTTGGATTGCTCTCGCTCCTCTCTATCGGATGCGTAAAAGGACAAATAAAACCAGAAAACAAATGGATCATCGGAACATGGGAAAGGGAATCAGAATATGGTGACATAATCAACACCACCTTTAATGAAGATGGAACAGGTATTATGGGCACACTAAATTTTATTTTTTCTGTTAATGAAGACCTGGTAACAATGTTCTTTAAAATTCCATACTCTGATGGAGAAGATTATCATCCACCAGAGGAGTACAACATTTATAAAATAAATAACCAAAAAATGGTGCTGAAATTAACCAAAGATAAAAATTCCCCTGCATATCACTTTGCTAAAGTGAATAACTAAGCAGGCCACCTGTTTAGGTTTGAATCCGACCTTGAAAGGGTAGGGAAGTTCTGCGTATAATAATTATTAACAACACCTCCACGAGAATCATCCTCTCCATCAAAAGATACCCCATGACTACCAGAATATTCCCGCATAACATTAGCCCCTCCCTGAAAAGCTAAAATGTTGTCATTATCACTCAACTTAATAAGCTGCCCATCCTTAGAGATAAAAGCATCCTCAACCTCAATACCCACACCATGTGAAATATTAGACAAATCAAATGCCTGCTTACCCTGTCGTATCGCCTTTGCATCTGCATTGGCTCTTGCCATAGAAGAGTCACGGTGGAGTCCGAAATTAGCAGCATTAAGACCACGCGAAAACAAACCCTCAAACTCCGGCTTTATATCTTTGTCATCCTTTGGAAACAAAAGAGGCAACCGCTGTACGCCCAGCCCGCCAATATCCACATCATGCAAGCCCCCAGAAACCCAATCGCCGGAAACAACCTCCCCATCCTTATAAGCCTTTGAATACATAATATTTGAACGCTGTAATTTAAACCCGCCTTCAACATTAGGATCCCGATGAACCTCAAGAAAACGTGACCCCCACAAACCCGAAGTTTTCATGCCAAAGTAACTCTTAGCCCCCATTCCTCCATTAACGCGGTATTCCTGTATCTCCTCTTTGCCAATTTTCCTTGAACCAACATTAACAAGATTATGCTCCATATTTGCAAAATCCCCCACCGTCATGGAATCTATAGCCTTTCCGTTCTCATCAACCAAAAAAGCATAAAAAGCCCCATGACTATGCGGATTTACAATTCGTTCTACAAGAGAATCAGATAGATTCTCAGACAACCCACCGTACTCACCAAGTATCTTCCCAGCAGTATCATGCCGCTTCATCGTCGCATGAACCTGAATGCCGCCAATAGCCAGGCCAATGCCAGCACCAACAATCATACCGAGCTTCCCGCCAGCAAGCATCGCCAACGGTCCCCCAGGAATGCTAATCAAACCTCCAACTACCGCCCCAAGACCAGCACCAGCTATCGCCGCAGGAATCAAGTCATTTATAACAGAATTTATAGCCACCGCAGCAGCACCCAAACCGCTGAACGGATTCTTCATCGCCTGCTCCGATGCCCACTCCTTTGTCAAACTCAACGCCGTAGCCAAGCCAGCACCCGCAACAGCACCCAGAATAGGATTGCCCAACGCCAGCCCAAACAAACCGCCCAACGCCGCACCCCCAGCTATCAGAGCAGTGTTCTTTTTCAACCAATCCTTGATTTTATCAGGACTGACGCTCACATCCCCAATCTTTATCCCATCCCCAATAAACAAATCCCGGAAAAACTTGATGATCTTCGTCACCCCAGTTATGATCTGCGGCAAAAAGGCAACCAGCAGCCCCAAGCCAACCGCAGTCAGCAGCTTCCCTAAAAATCCGCCCCCAGCCTTATCCGCCTTCTCCATCCCCTTGAAACCCACATTGTTATCCAGGAATTTCCCGAAATCCGACTTCTCCGGCTCATTGAACGTCTTAAACAGAATATTATTAGACTTAACCCCAGACTCCGCAAAATCCCTCTGCACGTCCCCCTCGTTCGTCTTAGGCTTGTCCCTTGACCATGCAGTATTAAAAGCAGACTCTAACCCCGCCGATGGTTCAGGTACACTCTCTTTCTTATCCCCAAATAGCGAACCTAAACCACCACCCTCTGGCTCCGGGACACCCACACCACCCTCCGTCGCAGGTACTCCCACGCCATCCTTCCCAAACATATCAAATAACGGATTAGCACCCTGCATCACCCCGCCAGACTGCGCCTCATCCCCGCGCCGAAACCCAGCACCAGGTATGCCCCCAAACAGCCCGTCAAATATCCCGCTCGATGCCGAATCAGCCTCAACCACAGGCCTCCCCGCATCCGCACCAAACATCGAAGGCTTCTCATCCCGCTGCGACTCCCGCCGGCCTGACCTCGTCCGCTGCGCAACCCTCGACCGCCGTCCGCTGCGCCGCCTCCGTGTAGACGACCTCCCGCCCCCAGAACGACCCTTAAACGCCTTGTCCAGCAACTCAAATGGCATCTTCGTTAGACGGTCTATAAACTCAAACGGCTTATGCACCATCTCGTCCGCAACCTTTAATATGTTGTCATACTCTCCCGCAAAGTTAGGACTCCCCCCACCGCCCCTCGGCTTCTTAGACGACTCCTTAAAAACATCCTCATACCCGCCGCCCTGACTCTGCCTCCGCCCACGCCTCTGCCGCTCAATCACATCATCCGCAACCTGTGCCGCACGAACCTGATTCTTAATTAAAAACGAGTTGTCCCGCACCATAGATGTCTGACGAGTCAACGCATCAACTATCGCATCCGTTATATCCTTTTTACTGACGGCAGTATCCCCTCGACCCTCCGACTGAATCTTCCGTAACGCAGTCTCCAAATCCTCCAGCCGAATAGACCCCAAATCCGAAAACGAAGTCTCCAGAGTCTCCAGCGTCTCATTCAACGAAGCAACCGACTGAATCGTCACATCCATCAAATCACCCGCCGATCTGGATGGAGTTGTTGATTCATCACTCCGTGCCGTCCATGGCACGGGGACTTTGTTATTTATTGTGAATAATGAATAAGAGAATTGGATTTTTAGGTTACTTTAATGTAAATACAAATCATGCGCCCAATGGCGCAGAAAAAATTATAAATACTTTGGCAAATCCCATGAAGCTCTTAATATACGATAAATAGATATTTGCTTTTTTTCTTCATTGACTTTGTAAAATACAATATAATTGCCAACTAACATACTCCGGTATTCAATATTTTCCGGATATTCAGAATACATATAGGGATTTTCTTTCAATTTGGCAATATGCTCTTTTAACAAGAATTTAAACCGACCGGGTGTTCCTGGATAAAATTTTGACAGGTAGATTATAATATTCTCTTTATCTTCCTTTGCAAAAGGTGAAAAACGAACTGTATATTTCAATTATTTTCATTCCAAAATTCGTTCTCATCAAGCCACAAAGCATTTGGTTTAGCTGCTTCGCGTTCAGCTTCAATTAGCTTTTCTGTGAAATAAGCAGATTGTGCTTTTTGTGATAGGTAATCTATATAATGTACCGCTTCTTCAAATAATGAATTGGGCAATGTTTCAGCTTTTCTTATTAATAATTCCGTTTCCAGCATAAATTTGCCTCCTGTATATAAATATACCATATTTTTAAGTTGTTTGTAAAACAATTTAGTTTAAAAAGTTCTTTTTTCTTCCTATTTTTGTTAATATTTGTGATTTTGCATTGAATATTTACTAAAATATTCTTCAATTAGACCTTTTTTCTTAATTATTCGGAGGAAGGTACTATTTATTAAGATCATGTGGCTTTGTCGCAGAGAATAGATAAAAATAACTCACGCCAGCCGCCGTCCATAGCGGCTGGCGGGTGTAAGTAGGAGGCAAAAAAATCATCGTGTAACAACCGGTATACGCTCCGGCGGCGACTACGCGCCGCCTACGGGGTTCAGTTTTGCTAGGTCATGGCAAGCCATTCCCACGCAAAACCTCACCCACATTGCCCAGCCGCTCGGTTAGCGTCTGGGCAACGTCGTATACCTGAAACGTTATATGCCATTTTTTGAAAATATTTTAAAAATTAATGGAAAGTAATTGACAAAAGTAGCAAATTATATGTATTGTAATAAAAGGAGGATATTCTTATGACAAAGCTTGGAGAAAATGTTTTTCGCTTTAATTCTTTTAATAATCTTTTTAGAATAGGATTTTGCGGTCTTATTTTATTCATTGTTTGGGGATATATTCGGTTTATTTTTAATCGTGCTACTTACAGAGCTAGTGATGCTGCTATTTTCAATGGAGCTAGCGCCTACAGTGGTTCTAGTATCTTCAAAGGCATCGTATCTATTATTGTAGTAGGATTGATAATTTATTTAATTATTAATTTTCTTCGTTATATGATAATGGACCATGTTATCCTTGATAAGGATAAAGGTGTTTTAACCTTGTATAAATATTCTTGGAAATTTTCTCATAAATTTGAAAATATTCCACTTAATGAGATTATGGGTACAAGTCAAGATGCTGATATTACTACTAAAACAGAATTTAAAAATAATTCATGGCGTACAACTGAAAATAAAATCTTCTATACTGTAGTTCAAGGAAAATTTGGTTCTAGAAGATTCAGGCTTGCAAATAAAGGCGATTGGGATTTATTTATGACTCTACTCTATGGTGAGTAATAATAAAGATACCGATTATATAAAGTCAAAAAACGGCATATAACAGGACTGTATGCGCATCGCCGCCAGTAGGCGGCTCGGGTTCCGTAAAACCCCAGTCGGCGCTTAGCGCCTTTGTGGGGTTTTACTCCACCACATTTTTTTGTGCCCGAAAAATGCTTCGCATTTTCCTTATCGGGTACAAAAAAACGTCGCATACAGCCGGGACGTTATACGAAATACGGGCTAAACTGATTTGGAATATATTGACAAATTAATCAAAAAATAATATTTTGAATAAATGAACCTAAAAAATAAAATTAATGTTTTGTTGTTTCTTTGTATTCTTTCCTCATGTAATAGTAAAAATATAGAAAAAATGGATCAAAAAATTGAATCAAAAAGTTATGTAGAAACTTTTATGGAATTAAATCAAGATATACCAGAAATGATCTATCCAATAGAATATTACAAAAATAAAATACTTGATTTTCAAAAAATAGTAGCGGAACGCCGTAGAATAAATACAATAGAAAAAATAGACAATATTATTCCAGGGTTTTTATGTTTTCTTGTCGGATATGATGATTTTAATGTTGGTAGAGGTGAAGGTTTCGATGTTCTCTCAAATATTCCTCCCAGGGGTAACTTTTTTGGATTATACACATTTGATAAAAATCAAAATATTGTAAATGAATATCAAGTTGGTTACAGGAATTATCTTGATAATATAAGAAA
>Ga0082212_10013705_pt1 | contig 10119 bp, 9 predicted proteins | sample TergutNt197P3_FD_71548 | JGI IMG/M metagenome (GOLD analysis project Ga0082212, IMG submission 71548) | Neocapritermes taracua P3 segment gut microbial communities from Petit-Saut dam, French Guiana - Nt197 P3 | ecosystem: Host-associated > Arthropoda: Insects > Digestive system > Gut ...
CCCCATGAAGGGCATTATTGCCGTCGTTTTGAAACAGCTTATATTTTTTTCCGTTTAGGCTAAATTCCGCATTGCCAATCCTGTTTGCAAAACGGCCGCAGGTAACGCCTATATAAGGGGAATTGTGCAGGTACCCATCCAGCGAAGAATAGCCCAGGAACACGTCATCCCTGCCGTGCTTGCCGGGCATAATAAGCGAAGTCCAGGCTGCGCCGAAACTTGAAATTGAGAATTGTAAGTCTCCGGCCGTAAGGGTAAAAAGCTCCGCCTCTCCACCGTCGGAAAGAACGCCGAATGTTTTTTTCGTACTATTCATACTGCCCCCTGAATTATTATATATAAAAAACAGACAATCCGTGAATTGCCCTATCTTTAATAATCCATTATTGTATATTTATGCGCTCATTAAAAGCCGCAATAATTGGCGCGGGAAGCACCTATACGCCCGAGCTTATCGAGGGCTTTATTGACAGGCAGGACAGCCTCGGCTTTCGATCATTCTATTTGATGGATATCAATAAAGAAAAACTGGAAACCGTAGGCAGCCTTGCAAAACGAATGCTCAACTCAAAAGGTTTTAACGGCACTGTTGTGCTCACACAGAATGCAGACGAAGCAATAGAAGGTTCCGATTATATTTTTGCCCAAATAAGGGTCGGCGGGCTCGCAGCCCGCATACGGGATGAAAAAATTCCGTTAAAGTACGGGCTTCTGGGGCAGGAAACAACAGGCGCCGGAGGTTTTATGAACGCCCTCCGGACGGTTCCGGTAATGCTTGACATGGCACGGCGCATAGAAAAATTAAGCCCTGATGCATGGCTGGTTAATTTTTCCAACCCTTCGGGAATAGTTGCGGAAGCATTATTAAACCATTCAAAAGTAAAGATGATTGGCCTGTGCAATTGTTTCATTAACATGAGTGCAGAAATTGCTAAAATTACCGGAGACAATAATTTTAGCTACGACTATATCGGCCTAAACCACCTAAGCTGGATAACTTCCGTTACGGCAAACGGCAAAGATATGCTTGCCCAGCTTTGCAAAAACGCCGGCGGAAAGTTTAAAAATATACCGACTGTTGATTACGATGACCGGCTTATGGAAGCGCTTCCCGCTATCCCTTCGTCATACCTGAGCTATTATTATTTACGGGACGAACAATTTAAGAAAGCCCAAAATGCAAAAAAGACACGCGGCGAAGAATGTGTTGAAATTGAAAAATCCCTTGTAGAAAAATACAAAAACCCCGATCTAAAAGACAAACCAAAAGAACTGGAAGAACGCGGAGGTGCCTTGTATTCGACGGCCGCCGTATCGGTAGTAGATGCCATCGAAAACGACAAGAACGAATACCATGTGGTAAATGTAAAAAACAACGGCGCCGTCCGTTTTATGGACGATGATGATGTACTGGAACTAAAATGTACCGTAAACCGATGCGGTGCAGAACCTGTACCGTTTCCGAAACTGGATAACCCGTTTATAAAAGGTTTAATGCAGGCTGTTAAGGCATACGAAAAGCTAACCGTCAGGGCTGTAGTAAATGAAAGCAGGGCGGATGCGCTTGCAGCATTGATGATTCACCCATTAATCGGCGATTATCAAAAAGCCGCTGCCGTACTTGATGAAATGATATCGGCAAATGCCGAATTCATACCGAAAGGGCTCAACAAATAAAAATTGGAGAAACATAATTGGACGAATATGTACTGGGCATAGATACGGGGGCGACAAAAAGCCACCTTGCGCTTTTTGATACTGAGGGGACACTCGTTGATTTCAGCCATTGGGGAACGCTAAATCATGAGATAATGCCCGGCTCTTTTACCCAGTTTGAAGAAGAACTTGGAGACTTTATTACACAAACCCTTTCAAAAAACAAAATATCCATGGAACAGGTTTCCTGCGCCGTATTCGGGATTGCGGGAGCCGACACACTTCTTCAGCATAAAATAATATCAAAAATTATAAAAAACATCGGGCTGCAAAAATTCACCCTGGCAAACGACGCTTTTTTGGGTGTCCCTGCAGGAAGCCCGCAGGGAACAGGTATTTGCGCAAATAACGGGACAGGATGCACCCTTGCGGGAATTAACAAAGAAGGAAAGATGCTTCAGATAGGCGGAGTGGGATTTATTTCCGCCGATTTTGGCGGCGGCGGCTATCTTGGCGAAAAAGTCGTTTCTGCCGTTTACAGCGAACTGTTCCGCAAAGGGACTCCCACTTCCATGACGGACGCCCTTTTTGAAAAACTGGGCATTTCAAATAAATATGATTTTATTGAAAAAATATACGAAAAGACTGTCGACAACAGTTTTAAAATAAAATCCTGTTCAAAAATATTATTTGAAGCGGCCGCAAAAAATGATTATGCTGCAAAAGAAATTGAATTAATGGTTATTGATAATTATTCAAACGGAATTTCCTGCATGATTGACGAGCTGTGTTTCCCCGGCAGCGAAGAACTTGTTATCGTGTTTGCAGGATCGGTTTTTGTAAAATGCGAAGACCCCATGTTAATTGAAGGTATAAAAACCAAATTAAATACAGATAACTCCGGTTATTGTTTTAAATATAAAACCCTTGATGTCCCGCCTGCTGCAGGGGCGGTTATTTGGGCGTTGAACACCATTGGGGAAAAGGGCGTATATTACGAAAAAGTCTGCGCCCAGCTGCAAGAGCCGGTCTGATTTTTTATTTTTCAATATCAGTATCACTTGTATTGTCAAGTTTCCTGTGCAGTGTTTTTCTGCCAATGCCCAGCACTTCGGCGGTTTTACTTTTATTGCCCTTCAGAAAAGCAAGCGTATCCTGAATAATAATTTGTTCGGATTCATCCATACTTGTCCCCAGGGGGATTCGTATCCAGCCTTCGTCGCTCCGTGCTCTGACGGTGGGGGGCAGGTCGGCGTCTGTGATGATGTTCCCTTTAGCCATAACCACGGCGCTTTCTATGCAGTTCCGCAATTCCCGTACATTGCCGGGCCAATCGTACGCATACAGCGCCGTACGCGCTTTTTCGTCAAAACCCCCAATCTGCTTGCCGTTTTCCCGGGAAAAATCGCCAAGAAAAGTGCTGATAAGCAGGGGGAGGTCGTCCTTGCGTTCCCGCAAAGGGGGGACACGGATATTTACTACATTAAGGCGGAAAAAGAGATCTTCCCTAAAAGCGCCTTTATCTATTTCTGCCCTTAGGTCTTTATTGGTTGCAGCGATAATACGGACATCGGTCTCAATGGTTTCTTCCCCCCCGACCCTTTCAAACTTCCTTTCCTGTAAAACACGCAGCAGTTTTATTTGTATGTTCTGATCGATCTCGCCGATTTCGTCCAGAAAAAGCGTCCCTTCGTTGGCAAGTTCAAAGCGGCCCCTGCGCCGGGCAATGGCCCCGGTAAACGCCCCCTTTTCGTGGCCGAAAAGTTCGCTTTCGATAAGGGAATCGGGAATGGCGGCGCAATGAACCTTGACAAGCGGTTTCTCTTTCCGCGGGGAAAGTTCGTGGAGTGCGCCGGCTACCAATTCTTTCCCTACCCCCGATTCCCCGGTAATAAGAATTGAAGCCTTGGATGGGGCGGCACGGCTTATCATATCAAATACCTGCTGCATTGCCCCGCTCTTTCCAATCATTGTTTTAAACTGGTTGTTCTTTGCCAGTTCTTCTTCGAGTTTTTTATGCTTAAGTGAAAGTTCATGGTTTGCCAGGGCGCGCTTAACCAGCATGGAAAGGTGATCCAGGTTGACAGGTTTTGTAAGGAAGTCGTATGCGCCGCTCCTCATGGCGGCAACGGCGTTTTCTACGGTACCATGCCCGGTAAGGATAATTACCGGAAAACCGGGAATTGCCGCATCAATTTTTTTCTGTAATTCTTCTCCGCTTATACCGGCCATGCGCAGGTCGGTAATAACCAGGTCAATGTCCCCTTTTTCAAAACGCTGCCAGCCTTCCGTACCGTCGCTGGCGGTTACTACTTCATACCCGTCCATTTCCAGGCCGGCGGCAAGGCCTTCGCGGATATTTTTTTCATCGTCAACGACCAAAAGCCGGAAATTCATTTTGCCTCCAGAATTGCAAAACGCTCACCGTCTTCACCGGATGTTAATAGGTGCCTTTCCCGCTGCGGTATGGGAAGTGTGATGGTAAAGCATGTCCCTTCCCCTTCCTTTGAAGAAACGCTTATTTCCCCCCGGTGCTCACGTATTATTTTAAACACCAATGTAAGGCCAAGACCAGACCCCCGTTCTTTGGTTGTAAAGTAAGGCTCAAATATTTTTGAAAGGATATTTTCCGGAATACCTGTACCGTTGTCTATAATACTTAGCACCGCATCGTTATCTTTTCTTTCAGTCCGCAGGATTATTTTTCCTCCGTCGCCCATCGCAGCTTCTGCATTTTGGATTAGGTTAAGCAACGCCTGCTTCATAAGCTGTTCGTCAAAGTCCAGAAGGGGAAGGTGTTCGTCCAGTTCCAATTCCAAATCAACCTGGGCATCGGATAGTTCATAGACGGTAAATTCCGCCATGTCCTGTAAAAATTTATTAAAATTTGACTCCCGCAAATTCAGCGTCATGGGGCGGACAGCAAAAAGAAAATCTACAACAATATGGTTTAAGCGGTCTATTTCTTCGTTGATTACATTAATATAGCGGTGGAATAATTCAAAATATGCAATGGGCCCTTTTTCCCCGGCGCTAAAGTTCGGGTCGGGCCTGTCTTCGGGATGGGAAAGGTAATAGAGTTCTTCGTTTTTGGCAAAGGCTTTCTGTAAAAGCTGTATGTGGATAGAAATGGAACCAAGGGGGTTTTTGATCTCGTGGGCGACGCCTGCGGCGAGTGTTGTCAGGCTTGCAAGGCTTTCTATCTGCCGCATCTTTGCTTCTTTTTTTCGCTTTCCGGTAATGTCGTTTATATGAAGGAGTGATCCGGTAACCTGGAAATCTTTAACCAGGGGAAATATGCTGATCGACAAAAGCCGCCGTATTCCCTTGGTCTCTGTTTCAAATTCACGTTCATCAACCTTGTCGCCCGAAAGCAGCGACGCCTTGATAAATGCGGCAATCTCCCTGTCTTCGATCAGTTTCCAAACCCAGACATCACCTTCACCGCTTCTGGCATATCCCGGCGAAGCCTGCCAGAACAAGGGCGACCCTCCGGATAAAGGTAAAAGCCGTTCCGAGAATTTATTGGCAAGAATTAATTTATGTTCAGAATCACAAACAAGGATACCCTCGGCAAGGGAATCCAACACAGACCCCAGACGGTCAATGTCCGTAAGCAAAGAAAGAAAATATTCCTGCAGCTGCTCGGAATTGCTGTGCCTGGCTATTATTTGCAGCATGCTTTTAATCATATGTTTCATAACATACCTGTTTTGAGCGCTTCAAAAAGCCGTTCCAAAGCCATGGGCGGACTGATATTAAAGGAATCACTTTCTGTCATTGCTTGATTCAACTCCCTGTGCCACAGTTCAGCCACGGCGCTTTTTTCTATCGAAAGTTCCTGCGTATCGTCTCCGCTGCGAAGCCAGGCGGCAATGAGCGCCGAACATTGCTGTAAAAACCGGATAAACAAGCCGGGAATGTCAAACTGTCCGGCAGTGCCGAGAATTTTTACAAGCGCATCTTTAACATTGCCTGCCGGCCGTCCCATTCCCCCTTCTTCTGCAATACGGGCGGAAAATTTTCCCAGGTTAATTAAAACCTCTGCAGCACCGGCTCCCCTTGCCCGCCTTTCCCTTACCGTTTCAGCCGCTGCAGATGCGGCAAAAAAAGCGCCCAGAACATACAGCGTATCACGTTTAACAGGGAGAAAAGAAGCAAGGTACGATTCAATAGATGATGCTTCCGGCTGTTCCAATTGAGATTGTCGAAAGATACGGGTAAGCACTTCTTTTTCTTCTTCGCCCTTCCGCGCGGCAAAACGGTATTCCCTAAGCCTGGAAAGCATGGTAGGCAGAAGGCTCTTGGGTCGGGAACTGGTCAGGATAATCGAAAGGTTAGGCGGCGGCTCTTCCAGAATTTTAAGGAGTGAATTTTTCGCACCTTCCTGCATATTTTCCGCATTTTCCATGATGATGCATTTATGTTTTCCAAGGGGGGCAAGGCGGCTCCAGTAAGCGGCCCTGCGAATCTGCGCTATGGGTATTAGTTCACCAAGCCCGTCTGTTTCCAATTTTGCAGCCTTTTTTACGATATCCCCGCATTTTTTTTCCAGCTCCGCATTATCTTCGGCCGCTTCAATATCTTCCAGATCATCTTCCATGACTTCGATCTGGCCTGTTACTTTTTTTAGTTTTGGATCATCCTCCCATAATATGCTGTTAAACCGCAGGAGGAGTTTACGGACGGAGCGCAAAAAAAGCATTTTGCTGCCGGAATTTTCCGGGTTCCGGGTAAAAGTATCCGAAGAGGCGGCAATTTCTTCAAAAAAGCGCCGCCGCCCCAGGACAAGTAAATCCGGCGAAAGGAGGGGGCGATGGCGGGCGCACGACGGGCAGGTGCAGTTCCAGCCCCCCCGCTTTGTCCCGTTTTCGCAGCTTAGGATGCGGGCCAATTCCAGTGCCGACGTCCCCTTTCCCGAATATTCCGGGCCGGAAAATAAAATAGACGGCGCCAGCGAGCCGCTTTCCATGTCCGATTTAAGCCTGAGGGTAACCTGGTCTTGGTGGAGGATATTTTCAAACATGAAATACCTCTACAAACGGCAGAAGGAGCTGTGCAAAAATGCTGTGCTCGACAAGCGGTGTGTGATCAAAAATTTGCTGGATCGATAAAAAAAACAGTGAAAGGATGATGAGGGCAAAACTTTCGGCAAGCCCAAGGACTATACCCAGTGTTTTGTCAAGTGTTTCCAGGCCAAGGCGGTCTATTATATCTTTAACAATGCGTTCCACAATTTTTGTCATAAAAAACACGGCAATAAATATTACCAAAAAAGCAAAAATTTCGGGAAGCATGGCCGCCGGTAAATAATTGGAACGCAAAAAATGGGCGCCCTGCCTGAACAAAAGTGCTGCGGCAGAAATGCCAAGTGCCAAAGAAGCTATAGAAAAAAATTCCCCGGTAAAGCCTTTTAAAAAACCCCTAAGGACAAGGAGCCCTATTAAGGCAAGGTAGACCATGTCAAGGACTTGCATTAAGATGCCCCTTCTGTCCTGATTGATTTTTGCTTAAGCGTATCTACCAGGAGCCGGACTATGTTGCCCGTCCCGTCGGCGCTTCCTGCAAGCGCTGATGCCGCAGCCATGGCTTTTAATTTTTCATCAGTTAATTGGTGCATGGTTGTTTTTAAATCTTCGATGCTTCTTTTTTCCGGCGGCAGCACAACTGCGGCGCCTGCCCTTTCAAAAAAGCCTGCGTTTTCTATCTGGTCGCCCCGTGTACCTGCGCCAGCCAGCGGCAGCAATACCATCGGCTTTCCCGCCGTAGCACATTCCCAAACCGTACCTGCACCGCTTCGCGCCAAAACCAGTTCCGCAGCGGCAAGCACATGGGGAAGCTCTTCTTTGATGTAGGGAAAGGGTTTATAACGCTGCGGTGGATTTTCTGTTCCCTTCCACGCTGCGCCCGTCTGGTGCACAACAAGGTATTTTTTGGTAAGTTCATCCAGTGAGTTAACGACAAGTTCATTTAATTCATGTGCCCCCTGGCTTCCCCCCAACACAAGGAGAATACGGTCGTTTTCCTCCGCACCAAGGAACGCCCTGCCTTTTGCCGGGTTTGCATTTTTGAACACTGCCCTTACCGGGTTACCAAGGACAACAACTTTTTCCCGGATTTTCTGCGGAAACCTTTGCGTAGTTTCTGGGTATGCGACAATGATGCGACCCGCACCTTTTGCGGCAAACCGCGCATTAATCCTGGTAGCAAGGCCAGGGCTGTAATCCGATTCATGGGTAAGCACAGGAATATTTAACGAAGCGGCCGCCGCACAGGGAGGGACGCTGACAAAACCGCCTTTGGAAAACAGGAGACAGGCTTTTTGTTTTTTTAAAATTTTTCTTTCGTTTCTTTTTCACTTAATTAAAAACTCTCCTTTTTAACCTCCTTATCTAATTTTTTTACTTAAAACCCTTAGTTGCAAAAAATTGCTTATATATAGAGTAACAATTTAACTTTGTTTTTGGTTGGAAATTTATTGTTGGAAAATTTTTCAAAAATGCGCAAAAAAGCCGTCCGGATTCGGACAGCTTAAAGTCTTTATATTTTATTTCTCAAATTAATTCTATTTAACTAAAGTTGTTCTATGACAACAACCCCGCGTTTATAAGTTCTGGGTATTTGCCGCCTGTAAAGTCAAGTCCGGTAAAGTCCCAAATACTTGAATCCCATACAAGAATTTCGGTGTAAAATTCCGGCGAATTTAAATCACTTAGATTACACTCTAAACCTTCGGTGTTAATTTGCGGAAAAACCGGCCCTTCTATTGGCAACGCCCCGTCGGCATCAATTATTTGTTCATCAAAGCGATAGCAATTATTAAGGGTTGATTCTGTGTATGCGCCAACAAGCCCGCCGGCGCAAACATTTCCGCTTGAAATTGCCGTAACGTTGCCTGTTGCGTAACAATTAGAAATAGTACCGTTTGATACAAATGCTATAAGTCCGCCTGAAAAACAAGCCGACCATTCACCGGTTGCCGAAACATTAACTACGGCATAACAATCAGAAATACTAGCGTCATCAATATATCCTAAAAGTCCGCCGGCAAAAGTGCTTCCGCCATTCGAAATAACCGAAACGTTGCCTATGGCGTAGCAATTAGAAATAGTGCAGCCTGATACATGTGCAGCAAGCCCGCCGGCATAAACTTCATAAAGATCTGACGGTTCAGTTATATTGATGTTAAAACCGGAAACTCCCAGATTTTCGATTGTAGCATCGTAAACATTTCCAAATAGACCGAAAGCTTTGGGATTATCAAAAATGGCATTTTGAGTTATTTTAAAATTATATATTTTATATCCTTTACCGTTAAAATTACCGCCTTTAAAACCTTCTATCGGAATCCATTCAATATTTTCAAGATTTATGTCAGAGCCTAATGCAAAGTAAATGTTTTGAGAGTAAGAATTAACGGTATTTGTCTTATCTCTAAAATAAATCAATTGTTCTTTAGTCATTATTATATAAGGATCGGTTACGCTGCCGTTTCCTGCCTGATATTCGTAAAGAGAATTTGCATTTAAACTTACTAAAAAATAAACTCCAAGAGAAACAACTAAAACAATAGCAGCCAATGAAGAAGCTAACGCTAAAATCTTGCGCTTGACTTTCTGCCGCGCAATATCAGTTTCAGTTTTATTGTTTTGCGTCAACTCGGTTTTTGGCTTATATATCTCGGGATTATCGCTGTAGGTTTTCTTTATATCATCTAATACGTTAACATCCTCGGCGGTTTTTATTCCAAGCTTAAGCTGTTCTTTAATATATTTATTATCGTTCATTTTACTCCCTCCTTTATTTTTTCAAATTTCATAGAGGTTTCTTTATTTTCATTTTTCGTTTTTTCTCTGATTTTTTTTATTGCGTAATGATAAATCCATTGTACTGTCCCTTTTGGTCTATTTACGATTTGCGCAATTTCGCGGTGCTTAAAACAGTCGACCGCATATAAAATTACGATTTCGCGTTCTTTCTCATTTAGAATATCCAAAGCGTCTTTTAAATACACATTGTTTTCGACAAAAACGGGATAATCCAAATTGTCCTGCAAAGTATCTTCAAATATTTCTAAGCTTACATTGCGTTGTAATTTTTTGTATTCGTTAAAACTTAAATTTCTCGCGATAGTAGTTACCCACGCTAAAGCGTTGGTATTTAGTTTGTATTTTTGGATATTGCTAAGTATATTAATGTACGTATCGTGCATTATATCTTTTGCGCGTTCGGTGTTTTTAAGAATATAATACGAAAGACAATAGACTGTCTTCGACGTCAACATGTAAACGTCGTTTAAAGCTTCAATATCACCGTTTTGCAACCTCTGCATCCTGTTTTCAAGCAGACTCTTTTTCAACAGGGCCCTCCGAAAGCATTAAAACAAACAGGACGATTATTTCCGGAAATATTCGTCGTTTTAACGCTTTCATATAATATAACAATTTAACCTGATACTTTGTT
>Ga0082212_10013706_pt1 | contig 10118 bp, 6 predicted proteins | sample TergutNt197P3_FD_71548 | JGI IMG/M metagenome (GOLD analysis project Ga0082212, IMG submission 71548) | Neocapritermes taracua P3 segment gut microbial communities from Petit-Saut dam, French Guiana - Nt197 P3 | ecosystem: Host-associated > Arthropoda: Insects > Digestive system > Gut ...
AAAGTATCGAACTCAATGATGCTGATTATCAGTCATGGTTCAATCGCGGACTTTGTTTTTATCACACCAAACAATACGCCAAAAGTATCGCCGACCTCTCGCAAGCGTTGTCGCTCAATCCGGACTACGCCATGGCGTATCATTACAGAGGCTTAGCGTATTATCACTCCGGAAACAGACAGCAAGCCTGCTACGATTGGCAAAAAGCGGTGGAACTAAATGTTATGGAATCGGTGGAGTTTTTGAGGAAGAATTGCGAATAATGTAAACGTAAGGATGGTACAAACAATAATGTAATCTCCTATTCAAAAAGAAATAACGCTGTAAAGCCTGTCATGTCGAAAATCTCTTTAATTTCGGGTTTCATTCCTTTCAAAGTAAGTTTTCCTTGTTTGGCGTTAGATGTTTTTTGCAAAGTCAGAAATTGACGTAAGCCGGAACTGCTGATGTAATCTAATTCTTTGCAATCTATGACAATCTCTTTCATCTCTCCGGCAATAATCGGAGCGATGGTTGTTTCAAAGTTGGAAGCGTTGACGGTGTCTAATCGTCCTTTAACTGTGATGATGGTTTGAGTACCATTGGTAATGATAATTTCCATGTTTTTATTGATTTATATTAATATTTTTTGACATTGTTAATATGTTTTTTTCGTTTTCTCGACGGTATGTTATCTCATTCATAATTTGTTTGATTAAAAATATTCCCAAACCTCCGACAGGACGTTCTTCGGCAGGAAGGGTGATATCGGGGTTCTCTATGCGTGTAAGGTCAAATTCAATACCATTGTCGATGATTGTAAAAAGCAAGTTATCATCTTTCACTGAAAAAGTGATTTTTATTTCTCCGTTTTTATTTTCAAAACCATAGAAAATGATATTTGATATTGCTTCTTCTATTGCCAGATTGAGTTTCATGACCAGTTCGTGGGGCAGTTTCATGCGTTCTCCCGCTTGTTTAATAAAGTCGGACACTTTGGTTAATTCTTCTATTTTATTGGAAATCAGCAATGTATCAATATCTTCGGTTACTTTTCTGTATCGCAATGCCAACAAGGTAACGTCATCGGAAGGTTCATAATTTTTTACATAATCGTCAATATCGGAAAGCAATGTTTCAATCATGTTGCAAGGTGCAAGTTTGCAGTTTTTTTCAATTAGGCTGAGCAGTCTTTCTTTTCCATAAAATTGATTTTCAGCATTTTCGGCTTCGGTAACGCCATCGGTATAAAGCAGCAAAGCGCTGGTGTGTGGCAGGGTGATGTTTTGTTCTTTGTATGGAAATTGTTTTATTGCTCCAACAGGAAGATTGGGGATAATGTCTAACCATCTGCATTCGCCATCCGGCGCAACAATTACAGGTGGGTTATGTCCTGCGTTACAATAGTTGAGCAAGCCGGTTTTAAGGTCAAGTTTTCCTGTGAACAGGGTAACAAACATATTTGAGTCGTTATTTTTTGAGATAACGTCATTCAGTACATTCACCACATCGGCTTGGTTTTCCATTTTCGTTGCAACAGAGCGAAACAGGGTAAGCGTTACAGCCATAAGCAATGATGCCGGTATTCCATGACCGGATACATCTCCGATAACAAAATAGAGTTGGTTGTTTTCTATGAAAAAGTCGTACAGGTCGCCGCCCACTTCTTTGGCTGGGTTTAGCGCAGCAAACAGATCTATATTGTTATGGTTTGGGAAAGGCGAGAACTCTTTGGAAATCATGTTCATTTGGATATTGCGTGCAATTCTCAACTCACTTTCGATTTTTTCTTTTGCCGATGTGGTTTGTTTCAGGTTGGTGATATAGTTATTCAGTTCGGATTGCATGTAAGAGAATGAATTGCACAGCGCTTTCATTTCATCTTTGGAGTGTATATCCGGGAGTTGTACATAAAAATTGCCGTGTGCGATTTCACGTGCTGTGGCGGCGAATCGTTTCAAAGGATGGGTCATTTTATTTACAATTCGTAGGCAAATCACAAACAGGGCAATCAACCCCAAGCCTGCAATAGATAACATGATTATGTGTATTCGGTGCAAATTGCTAAACACTTCTTTGGCGGGTGTCATGATTCCCACTGACCAGTTTGTATGTGGAACGGGAGCGTAAAAGGTAAATGTTTTTTCACCGTTGTAGTTTATCACTTGCATTCCTTGTTTACCCTCAGTCATGTTTTTCCCCAATATCTTATATTCCGGATTGTTCATTTCTTCGGCTACATCAAAAATGGATTGATTCAAAATGTAATTACGTTGGTTGTGAACGATGAAAACACCTTCTTTGTCTATCATAAAGATAGATGATTGGGGATTTTGTTTCATTTTTTCCATCATGTCGGTAAGCCATTCTAACGAAATATCGGAAGTAAAAATACCGATTATATCGTTGTTTTGGTTGTAAATGGGAGCAGAGTAGGTACACATGATCATTTGCCCTCCGTCTTTGTCGTAATAGGGATTGCTCCAGCAGGGACGGTTTTCTTTTTTAGGTTTGCTGTACCATTCCCATGTGAAATAATCGTAATTTGGATTACCTAATTGCAAACTGTGAATGGCGTCGCCGTTGCGATAAGAGTAGGGAGAAAAATAGTAGTTTTTTTCTTTGAAATAGTAGGGTTCAAAGGCAATAGCGCAGCCATAGATGTATGGATTATTGCGTACTACGTTTTGTGTGATGCCGTACATGGAGTCCGGAAGAATAGCGCTACCGGCAATAATCCAGTTCAGGTTGTTTGGGACTGTTTCAATTTGACTCAACACCGTTTCAATTTGTAAATTGATGATTTTGAGTGTATTTTCCGATTCGGTTTGGGAATCATGTTCAATGGTACGGCTTGAAAAATAGTAAAAAATCGAAAAAGCAACTACGAAAATCGCGGTTGTAAACAAAAGAATAAAGAAACTGAGTCTTGCCGAAAAGGACTTACTGAACATGCTACTGTAATAATTTTACACGGGTTTGACTTATTTGGTATAGATAATTGTCCGTAATTTTAAACTAATGTCATTCATAATAAATTCGTCGGGGTTCAATATTTTTAATTTAATATTGACTAATTTTGTGGGAATGGTTTTATGGAACGAATCGTAATCGCTGTTCATAAGAATGTCAATAAGTTCCTGTTCGGAGATATTGATATTTTCCATACAGAATACCATTGTGTCGTTAGTATTTTGATTGATAACGATTTGCAGTCGTCCGCTATAGTTGCATACGTCGGATAATATTCGGTTAATTCGCTGGTAATTAAAAAATGTTCCGCCCATTCGGATTACATCGCCATAGCGTCCTGTGAGTTTAAAGCGTGGTTGTTGTCGTCCGCATTTGCATTTTTCTGTTATCCAATGTCCGGTATCTCCTATTTCGTAGCGTTCTGTATGACCGTTTTCGCGTTTATATCCGGTAAAAATCAATCTTCCTGTTTCTTCGTTTGTTACCGGTTCGTTGGTTTCCATTTTCAGTATTTCCAAATATTGTATTTCGGTGGGGAGATGAAAGATGCCGGGTTCGCAATATTCGCAGGCATAGCCCATTGTTCCGGTTTCGTTGGCGCCGTAAATCATAGAACGGATGATATTAATTCCGAATACTTGGTGTATATATTCTAATTGACCTTTGGGCATCGGCTCGCCGGCGTAGAAGATTTTATTAATTCGTCCGTAGGATTTGAAAAGTGTTTCATTTTCTTTGAGTAAACGTACAATATAACTTGGAGCGCCCATCAGCACATTTGCTTTTCCTTGTATAATGTATTTGGCGGCTAAGGCATAGTCGTCCAATCCGCTGATATTCAAATGTGGCGCTTTCAGTTCGTCGAAGATGGATACAAAACTGTTCATGCCGCCGTAGAGGTTTCCGGCTTTCAGCAGATCTGCCGTAATGTCATTTTCAACGTCAAGTCCTGCTGCTAAAAGTCCTTGTGCGCTACTTTTGATGATATAGTTTTGGTAGTCGTTTTCCGTATAACTGCAATAGACCGGCTCGCCGGTTGTTCCGCCGCTTTTCATTACCATTCGTGTTCCGTTTTCAGGGACGGGCGGATAGTCTTTTTTACCTTGCACGGGTTTTCCGGCTAATGATATATGTTTATATGGTTTTAGTTCGTCGAAAGATACAATTCCGTTCATTTCCAATTCTGTACGGAACGAGACACGTTTTACAAATCGTGGCAGGGCAAATAGTCCATCGTGCGGTTCACCGGTGTAACTGACGCTCATGGTACGGACGGGCGTTACCCTTGTTACGCCTGCTCTATACAATAAGTCGGTTAGTTTGTAAACATCTTCAAATGCGCAGGCAAGTCCGGCGGTTTGTAAATATTGCCGCATAGCGCGTAATGCTCCCACTAACGCGTTGTGGGGCAAAGGCGAGACCCATATTGTACGATAGAGCGGCGAAGGTAAAAATTTGGTTTCTTCGCTGATGAGTACGCGATATAAATGGTCTTCTGCCTCAATGACGTTACCGTTTTCAAAGCAAAGGTCGGTGCGATACAATTGCGTAACAGCGGTAATTTCGGCTGCCTGCGCTGCATCTGGCGCTTGCGCCGGATATTGACTTCTTGCCCGTTCCAAACCCTCTGCCAGCATGGAACCGAAACGGTAAACATCTTCAGTTTTTGTAGTATCAATCATCACGCATTGCGGACTGGAGCAGGATTGTTGCTCGTTGCGACAAATACTGTGTACAAGGTCATTAACGGTTTTTTCGCAAATAGCGTCCGGCGTAATGTATGAAAAACTGATTTTATGCCCCCACGCCACTACCGGAATGCCTTGTGGCGTCATCTCCCGTATGGATTTGATGGCTTCTTCGCCACCCCACGCACTCACACAATCTGCTATATCTATAATCTGTTGCAAAAGCGCTGTCTGTTTGGAAGAAATACTCAGCATATAGATAAACTTACCGATATTGGCATGTTTGCCCAATATTTCCAAAAAACGAGCAGGAAAAATCCCTGCATTGCTTGCTACTTTGATGATATTGATGTTGCCCGACAATAATCCTTCCACTGCTGCCATAGGAGCTACAATAGGAGAATTGCCAGCCGTAATATGAACCAGCACGCCCATCGGACTCCATGCTTCATAGTGAGATTCTTTATAATCAACACGTTGTATCTTAAACGGGGTTATTGTTCCGAACTCCGCTTTTAATTTTTTTTCTAAGGATTTTCGTGTTAAAAATCCGGATAGACTGTCAATAATTTCATCGGCATTGGGAATGCCGTCATTATGTAGGGCATCTTTCAGTTCGGGGTATTTTCCATTTTTCAGTTGTTGTGAGAAAGTGTCGCAGGCTGTTAGTATATCTTCGGTAGCCAATCTCTCGTTGAGGGTTTGTGCGATTTCTTCCGACAAACTGTTCATTTTCGTTTGGAGTGCATCGTTGTTGATGGGGATGCCTTGCCAAATATGTTGTGAGGTCATCATCTTAATTTTTTTAATATTTATTTTTTCTTTAACAATTCTGCTGCGGCGATGGCGCAACTTTTATTTTTACTGGTTCCGGCTCTACCCAGTATTTCAAACCATGGTGTTTCTACGCCACAACCGCATTTTTTACCTTCGTGCATCACTACCATATCTCCCAATAATAAACTAACTACGGGAACGGTGGTATTCATCGGAGAAATCACATTCAGAAAACCGGATTTACCAAAAGGAAGCGGCTCTAATGTGCGCACATCACGGATAAAGGCACGGCTGTACACCGGCACATGAAAATGATGGTTTGGACAATCTATATATGCTACGCCGTGTTCTACTGCACCGTAACTTTCGTGGCAGCATGTTTCCGGCAAACCAAGTCGTTCTTTAATGTAAGTGCGAAATTCGGAAGGTGTGAGTTGTTTATCTACAAATCCTTTCCAGCCGCCACCCATCATCACCAATGATTTTGGGTTTAACTGTAATGGCGGATAGCCCATATCTTTCATCCGTTCGAGGGTAAAGTATAAAAAAGCGGGAAAGCCCAGCAGACGAACAGGAAGTCCTTCTTTTTCAAACTTTAACAGAGCATTGATGCAGCCAAACAGGTCGAACTCATGACCGTTACCGGAATATTTCAGGGCATACGTCAGTTCGTTTTCTTTGGCGTATCGACGCATCATTTGGCGTGTTCGCAAAGTGCCGACGTTAACATTTTCGGCTGGTTCATACGAATACAACAAAAAGTTCGTCGGCTCATCGGTAATTAAACCGTAATATCCAAATTGCGTATCTGCCGATTTGTCGGAAGAAAAAATTGTCCATGCGTCGTAAAACATTTGGCTTTTCTGTCCGGTTGTCCCCGATGAGGTTAAATGAAGCACAATGTCCTCATCTTTGGCTGTTTTTACCACATGCGTTTTGTAAAAATTGGCATGGATAAAAGGAATTTTCACAATATCGTTAATTGTTTGAATCGATTCGGGGTTGAAATGATTTTTGTCTAACCATGTTCTGTAAAACGAATTTTTATTGTAGTGATATTGTGTTGTTTGCCGCACGGCTTCAACAAAAAGAGCGTCGCTTCCTGCATGGTCGAAAGGCTGTTTTGTTGCCCATAATTGTTCTAACGCCGCCAAACTCGGGTCGGGGGCTTTAACGTCAGGGTCGTTTAAATTTCTGATGTGGAGGTTCATAGTGGGTATTTTTTGATATATTTAATTTTCATTCGGGTCCATTTTTCTGATATGTTCCAGCAAACCGGTAAACGGCTCAATGGTTTTTATTGCTTCATAATCAACAACTTCATTCATCAAACATTCCATAACTAAATAATCGCCGTTATGGGATTGGGGTAAAATTCCTGTACAAAAAAAGTTGAACTTCTTTGCAGTTTGATAGGCGTGATGCGCTGCCGGATCGGAAAGGTTGATGTACATTTCTGCTATGACGCATTTTTCTTGTTTAAGGGTAAGCATGATGCGTTTCAACTCTTTCATGACATCTTCTCCTGTTTTTTCGATAAAACATTTTCCTAAGCGCATACGTTGATTCATGGAGAGTGTACAAATTGATTTTACAGAATGGTTTGGAGAGGTTCCTTTCAAAATTTGACGGTTAATGTTCATATTTTGAATGATTTCGCTAATCATCGGTTTCACTTCTTCGGGCAGATAAATATCTCTTTGTTCGTTTGTAAACGGCAGCATGGCGCAGGCTACGGTAGAGCGGTTGTTTCCGCTGTAGAAAGTTGTGGCAAACTCATCGTTAGTGTAATGCAGGGCGATACTACATGCCGTCAGTCTGAGTTTGTTACACATTTTTTGTGTAATAGTGTGATAAGCAACCGGTTGTGCAAACAATGCTTTTAATTTCAAAACGTGTTGTGCGTGGTGCATAATCAATTCGGTTAAATGATTCATTATAGCATATTTCCGGAATTTACGTTTTACAACGCCAATACCCATCTCGGCAATACCTGGAAATTCTTTGGAAATCAATAATGCCAAATGTCCGGCAACTTCGCCTTTATAGGTTGCTACCAACGAATAAATTTCTCCACGTTGGCAAGCCTCATAAAACTGCTGCGGGTAATAGACTATTTCGGAAAGATACGAATATCCAAATTCATCGTAAATGCACTGTGCTACTTCAATAGATTCTTCTTCTTTCAACGGATGAACTTCAAAATCAATCTGTTCCGGCATAGCAGGTTGTTCTTCTGTTTCGCGTTTTTGATAGTGTGGCAAATCTACCAAATGTTTGATAAGCGATTGACTGCGTCCTTCAAACCCCAAATTCCGAAATTCCACCTTATCGGTTAATCCTTGCATCATTTTTACGCCCAAACCATCCCATATTTCCTCGTTCAGTTCTAATGAAGAAAAATCGTATGGTTTCCCTTTGTCATGAATGGTAACAATAAAATCAATACCCGATACAGCGATTTCAACCTCAAAAAATGCTGTCTCTTCCGGAGAAAAAGCATAAGTAATTACATTAACAATGGCTTCTTCGGTTGCCGTGCATAGTTTGATAATCTCTTTTTCGGGCATCGAAAAAAGACGGGCAACGTTACCGATAGCATTCAATACGGTTTCGATGTATTGAGGGTTGTTGGGTATCTGAATGGTTATGATTTTCACGATGGTATATTTTAAAAAGTTTTTTTTAACAGGAGGATGGGTTTTGAAAATGAAATTCTACCAACGCCACATTTTGGCTTAAAGAACGGGAATATTGGATGTTGGAACAGAGTTTTCTTACAAGTAGCAAACCGATTCCGGCGTCGTTGTATTTGACAGGGTCAAAAGGAGTTCCGTCGTCGGTAATGCTCAGTAGCGCTTTATCGTTTAACAAACGCAAGCGAATATCAATATAGTGTATGGTATTGTTGGAATATCCATGTTGCATGATGTTGAGTATCAGTTCTTCTCCGCAAACTTCTATAGCGTTTTTACAGCGTGTATCCAACTTTTTCTCAGATAAAAAGTGATGCAGGGCGTTTATAAATTCTTCCATTTTGCTAACATCGCCTTGTATAGAAAAATCCAAAACCGCTTCATCGTCTTGGGCTGCATTTATTAATATAATGGGTGCAAGATGAGGTTGTTTGCGATGCACAACACCGGAAATAATCAAAATGATAGCGAAAACGAGAAGTTCTCCAATGGCAAAAGAGAGCCAAATCAAAGATTCGAAATCTAAAAATACAAAAATGAGCATAACAGGTATCACCATCAGCGCCTGCGCACAGGACACGACAATAGAAAATTTATTTCTGCCGCTTAATTGGAAAACTGCCATCATAAGATAGTTTAACCCGAACAAAGGCATACAAAAAGCAAATAACCGAATGGCTGTTTTTGCTTGTGTTAATAGCGCTACTTCGGAAAGTCCGAACAGAGATGCAAAAAATTCGGGGAACAATAATAATAACAGCAGCACCGGAAGTAAACAAAAGGCTAATGTTTTTAATGCGGCGTTAATAGCAAGGCGAACTCCTTTAAAATCTTCGGCGCCATATAGCACGCCCGCAACCGGCTGCATGGTTTGTACTGTGCCGCTGATAAACATGGAAGAAATCATTAAAAGATTGAAACAAACCGCTAATATACTTATTCCTGCCGTTCCTAAACTATTGATTATTATATGATTTACACTTAACAAACGAACCGTCAATAAAACAGAAGATAAAGCCAGGGGCAAGCCCGTCATAAGCAAAATCCCTGTTTTTTGGCTCAACGCCGGTTTGCAAAAATGAATCATTCGCTCCTTTTTTAAAAAATGTGTGGAGACAATGAATATCCCAACAACAAATCCGATAGCGGTAGCAAGTGCAGCCCCGGCAACACCCCACGAAAAAATAGAAATAAACACAATGTCCAACCCTAAGTTGATGACATTGGCGGTTATCAGGGCAGCGGAAGCTAATTTCGGATTACCGTCTGTGCGTACATATACGCACAATCCGGGCAAAATGATATATACCGGCGAAGTCCAAAGTACAACCCGTACATACTCTTTAACCAATGATTGTAACCCAACATTTGTGCAAAGTAAATGCACCATCTTATCCAAAAATAAAATCCCGAAAATGATGATAAGAACTCCCGCAACTGCATTTAATAGCATGGAAAGTGAAAAAATCCGATTTACGTCCTTAAAGTTCTGTTTTCCTATTGCCATAGCGATAAGAATGGCTCCCCCTACATTGAATAATAAACATAAGGCGCTGAAAAGTTGCATGACCGGCGCTGTTAAATTAACAGCAGATAAGGCGTCAGATCCTAAAAAATTCCCAACAATAATTCCATCTACCACCACACCCAACGATAAAGCCATAGAAGCCAATACCGTTGCGAATAAATACGATTTAAAGGTTTTGTTAACCAAATAAGGACGTCTTTCAGGCATAGTTATTTTGTTTTAAAACCGTTTTAATATCAATACTTTACCTGAATCACCAAATATTTTTGTACGCTCCAGAAGGCTTGCTGGTCTTTGATGATTAACTTTTCGATTTGTTTTTTATCGCCGACAAGTTCGTAGGAATCTTTCGGATGAGAGGTGAGCATATCGGCTTTTTTTGCGTAAATGGGAATTTCGTTGAGGGTGGTGATATCTATTTTTTGATACATGGGGTTGGCGGCAGGGATAAAATTTCCTTTTTTGTCGAGGATGCCT
>Ga0082212_10013707_pt1 | contig 10118 bp, 5 predicted proteins | sample TergutNt197P3_FD_71548 | JGI IMG/M metagenome (GOLD analysis project Ga0082212, IMG submission 71548) | Neocapritermes taracua P3 segment gut microbial communities from Petit-Saut dam, French Guiana - Nt197 P3 | ecosystem: Host-associated > Arthropoda: Insects > Digestive system > Gut ...
TCGAATTTAACGGCGCCGGTGATGTTCACATCAATGGGCGTGTAACATTCCATGGAATGTCCCATCAGCATCCCGTTTACATACACCACCGTTACGTACTGGCTTTTTTTGATGGTTAGAAATAACTGTTTGCCGTTTAGGTTTTTATCAATCTTTATTTTCCGCTTGTACCAATTATACATCGGCGTATAATCCATACTTTCGAGAAAATTGTAGTGCTCTTCCATTACAGCGTCTTTTTCAGGCGTTTGAAAGAATTTGTCGTATTCGGCAATATGCGGAACGGCTAGATGAATCAGTCCCGGAACGGGTATTTTCCGGGTAAATCGAGCCGGAGGAAATGCCGTTTTAGTCTGGTCAAATTCCCATTCCCCGTTCAGTGAAATTACATTTCTCCCTGTTTCCTGCGCAAAAAGCAGGCAGGAGCAAAGACAAAAAATCAATAATGTCGATACTTTTTTCATAAAACGATGACTTTTTTTATTTTACAGGCACAAATGTAATAAATTTTTCACAATGTGTAAAATAATTAATTGCATACGGTCAGCATTACTTAAATGCATCCGTTTCACACGAAATAGCATAACACATCCAATAATTTTGTACTTTTACACCCAAAATCAAAAAGAAAAAAATTGTGGACAATAATTTTATGACGAAAGAAAAAATCACAGTCGAAGTCTGCGCCAATTCCGTTGAGTCCGCTCTGGCAGGACAATCGGGAGGCGCTGTGCGAATCGAGTTGTGCGATAATTTAGCAGTAGGCGGCGTTACTCCTTCGTTGGAAGAAATTCAAAAGGCAAGAAACGAATTGAACATTCAACTCTATGTCATTATCCGCCCGCGAGGAGGAGATTTTATTTATACTGACACTGAATTTGAAGCGATGAAGCAAAGCATCCGGTTGTGTGGAGAAAACGGATGCGATGGCGTAGTCATCGGAATATTGACTCCCGAAGGAACTGTTGATACGCATCGTTGCGCTGAATTAATAGCCATAGCGCGAAACTTTTCCATGGGCGTTACTTTCCACCGGGCGTTTGATGTCTGCAACGATCAGTTTCAATCCTTGGAAGACATTATCCGCTTGGGATGCGACCGGATTTTAACTTCTGGCGGCAAAAATTCGGCTCTCGAAGGCGCTCCGGTTATCAAGCAATTGATGGATCAAGCGGCAGGAAGAATCAGCATTATGCCGGGGGCGGGAATCACGGTCGAGAATATTTCGGAATTAGTTCGAATCACCGGATTAAAAGAATTTCATGGAACATTTCAAAGCAATGATGCAGGGAAATGGTTTACGGACGTAAATAAGGTAAAAGAAGTTATCAGAACCCCCCTGCCCCCTAAAGGGGGAGTTAGCGTGCACAAATGCTCAACCCCCCAACCCCCTGAAGGGGGAGTTGTTGTGCAAAAATGCTCATTATGCTGCGCTAAAGTCCCCTTTAGGGGATTTAGGGGTGGGTTGGGGATACTGTTTGCCCTCTTATTATTATTGATCGCATGCAAACAGGAAAACAATCATTTTTTGAAAGATGAGGCTTACCGCAATCAAGTGCATGAACAGTTTCTCAAACGGAAAGAATTGGCAGCCAATCGTCAGGAAGCTTTATTTTCCGTATTGGATAAAAAAGAGCTTACTTTAAAGCAGCGGGAAGCGCTCGAATTTTTGTATGCTTATATGCCTTTATGCGATTTGGCGGATTATGACGGTGAGTTTTTTCTCCAACAAATCGATGCCGCTTTTGAAGCCCGCGATTATTTTCCTTGGGGAAAAACCATTCCGGAAGATGTTTTCCGTCACTTTGTTTTGGTCTATCGAGTGAATAACGAATATCTGGATACTGCCCGGATTGCGTTTTTCAATGAATTGAAACACAGTGTCAAAAATCTCTCAATGGCCGACGCCGCTTTGGAAGTAAACCACTGGTGCCACGAAAAAGTTACCTACCGAGGAACCGATGGAAGAACTTCCGCCCCACTCGCTCTGGTACAAACGTCCTGGGGACGCTGCGGGGAAGAATCCACTTTCACCGCAACGGCATTGCGTGCAGTGGGGATTCCTGCCCGGCAATGTTATACTCCCCGATGGGCGCATACCGATGATAACCATGCCTGGGTGGAAGTTTGGATCGACGGGCAATGGCATTACTTGGGCGCTTGCGAACCAGAACCGGAATTGAACATGGCTTGGTTTACGGGAACTGCCCAACGAGCCATGATGGTACATACCAATGTTTTTGGGGCATATAATGGACTCGAAGAAAAGAATCTGGAAACCAATTTATATTCCAAAATCAACTTGTTGGCCAACTACGCTCCTACGCGACAGGTAAAAGTGAAAATCATCGACGAACAAAATCAACCGGTGGCTGGGGCGAAAGTGAAATTCAAAATTTATAATTATGCCGAACTGTATCCGATTGCCGAAACGGTCAGTAAAGAAGACGGAACAAGCGCAATCCTTTCGGGCATGGGCGATATAATGATTTGGGCAAACAAAGGGGATGTTTTTGGATACGAAAAAGCTTCTCCCGGAACAGAATTGGTAACGGTGAAACTAAACCGCCGTCCCGGAACAATTTATAACGAGACTTATACTTTGGAAGTCCCCAAAGAACAAGCAATCAAAGAAGCGGATGCAGAAAAAACAGCTCAAAATTCTGTTCGTCTGGCTTACGAAGATTCGATCCGTACTGCTTACATGAACACTTTTGCCACGGAAAAAGAGGCTTCCGACTTAGCGCATCCATGCAATTTGGATGAAAAAAATGTATGGAAATACCTCCAATTGGCACAGGGCAACTGGAAAGAAATCTCCCATTTTATGCAACAGCGGAAAGAGAACAGTTATTTATTTCCTTTCTTAAATTCACTGTCGGAAAAAGACTTACGCGATACGCCTGCCGATATATTGTTTGATCATTTACCCGTTGGAACAGAAGCGATTCTATACCCGGAAATTTCCAAAGCAATTATTGCTTCCGAAATCCTTTCTCCCCGCATTGCGCTGGAATTGATTCAACCCTGGCGCACTTTTTTCCAAGAGGAAATAAAAGACGGTAGAATACCGGTCAATCCCAATCAAATACAGGAGATTATCCGTTATGTAGAGCAGGAAATACAGCTTCGCGAAGAAGAAAATTATTATAATTGCTGCATCACGCCAAGAGGAACTTATGAATTAAAAGTTTCGGACAAGCGGTCGCGGGATGTGTTTTTTGTTGCTTTGTGCCGCAGTTTGGGAGTTGCCGCCCGCATTGAAAAAGCCACAGGAAAACTGCAATATTATGACGATTCTCAATGGAAAGATGTTGTGTTTGAATCGAATGCAGAAAATAAAATGCAAGCAAAAGGTTTTTTAGTATTAAACAATGATAAAAAGAATCTCGTCAAACCGGGGTATTACTCGCATTTTACGATTGCCAAGTTCGTAGCCGGAGATTTTGTAACGCTTGATTTTGAAGACGATGCTACGCTCAATCATTTTCCCTGCAAACTTAGTTTGGATGAAGGATATTACCGTTTAATGATGGGAAGCCGCGCCAACGACGGATCGGTCAGCATTCACACCGAATATTTCGAGATTAAAAAGAATCAAACGCAAACCCAAACGATTGCTTTGCCCGAAACTACCGGAAAAATGCAAGTGTTGGGAATCGTTGATATGAATACGATTCTTTTATTGGATGAAAAAACAAAAACAACGCTGAAAGCGCTTTCTGCCGGAAAAGGACTGATTATCTGTTTTGCCGATCCGGATAAGGAACCGACAAAACATATATTGCAAGAAATTCCGGCGTTGAAAACGGAGTTAGAGGAGTGGGGAGGCGGCTTGTTGTTCCTGATTCCCGACGACAAATCAAGTCCCGTATTCGATGTTTCGGCGTTCAAAAACCTGCCTGAACAAACGGTTTGGAGTGTTGATAATCAACGTGCTATGCTAAAAAATATCACTGCTGCTTTACGGATTGATTTTCAAAATAATTTCCCATTGATTATGTACCTTTCCCGAAATGGCGGAATACTCTACCTGTCGGAGGGTTATAAAATAGGGATAGGGAACGAATGGGTGCGGATTATAAAAATGGAGGAGAAAAACAGAAATAATCTTCTTTCAACCACAATTTGAAAATTGGGTCAAGAATTTCGACTTTTTTGCCCGAAATGTCAATAATTTCTTTGCCCAATAAAGCAGTCCTTATTCTGCCTATATTACCTGAAGTTCCTATTTGGTAACGGTTTAAAAGATCCTTTGAATTAAAAAGCGTTTCACCGTTCAGTACCGCTTTTAAGAAATTGATTTGAGTGGTCGTCAATGACTCAATTTGCGCAACAAAAAGTAAACTCAATTGATTTTTAATCCCTTGCAACGAATCGTCGATAATGGACTGCTTACAACTTGTTTTTGTACGCAACCACGCCTGTTGTGCCAGTTGTTGAACATAATAACTGTGATTATCAACCAATCCGGCAAGATATTCCGCCTGTTCGAGTGTGATTTTTTTGCCTGTTTCTTCAAAACGGCGTTTTACAAATTCGCCCCAAATTTTGTTGTCGATTTTTTGCAAAAATAAAATATCGCCAAACTTGTAGAACGGCATAGCCGCATTGGAGAAAATATCGAGCAACATGTGCCGTTTGCTGCCATAAAGGCAATAGGCAACATGGTGGTGATGCTGCCAATGCGCTCGAAGTTTTCGCTGAAAAGCTAGACTTTCGGTGTAATCGCCAATGGACTGAAATTCATCAATACACACTACAACGCTGATATTCTTTGCTTTGGCAATGGTTTCGGGCAAATTCAGAATATCGTCGGGATTTTTTCGTAACGTTTCCCAGCCTACGCCAAACGAGATTTCCGCTTGATTGTCGGGCGAAAATGAGATTTTCGGCACAAGCTGTGCCAAAAACTCACGGGCATTTGCCGCCATTTCTTCCCAGCGACTGGCTGTGGCTTTCAGTATCTCTTTTGCAAAATGTTCGTAAAATTCCGCTTCGCTGCGCACATTGAAAATATCCAGCAAGCATACTTTTATTTTACTGTTTTCTGCCGTAATTTTTTGTGCAGCATTTGCTACAAGTGAAGTTTTTCCCCATCTTCGCGGAGAAATAATGGTTGTATTTATCAGTGACTTGAAGTTTGTTATCAGACGTTCAGTTTCTTGATCTCTATCTGTAAAATTCTTAAAATCAGCAGATTTTCCGAATATAAAAGGCATCTTTTTCATATACAAAAATATTTTCTGCAAAGGTATGTATTATTTTTCAATCATACAAGTTTGTATCATACATTTTTGTATCATACATTTTTGTATCATACATTTTTGTATCATGCAAGAATAATTATACATTAAAAGATTTTCTTCACTAAACATTTACTCTCTCAAACACACCAATCATCCTCCGGTTTTCCTCCGGTGTTCCGATAGTAATACGCAAGCAATCTTCACAGCCCGGCAGCTTGGAGCGGTCCCGCACAATAATCCCTTGATTAATCAGTTGATTATACGCTTCGCGAGGATGATCTACCCGAACCAGCAGGAAATTGGCATCGGAAGGATAAATGTGTTTTACAGTAGGAATAATGGCTAATTGCGCCGCCACCCATTCCCGTTGCGAACGGATTTCCAAAACTTGCTTTTCGGTGTTTTTATTTAATTGTTCCAAAGCAATTTGTTGTGCAATGCTGTTTATGTTGTACGGATATTTTACTTGCGACAAAATGCCGGTGATGTCTTCCCGTGCAAAAGCCAGTCCAATGCGCAATCCAGCCATGCCCCATGCTTTGGAAAGCGTTTGCAGAATGATTAAATGAGGAAATTCCGTCAAACGGGACAAAAAGCCGGGCTGGTCGGAAAAATCAATATATGCCTCATCCAGCACCACTATTCCCTGAAACTGCCGGATGAGCTGTTCCAAGTCTTCAGCCGGAAAACTGTTGCCGGTGGGATTGTTGGGCGAACACAGGAAAAGCAGTCGGGTGTGTTCATCGGCAACAGACAACAGGGCATTGATATCCAACGAGAAATCTTCCCGAAGCCGGACTTCACGCATTTCAACGTTGGTAATCGCTGCAGCCACTTTATACATTCCATAAGTCGGAGCAATGGAAACGGCATTGTTCCGCCCCGGTTCGCAAAATACCCGAAAAACCAAATCAATCGCTTCGTCGCTGCCGTTACCGATGAAAATACGATTCGCCGGCGCTCCTTTTATTTGCGATAAACGCTCTTTCAACAAACGTTGATGCGGGTCGGGATAACGGTTGTAAGAATTATTATACGGATTTTCATTGGCATCCAAATAGATACCCAAAGGACCGTCGTATTCGTCGCGGGCAGTGGAGTAGGGCGATAAATCCAATATGTTTTTTCGTACCAGTTGAATAGGATTTATCATGATTGCAAGGCTTTTAAACGGATTTTTACGGCGTTTGCATGGGCGTCCAAACCTTCGGCTTCCGCCATAATAATTAAGGTGTCGCCTAAATTTTCCAATCCTTGCGGAGTAAGTTCCTGATACGTGATTTTCTTCCTGAAACTGTCTAAATTGACACCGCTGCATGCTTTCGCCCAACCCGAAGTCGGTAAGGTGTGATTCGTTCCGGAAGCATAATCCCCGGCGCTTTCAGGCGACCAGTTTCCCAAGAAGACCGAGCCGGCAGCTGTGATTTGTTCCGCAATTTTCCAGGGATTTCGCATGGAAATAATGAGATGTTCGGCAGCGTAGGCATTGGCAAAATCAATCAGTGCCTGCGGTTCGTCAAACACGATGATTTTACTGTTATCCAATGCTTTTCCGGCAAATTCTCTTCGAGACAGTTTCCCTAATTGTTCCTCCAAACAACGGACAATTTGTTCCGCTAAATCCGGCGAATGGACTGCCGCTATTGCCTGACTGTCGTTCCCGTGTTCGGCTTGCGACAACATATCGGCTGCTACAAAGCCGGCATCGGCGGCATCATCGGCCAATATCATCACTTCGGAGGGACCGGCGGGCATGTCAATCGCTACCTGCGACACGGACACGAGCTGCTTCGCCTTGGTAACATACCGGTTGCCCGGACCAAAAATCTTATCCATGCGGGGAATGGTTTCCGTTCCGTAAGCCATAGCGGCAATGGCTTGTGCGCCGCCGGCCAGAAATATCCGTTCCACTCCGCAAACCGATGCGGCATACAGGATTTCTGCGGCAACTTCACCGGTAGAGGAAGGCGGCGTACAAAGAATAATTTCCCGACATCCGGCGATACGGGCGGGTAAGGCGAGCATCAGAACCGTAGAAAAAAGCGGCGCCGTTCCACCGGGGATATACAAACCAACCTTTTGGATGGGAATGCTGCGCTGCAAACACCGAACGCCCGGTGTCGTTTCAATATCTATTCCTTGCGAACCTTGGGCTTCGTGAAAGAGTTGAATGTTATTTGCTGCCGTATCAATGGCTTGCCGCAGGCGAGGAGTAATTTTTGAAGCAGCAGCCTCTATCGCCGTTTTCGGAACTTGCAGATAGGGATTGTCCCAACCGTCGATTTCTTTCGCCAATTGCAACAAAACTTTATCTCCTTTCTGCCGCACTTGTTCGACAATCGTTGCTACACGCGCCGAAAGGGTTTCGTCGTCCGAAATGTCGCGCCGGATGAGTTCGTCCCAACTGTTACGCGCCGGATTTTTGATTACTCGTATCATCAGTGGATCATTTTTTCGAGCGATAAAACGAGAATATCCTCTGCACCAACGGCTTTCAAGGATTCGATTTTGTTCCACAATTCGCTTTCATTGATAGCAACGTGCATCGAACACCAGCCTTTTTGTTGCAGGGGCAATATGGTCGGACTTTTTACGCCGGGGAGTAAGGTTGCGGCTCTTTCTACCGCTTCGCAGGGAAGATTCATCAACACGTATTTCATTCCCCGACTGCGTTCTACGGCATCGAAGCGGAACAAGATTTGGGCGATAATCGTTTCTTTTTCGGCGGATATCGAATGGGTGGCAATTAAAACGGCTTCCGACTCCATCACTTTTTCCACTTCGACCAATCCGTTTTTTACCAATGTTCCGCCGGAGCTGACGATGTCGAATACGGCATCCGCCATACCTACTGCCGGCGCTATTTCGACCGAACCGGCAATGGTATGAATTTCGGCGGTGATTTGTTGTTGCCGGAAATAGCGTTCCAAAATACGGGGATAGGACGTGGCCACCCGTTTCCCGTTAAACCATTGTACGGATTCGTAGGTTTCGCCTTTCGGCAGTGCCAGCGACAAACGGCATCTGCCAAATCCCAGAGAATGAATAATTTTTACCGGAAAGTTTTTTTCTTCCACCTCATTCCGTCCGACAATGCCGATATCGGCTACACCCATGGCTACGGCTTGAGGGATATCATCATCGCGCAGATAAAGGATTTCCACCGGAAAATTATTCGCTTTCGCCAGCAATGTCCGTTTGCTTTCTTCGATGAAGATGCCTGCTTCGGACAGCAGTTCAATGCTTTGTTCATTCAGGCGGCCTTTGGCCTGTATAGCAATTCGTATCTTGTTACCGGAGTTTGTCTGCATGTTTTTTTATTTTAAAATCATGTAAGAGCCGCAAAGATACAAAATAAGGCCGAAAGAATGGGTATATCAACCTACATATAAGTTAAAAATGATTTACAACAATTCGCCGATAACCCTGCGCAGCATATCCAAAATCGCCCTTTGTTCTTCGTTGAACATATCGTCGCGCTCGGAAAGATTATAGTAAGTTGCCTGACATTCGCGTTTTATCTCTTTAATGTTATTTTCATTGCCTTCGTATTCGGCATACAGAGCGCCTTCCAAATAGAGACAAGCCATTACACTGACAAATGCGTAATCGCCTATTTGACACATACTTCTGCGGCAGCATTGTTCGGCTTCGGCGTACAAATCAAATAATTGCGAATCTGAAATCCGTTCGTCTTCCTCTTGCGAATAGCGATACCAATCGGTAAACAGAGCCGACAACAGTTTGTTAAAACCGTAATAGGCGGAATTTGTGTCTTTAAATAACATCAAATCATCGGGAGTATGTGAGTAATCTAAATTCCAAATTAGCGGTAAAATGTGATCAAATTGAGATCCGAAGAGTATCCGTTTGAAGGGTTCGCCAAAAATTCCAAACCAGTGCATCAAACATTCTTTGTAAAGTTCTGCTTTTACAAAGACCATTCCCATTTCGGTTTTGAGGCAAAACTGATAAAATTCCTCTTTTGCCCTGTCTGAAATGTTTTCGAGATAGGGATCTGTTTCTTCTTTCAACTTCTGCTCAAGCGCTTCGTAATCAATTGTTTCTTCTTCTTCCTCCTCTTCTTCCTCCTCTTCTTCTTCGCTTTGATTTTCACGCTCTTCGAGCAATCTATTCATTGTTTCAACATCAGCGCCGTGTAAGAGCAGCAATTGTCCTGCCTCCAACCAATCCTCATCGTGCGCAAGCAAAAGCGGCGTAGAGGTATCTCCATCGCATAAAACATTTACGTCTGCTCCTTTTTCAATCATAAGCTTCAATAAATCAAGTGCATTTTCGTTGTGTTCGCACTTCAAAATTGCCTGCATCAACGGCGGATAATCTTCAATTCCGAGATTTGGATCGGCTCCTTTTTCGAGTAATAATTTGGCTTTTGCAATGGCAATGTCGTCAGGCGGAAACGTTTCGCCATCATCATCTTCCGAACTCAAAAGACAATACGAAAGCGGATACCACGATATTTCGTTTTCGGTTTCGTAACTTTGTTGGTTCGGGTCGGCGCCCAAATCCAGCAACAGTTGCAAGGATTCAAACGCCATGTCAGAATGGCAAACATTCCAAAGCGGCGTAGATTCGTCGCCGCCGGTCAGGTTCGGGTCGGCGCCGTTTTCAACCAAAAAACGTAAGAGCTTTTCGCCATCTTTCAGATCATTAAATGTTTTACCCGACACATAATAAAACGGCGTTGGCTGATAATCTTTAAACGCTACCGAAGTCTGTACATTCAGCGAATTGCCCTCAGCCAAATAACGTTTGAGCAAATCGTAGTCTTCAAAAGCGGAAAGCGCAGCGGCGATATTGTCCATTTCATCCGTGCCGACCACTTCCCGAATGGTTTTGTCGGGGTTT
>Ga0082212_10013708_pt1 | contig 10118 bp, 8 predicted proteins | sample TergutNt197P3_FD_71548 | JGI IMG/M metagenome (GOLD analysis project Ga0082212, IMG submission 71548) | Neocapritermes taracua P3 segment gut microbial communities from Petit-Saut dam, French Guiana - Nt197 P3 | ecosystem: Host-associated > Arthropoda: Insects > Digestive system > Gut ...
AACGCCATCGGTCAATTCATTGTTTACAATGTACTTGTCCACAATTTCTTGGGCTTTCTTTTGGTCAACAGGACCAAATACCACCGGTTTTTCTCCGGGTAAAATGACTTCAATAGCCGGTTCGGCGTAACAATAGCCGATGTCGCCGGTTTGGGTTACTGTGGCTGCGATTTTGCGCCGGTCTAATTCTTCTACGAGAAAATCCATGATCTCTTTGGCGCCCGAAGCGATACCGCTGGTTCCCATGCCCACTTTGACTTGCGCAATGCTTTCCGGATTACCAACTTTTTCCCGCAAATCGCCGTTTAATTTGAGATTGTCTCTCAAATTTTTAAGATCAGTCAATGATTTGATCCTCTTTTCCATAAACTAACTTATTAATTTATAAACGTTTAATATTCAAAAAACTCCAAAACGGAGCGTGCTTTTTAACAAGTGCAAAGGTAGTATTTTTAATTCAGAAATACGAATTAAAAATTAAAAATTACAGAGTTGAAAATTGGAGTTTGGAATTGGTTATTTGAAAAGTTTTTTCATTATTATTGGTATCACAAAGAGAATCAAAGACACCACTATTAGATTTACTACAGATAGTATTATCTTTTCCCAAGTAGGGTTAATGTTTGACTGAATAATAATTAAATTAATACAAATGGCAATTGAAATAGCTAAACAATACGACAGATTTTTCCCTTGTTTTTTGTATTTTTCTTGTTTTTTGTGATTGTTTTCTAATTCGGTATTTTTCTTTTCTAATTCCAGTCCGTGTGTTTTAAGGCAAGTGTCTAATTCGGTTATTTTGTTTTCTAATTCTATACATTTACCATTTTCATCTCTGTTGTTTTCGTGTGGGCAAGGGGGAGTGTTTTCAAGTCGTTTGCGTATGTCAAAATATGCTTTTTTTACGCTTCCCGAATCAATAGTAACATTTTCAATAGCAAGATAGTTCTCCATACCATAATATTTTTTGAACATTATGTGAGTTGCCATCATTTGTAAAAGTGATAAATCATATTGTTCCCAATTTATTTTATTTTCCAAAAAATCTCTAATGCTGTTTTCTGCATAATTAATATCGATGTTTGGAATTTTTATAAAATGTTTTAAGATGGGAAATATATCTGATTTTCTCTCTTTTAATTCTATCATTGGTATATTTGTAGTTTTGCAAAGTTCATTCAATAGCGCTGATTTTTTTGTTTCTGCAAGTAGTTCTTTTTGTGTTCCGTGAAAAATGAGAATAACAGGATTTTTTTTGTTTTTTTCATTGATTTTGTTTAGTTCTTTTTCAAGTGTAGTTAAATTGTCGGAAAGCACTAAAACATAACCTTTTGCCCCTCCATTATTGTGATATTTTTGTATTTTTTTGTTTTTGGCGCTTTGGTCTAATTCTAATTGAAATTTATTTTTTAAGATTTTGTTTGCAAGGTATTTTTTACCGATAAATTCTCTTCCGTAAAGTGTAGCAAAATTATGAACTTTTAAGTTTGCAAAAATTTCATTTTCAATAGTTGTGATTGACATAGCATATTATTTATTAGTTGTTATTTTTTTTCATTCGGAGGTTAATCGGTTGTTGATAAACTGATTACTTGTTTTACGTAATACTTTGTTCGCATTTTCTATTTTACACATAAGGTCGTATAGTTTATAAGCAGACCATACTGCCATTTCTAATTCAGGTTCAAAAATTTCTTTTGATTGGTTTTTAGAAGATGATTTTTTTAGAACGATTAATACATCATAATAAAATTGTAATGCCATTTGTGCTGCTAATGCGGGATTTGTTTTTTTTACGTCATCAATGTTTTTTCTTACTCCAAAAACATCTTTAATGTCATTTTCTATTAAATTTTCATCAAATATTTTATTCCCTAATTCTCCGGAATAAACAATGATTTGAGGTATTTTGTTTTTAGGTCGAAAATTTCTGATAAAATCAATTCCGGTGTTTTTACCTTCGTCGTTGCACATATCTAAAATAATACAGCCAACATCAATAATTTCTTTATTTTCTTCAATATCAGTCTTATATTCTGTTTCGTCTATGCTGCCATAGATTTCTACTTTTTTGTACTGTGATAAAATTTCTGCTTTTAATTTTTCTTTTGATTCATCAAAAAGCAATTCTATGGCTTTATCAATATCGGAAACTCCGATAACAAAAGCATTTTTAATTTTATCGCTTAAAATACCGACGATGGTATCTCTTGTTTCTTTATCATCCTCTATGTACAGGATTGTCCAAACTTTTTTTATTTTTTCTGTCATTTTATTTTTTGGGTATTATAATTTCAAATTTTACATTTTTTGATTTTCTGTTTATATCTATTTGCCCGTTAAGAATATCGTTAATCAAATATTTGCAGGCAAATAATCCGACACCGGAAAGTCGGTTGCTTTTTCCTGTTTTTTTGGAGTGTCCCAGATTAAAAACAGTATTTCTTTCTTCTTCGTTTATTGGGTTTCCATTGTTTTCATAACTGATGAAATATTGATCATTTGTTTCTGAAACGTTAATATAAACATCTATTTTTTGATTGGTGTTATTTTTATCAAAACCATGTTCTATGGTGTTGAAGATAAGGTTATAAAAGATTTCTTTAAAAATGGTTTCGTTAGAGATTATTTTTAAATCTTGTGGAATGATGGGATGAATTATCGTATTTGTCCAAAAAACTTTTAATTTTTCTTTGCTTTCCATTTTGAATTCTATCTCTTCTTTTACCGATTTTACAGTTTCATCTATGGTAAATTCTGTAAAATCTTTTTTTGCCATCTTCGGCGTAACGTATTCAAATATTCTAAAACTCCGTTCTAAATATGTATGGGATTTGAACATATTGCTTGCAAGTGCGTCATATAGTTCGTAGTCTTTTAATTCTTTGATTTGCGAATCGGAACTTAATTTGTAATTAAAACGTGAAATACTACCGCCTAACGTGACAAAATGACTTTTTGACCTGTGATTGACTATCGCTGCTAATGCTGTGAAAAAGGTTAACTTTTCAATCTCTTTTTCGTTGTCTTTATAGATTTCGTTTCCAATAGCATCGGCAATAATTTTTAAATATTCTATGTGTGTTTTTTCAAAATAGTATTGGTCTTCATGTTGGAATGAAAGTACCCCTATAACTTCTTTGTTTGAAATGATTGGATAATATAGGAGAGAATTGGTTTGCAATCCTTCATTTTGGGCTTGTAATAAGAATTTTATATTATTCAAATCGGTATCTTTATCGGAGTCTATCTCTATTCCGAATTCTTTTTTTATGATTTCTTTATAATTTTTTCTGTCTGCTATACATGCTTCGTATATATCTTTTCCTACTCCTTTTTTGTATGCATAAATCTCTTTTATAATAGTTTTAATATTTTGAGCATTTATTTCTGCAATTTCGTTTTTAATTTTTATTTTATCTATTATATTGATTAATTCATTTAAATTAGATTTTCCTCCTTTCCAGTTTCTGCGTTCGAATACTTCGTTATGTTTATTTTGCTGTAAATTTTTAATGTTTTTTTTATAGCAGAAAAGTGCAGGGCGTGTAAAATCATCTTCTAATTTAAACGATAGTGGAAAAATTGTTGTTTGAATATTTTTTTCTTCACCAAAACGTTCAATAGCGTATTCTGTAAGTACATATTCGGCATCATCTATTTTTTCTTGAGAATATTGAGACTTTTCTAATAGCCATTTTCGTTTGTTTTCATCTTTTCTTTCTTTTAACCACAATGTTAATGAAAATTTATCTTCTTCGTTGGCTTCCGACGTTGTCCCAAATAATAAGAAATAAACGGCATTAAACAAATCTATGATGGTGAAGTTTTCGTCGTTTTCATTTATTTCTTTAATACTGATTTTATCAGGTAATGATTTGTTTATTAATTTTTGACAATTTACATTTTGTCTTATGGTTTGTAATGTATCCGATAAAGCTATCAAACTTTTTTGCTCTTCAAATAAATATACTGCAATAAGTTGAATAAAAATGTCCAATGCTAATTTTTCATTTTTAAAATTATAAGTTTCCGTCTTTTGAACTGTAAAAATCCCTAAAACATTGTCTTCATACATAATAGGGTAAAAAATAGATGATTGTATTTCATCGGGAGCATCTTTAGAAAATCTTACAGACTCAAAATCGCTGGGAAAATTGTCTCCCATTTTTGTGTATTCATCTAAATTTTCCAATATGAGTGGATTACAATCCGGTAGATGTTTGTTCGGATCAGATATTTTACCGTTTGCTACTTTATAAACAAACATAGCCGGTTTTTTGCCTGTTGGATGGTATCTGCCTTTACGGTTAAGATTTTCGTTTGAAGTTTTCCCTTTTTCAGAATAATAAACTCCTTCCAATAAATCTTCTCCGTTATAATCTTGTTTTGTATAACAAATGGCAACAGCAAATTTATCGGCTTCTTGTTCTGTTTTACAACCAAAAATATTTCTACAAATAAATTTATGAAAATTTTCTATAAAATCGGGTTTTTTTCTGTTTTCAACAAATGATTTATAGCAATCTGTTGCTTTTTCAATAGCCTCTTGTTTTAATGTTTCTTCTTCTAATCGTATTTCTTTCTTTGTGATTTCTTCTTTCAAATGTATTTCTTTTAATAGTGCCTTTTTCTTTAATTTATTTTTATTCATTTTTATTATTAAAAAAGCAATTAAAAGAATTATTAGAGGCGGTAAAGCAATTAGCAAAATAAACTTTGTTCTCTTCCATTTAACGTCTGCTTCTTCTTTGTTATTTTGAATATCTTTTTGTATTCTCTGTTGTGAAATACTTTCTCGGTTATTTTTAAACATATCCTTACAATTTTTTAGCACCGCATAACTGTCAGAATATTTTTCGGGATGTTTGTCTGAACCAATCTTTAAAATCATTTCTTGCAGTTGAAAACTATAGGCGTTATGTGCAGTTGCGGAATCTAAATAATTTTGAGCAAAATTCAAATAATTTTGAGCCGTTACAGTATCTTCCATAAAATAATAATATCCCGCTAAAAAATATTTATTTGTACCGCTTTGGAAAAAATCAATATAATCACCTCCCCATGTTGAAAATAAAGTATCTGAATCTAACAAATATTGTTCTTCATTTGTATCTAAAACAGGAAAAGATTTTAATAAATAATCCCCATAAATACTATCAATACGACCATCGTTAATATACATTTTAATGATTGCTATATCTTGCTTAAAATTTGCTAACCAATAATCGTTTTTTTCTTTTCTGTTTTCTAAACTATCATGTTGTGCTAAATAAATTTCACATGCTTTATAATAAAAATGTTTTACAAGTTCTTCATTTCCTATATCGTTATTATAATAACTTCGTAAAATGTTTTGGTCTTCTGTAAAATAAAAGTCCGGAATAGTATCCGTTTTTCCCAATCGTTCTCTCTTTATCTTTTTAGATACTCTCTCCTCTACTTTTGACCAAATAGAATCTATAGTTTGTTTTGTATAAAAAGGATCGGATTTATCCGCAGATATAATGGTTGCAAGTTCATTATATGTATTAGCCAAAGAATAATAGTAATAAAAAATAGTTGGTTCGTCAAAATTCTTAACAGAATCTATAATCGCAGAATCAGATACTCGACTTAATTGAAATAAAGCATCAAAACAATCCTCAAGGTGCCTTTGTCGGTCATCAACAAGATCAAAATAAAAATTATAAGTAGCATATTTTATATTATATGCCATTTTTGCCCAGTACCATTTTTTAGTTCCGAAAAAACCGTCATATTTTTTCTTGTTTTCTTCTCGGTATGTCGCTACCCAACCTTTTTTACGTTTGTGTAATGCAACTAATGGCTCACTATCAAGTAAATCGCAAATGTCAATGAAATTATATTGTCGTAAATAAATTTCAATTTGTTGAATATTTTGTAACATCTGCAGGTAAGCAAATTCATTTTTTAATGATTTGTTATTTCCAATAGATTTTTCTAATTTTTTACTTAAATGATCAAACTTCCTTAGATAACGTTGCGACGAATCGAACCTGCTGCATAAATAGTATAAATTGGCATGATTCAGATATGCCCTTCCTAAATTGAGTGTATCTAAAAATCGGTTCTCCGAAGTTTTTGAAGCATTATCAGTTTTAAGAGCCGATTCTGCAACTTTTAACGTTGAATCGGAATAAAAAAAAGCGCTGTCCAAACTTTGATAGCGCCAAACATTTGTTAAACTATCTAATTCATCTATTATTTTGCTGTATTCTTTGTTATTGGAACTGTTTTCTCCACAACCCGTTGCCAAAAGCGCTACAACAAAAAACAATACAGACAGTTTGCCGATTTGTAATATTTGTAGATTTTTCATGATATTTTATATTTTAAAATTAACGTTGCAAAGATAATTGTTTTTTTAAATACGTTAATAATAACAAAAAAAAATATTTTGAAAAACCGTCTGCATTTTGTTAAGAGGAGTCTTAAAATTGCTAATAAACCCTCTTCATCCTCCACTCCATCTCTTTCTCTGCCCCGTCGGAGATTTTGACGGTCATTTCGTTATCGGAGATTTTTTGGTATGTGATGATTTTTGGGAAGTCATGTTGTTGATTTTCAAAGGAGAAGATGGAGTCGGAGCGTGTCATGGTAAAGGCGATGCCCAGACCGCCATTTTCGCCAACCACCGTAGCAATATAAAGCGCTATATCGCCGTCGCGGAGCAAATCCAAATACTCAAACACTGTAATCTCGTCATTTTCAACCACATAAGAGATGCCTTTCATGCTGCCCTCGTTCAACTTATCCCAACGTTCATACACCTCTTTACCCTCCATTTTCCACGTCCCTTGCAGAAAATCAAAAAGGTCGTTTTGAGCAAAAGAGGTATGAAACAGGAAGAAGGAAAAAAATACTAATATGATGTGTTTCAATTGTAATATGATTTTATAAATTATTGAACTATGTTTTTTCATCTCTGTGGTTCTCCGTGTCTTCTCACCGCTACATCGGCGCACCGATTGCAAATCGGCGCGAGCGGGTTTTTAATATCCGTACTTTTCTTTCCAAAGATTTTTCAATCGTTGGCGCATTTCATTTTCACGGGCGTTGTTGGCGGGTTCGTAAAATTTTGTACCGGCAATTTTATCCGGAAGGTATTCTTGAACGGAGAAATTGTCTTGATAATCATGGGCATACTGATACCCTTTGTGATAGCCCAAATCTTTCATCAGTTTGGTGGGCGCGTTCCGAATGTGCAACGGCACGGGCAAGTCGCCGGTTTGACGCACCGCCGAAAGTGCGCTTTCAATCGCCATATAACTGGCGTTGGTTTTGGGGCTACATGCCAAATAAACAGTCGTTTGCGCCAGCACAATACGTCCTTCGGGCATTCCGATGTTGTTGATTGTCTCAAAACAGGCATTCGCCAGCAGTAAGCCGTTGGGATTGGCGTTTCCGATGTCTTCCGATGCCAAAATCACCAAACGGCGTGCGATAAATTTCGGATCTTCGCCGCCTTCAATCATGCGCGCCAGCCAGTAAACGGCAGCATTGGGGTCGGAGCCGCGAATACTTTTGATGAACGCCGAGATGATGTCGTAATGTTGCTCGCCACCCTTGTCGTAAATCGCCAAACGCTTCTGAATCACCTCTTGTACCAATTCGTTGGTGATGTGTAAAACCTTTTTTTCGCGATATTCCGCCATAAAAACGAGTTCGATGGCATTAATCAGTTTGCGGGCGTCGCCGCCTGATATGCGAAACAGCGCCTCCTGCTCGTCAATTTCTATTTCAAAGCCGTTTTTACGATACCACGCCACAACCGATTCGGACAACTCCTTCAAATCCTCCACCTCAAACGATTTCAAAACATAAACCTGACAGCGTGATAATAAAGGAGTTATCACCTCGAAAGAGGGATTTTCGGTGGTTGCGCCAATCAGGGTAACGATGCCTTTTTCGACCGCGCCCAGCAACGAATCTTGTTGAGACTTGCTGAAACGGTGAATTTCATCGATAAAAAGAATAGATTTGCGTGTTGTGCGCGCCTTTTCAATCACCTCCCGCACATCTTTTACGCCGGACGTTACCGCGCTGAGCGTAAAAAACGGCACATCTAACTGCTTTGAAATAATCGCCGCCAACGTCGTTTTGCCAACGCCCGGCGGTCCCCACAAAATCATCGAAGGGATATTGCCGCTTTCGATGGCTTTCCGTAAAACGGCATCCTTGCCAACCAGATGTTTTTGCCCGATATACGCATCTAAACTATTTGGACGCAATATTTCGGCTAATGGCGGCAAGTTGTTGTTCATCGCTTTGAAAATTGATTTTTACCGCAAGTCAATCACATCGTAACCTTTGTAATCGCTTGACTTAAAGGTGAATACAGCGTTTTCGATGGGCTGATTAACCTTAAATTCATCTAATGTATAGGTGTGAATGGTACCTTTTTTATCCGTCATTTGAATTTCTTGCGGCATCAGGTCGGATTTTGTAATCGTCAAAGTGGCTTTGGTAAACTCTTTTTTCTGAACAGGTTCCAACTCAATCACTTGACACACAACGCCTTTTACTGTCTTCTCCGTTACCGATTTTGCCGTAAAATCTTTATAATAATCGGTAAAAATCTTATTGGGCGTAATGGCGTCGTCCATGTCTTCTATATCGTTGATTTGCACCTCTTTAGCGTCCGGCATAATGGTGTAAATGGCTTTTCCGTCGAAAAGGATAATCTGTTGCGCAATCTCCAACCGATATTGCTCGCCCTTCACCATGATTTTGCCCTTTTGACTGTCGTCTAACTTGGCAGAAACATTTTTCAGAGAATAGGTGAAATTTGCCGAAATGGTTTGATACGTTGCCGCCTTCTCGCTTGCCTGTTTTAACAACGCCTGAGGGTCAACTTTTTGCGCAAAAGCAACCGCCGCGCTTACTAACATGATGATAATGAATGATAATCGTTTCATTTTTCTAAATTATTTTTTTGAATATTACTTATTTATGAACACAAAAAATACAATAAATATTGTATCACCTTGATTATTTATCATATTTTGTGCCAAATTTTTGTCTATCTGTGTGTAATTAAAAATGTCGTATCTTTGCGCCGTAATTTAAAAACGTAAAGATATGGAAGCAACAATGACATATTCACCTTTGAATGATCTTCAAATGTTTGTAATGCGAACGTTTGCAACAGCAAGAAGCGAACAAGAAAGAGATGAGGTAACTTCCCTTTATCTCGAATATCTTCAAAATAAATTGGATGCTGCAACAGATAAATGGTGGGAAGAAAATGATATGACCCCGGAAAAATTTGAGAAAATAACCGAAAACTTACACCTCAGAACGCCATATAAATGATGAAAATCGTTATTGACACAAATTGTCTTGTTAGAATTTTACCTAAAAACTCCCCTTATCGCTATTTGTGGGACGCATTTCGGCAAGGAAAATACCGTTTGTGTTATTCAACGGAGATATTGAAAGAGTATGAAGAAATTTTATTGCGTTTTAACTTTCCGGAATCTGTCATGTTAATAATGGAAATGTTGACTGCGGCGACAAATGGCATTGCAACTGTACCTTATTTCAAATGGAATTTAATTACCGCAGACCCCGACGACAACAAGTTTGTTGATTGTGCCATTAGCGCAAATGCAGATTACATCGTTACCAATGATAAACACTTCAATATATTGAAAATGACAGATTTCCCCAAAATAAATGTTATTAATATTGAGCAGTTTATAAAAATTATTACCCTCCCTCACCGCCCATGATATAAAAAAACTCTCTAAATATATACTTGTTGCTGAAATCTGAACAATTTCACAAATAGCGCCAACAGCGCCGCAGAATGCGTGCTGAAAAATACCAAAGTTTTTCAACCAAAATTATTACAAAAATAATAATTTTCAACTTTCCACTCTCCATTCTCAATTATTTCGTACCTTTGCGCAATAAATTTTTTACAAAAAAGAGAAAATAAGTTTAACAAATAAATTATTGATTATGATAACTTTACAAAAAATTATGAAGCCTCTTTTGATGGCAGTGATTGCGACAGTATGCTTAAATTTTACGAGCGTCGCACAAAACATGGTAACAAATCCCGGATTTGAAAACTGGACAGACGGTAA
>Ga0082212_10013709_pt1 | contig 10118 bp, 7 predicted proteins | sample TergutNt197P3_FD_71548 | JGI IMG/M metagenome (GOLD analysis project Ga0082212, IMG submission 71548) | Neocapritermes taracua P3 segment gut microbial communities from Petit-Saut dam, French Guiana - Nt197 P3 | ecosystem: Host-associated > Arthropoda: Insects > Digestive system > Gut ...
AATGCCCCCAAAGCGTGTTGAGCTCGAACCCCTGCATCTGGTCCCCGAAGACCCACAGCAGTTCGTCCGCGTTGCCCGGGCCCATGCCGCCGGGGCCCATGTTCGTAAGCGGGTGCATTACGCCGCGCTCGTCCGTCAGCTTCGTATAACCCATGCCGCTGCCGTCGTAGTCTATGGCGCCGCCGTCGTGCAGGGCCTCGCCCGTCTCCTGGTCGACAGCCCATGCGTAGAGCTGGTTGTAGCCCTTGTACTTCTCGCCGGGCACGGGGTCTTTGAGCTCGGCCCCCGGTATCTCAATCGCCGAATACTCAGGCGCGAGGTAGATCGTGTAAAACCCGAAGGGGTGGTCGAAGCCGCTCACGGTCACATTGCCGTACTGCGTCCCTTTCGGCAGCGCCACCACCTGGCTTTTGTCAAACGTATAGGCCTCGCGCTCCTCGCCTATCTCAATGGAAACCGTACCGCCCAAGTCGAGTATCTCCCCGTGGGTCAGCGCGACAAAGGCAAGCACCGTGTCGAACGGGTGCACCAGATGCCCGTCCAAAGGCATCAGCTTCCCGTTGCCGCGCGCGTAGCCAAAGGCAAACGACCCCTGGAACCCCTCCATGTCCTTCGCGCCTTCCATCCAGAAGACCTCGGACGGGAAAAGCCCCGCAGGCCCCTCGCGCCAAATCATCGGCTTTACAAAATCCTTGTGTAGTCTTGGTCTCATCATTCGCTCCTTTCCATATACCATGCCATATCATCAACAGCGGTATGTGTGTGTAATAATTTCGCTCCGTCGGCCCCGGCCCCATCGGCTTTAGTCTCGCCTGCCTTGGCCCCATCGGCCTTGCATCACCATTGCTTGTCGCGGGTTACCACTGCCCGGACGCTTCGAGCGCGTCGAGGTCCATCTCGACCCATGGCGAGCCGTGGTTGCCGTCAAGGCAGACGACCATGAACCCGAAGGCCGGCACGTCGCACCATCGCGTAATCATCGGCAGGTGCGGGAACCCCTTCGGCGCGATATACAGCCCCGGCTTGTTCAGCACGTACATGTCTATCTCGGGCCCAAGGCCCATGTCGACCTCCGCGCCCAGGCAGAGCGGGTTGTCCGGGTCGAACCCGACAAACACGAGTATCTCGGCCTCGGGATGGGTATGCACCTCGCCGCCCACATGCCACTTTCCCGTGCGGCTGTACATGCCCCACGTGAAGTTCACGTCCATGCCCATCAGGTCGATGCCGTAGAGCCAGACTATCTGGTCGCCGTTGCCCGGCCCGATGCCCCGTTCCGCCGGGCGCAGCACGCCCCGTTCGTCCATCACCTCTTCATAGCCCATGCCCGAGCCTTCGTCCACGGCGTTGGCCAGGTCGCGCGACTCCTTCTTCGAAACCAGCTTGCGGATATTGTCCGCGTACTTCGTCCCGCCGGCCTTCGCCTCGCTGGCCTGTTCCACGGCCGCCGCTTTGTACTCGCTCGAAAGCCCTATGCTGTAGTGGACGATTGCCGGCTCCCCGACGCGCGACACCTTCACCGGCCCGTGCGCGAGCCCCTTGGGGACCAGCACGACGGTCGGCTCCGTGAAAGTGTGCACCTCCCTGTCCTCGCCTTCCCCGAGCTCTATGGAAATCTCCGCGTCAAACTTGAGGATGTCGCTCGTATCGAGCCCCGCGAAGACGAGCAATTCGTCATACGGATGCACGACCGACCCCTCCACCGGGTGGAACTGCGTGGGCTCCTTGATATACATGAAGGAGTAGCAGGCTTCAAAGCCCTCCATGTCCTTCGAGCCCTCCATCCAGAACAACGGCGCCGGGTACAGCCCTTCGGGGCCGTCCCGCAGCTCGAACTCCTTGACCAGGTTCTTGTATTTTTCCTGTGGCTTCATTTTTCCCTCCATTTCTATTATTTATAACTTGCCGAACAGCGCCTGCGCCTGCCTGACTGCGTCCATCAGCTGGTACCGCCTGGGGCAGTGCTTCGTGCATGCCCCGCAGCCTGTGCACTCAATCCCGCCAAAGCCGCGGATCCCGTAAAGGAAGCGCGGCACATCTTCATTGCCGTACATCAGGCAGTCGTTGTACAGCGCCGCTATCCCCGGCGAGTCCATGCCTGCCGGGCAGGGCATGCAGCAGCGGCATTCCGTGCAGCCGAACGCCCTCTTCTTCCTGTACGCGTCCGCCGCCTTGTTTATCGCGATCTCGGCAAACATGTCTATCGGCGCCTGCCGCTCCGCGTAGCCGACGAACCGCTCCGCTTCCTCCACATCCTTGAAGGACGTGAACACGGACGAGATCTCCGGCTGGTTCCAGGCCCAGAGAAGCGCCCATTCATCCACCTCGTGCTTCTCCCGCGCGCCGTCCCAGAGCTCCTGTACCTCGTCCGGAATGCCGCGAAGGAGCCTCCTGCCCTTGAACGGCTCGGTCACGACGAGCCCGGCCCCCGCGTCCATGACATACCTGATGCCGGAAAACCCCGGGTGCAGGGCGCTGTCCATATAGCTGTACCGGAACTGGGCGACATCCCAGCCATAGGCGTCAAAGATGTTCTTCAGGAAAAAGCAGTCGTCCCTGAAATCGAAGCCCAGCTTGCCGACGCGCCCTTCGCTGACCTGCCGCGCGGCCCAGTCGAGCGCGCCGAGCCTTTCGAAGCGCGCCCAGCCAAATCGCTCGATATCCTCGATGAGGCAATAGTCAAAGCAGTCGATCCCGAACCACTCCTGCATCCCTGCCAGCCTGCGCTCAAAATCGTCGAGCGAGGGGTTTCCCGTGACCGGCAGGTTCGCGAAAAGCCGTACCTTGCCCCTGACCCCTTCTTCCCGCAAAAAGGCTTTCGCCTTCCGCGTGTATTCCTCGCGCCCGTCTATATAGAAGGGGAAGCCGAGGTTGATGGCGTTGACCCCCATAGACACCGCGTAACGTACCGCGTCGAGCTGTTCGTCGAACCCTTCCCGCTCCAGCGCGCCCGTGGCGAAGTCCAACTGGAAAAGCCCGGCGGACAATATAGAGATCTCAAAGCCGCTGGCGCCAAGCCTTCTATACTTCATCGCGTCACCTGCCAACCATACGCCAGAGGAGCGGCGGCAACCGCTCCCCTGCTTTCGTCAGATACAGTAGCCAATTCTAAAAATTACATCTTCTTGTTCACGATGGCATCGATGAACCCGTCGTACAGGCTCTGCGCCTGGTCCTGGTCGAGCCCGCCTATGCTCGTCGCCTGCCTGAACCACTCGTCGACCGAGACCTGCGACGCGTCGTAGAAGGGCTGCGCCTCCTCTGCCGTGAGGTGGATGCGCTCATTGCCGATCTCGTCCATGTACTTGATGCCCGTCTGGATCATATTGTCGTTGTTGTACGCCTGCGCGTCGGCCGACCACCAGAGCTCTTCCTTGATGACCGCCTGGTATTCCGGCGGGATCGATTCCCACACCGTCTTGTTCGCGAGGAAGCCCTGGATCTGGCACCCGATGCCGGCGTAGTCGCTGTCCGACATGAAGGTGTGGTACTTCAGGACGTCGGTCATCTTGAACTCATGGGTAATAGGGATATGCGTAATGATGCCGCTCGCGACGCCTTTCTCAAGCGAGGTGTAATAATCGGCAATGCCCTGGACGACGCCCGACGCCCCCATCTCTTCCAGGTACGGCACCTGCAGGTTCGAGCAGATAATCGTCTGCCCTTTCATGTCGGCCGGGGAACGCACGGCCGTCTTGCTCGTCTCGATGATGGTCGGCGCGAAGGCCCAGATCGAGATCCATTCGACATTCGCCTTGTCGTTCTCCTGCGCGAAGACGTCGTTGCTGAAGATATAGTTGCGGTAAATCTTCGTCATCGTCTTCGTGTCCCAGGTCTCAGTCGAGAACGGCAGCTGGAACAGGTTCGCCAGCGGCTGCGTGCCTTCCTGGAAGTTCGCCAGGTAGATCGTGATGTCACAGGTCCCCTGCGACACCGACGCGAACTGCGCCTCGAACGGCACGAGCGTGCTCGAGTCGTACAGCACGATATCGACCTGCCCGTTCGTCCTCGCCTTGATGTGCTCGAAGGCGTCGCGCTCGAACTTCAGCATCGGCATGTCCGGGAAGCCCTGCTCGTTCGCCTTCAGGTCCCACTGCTGGCCTTCAAAGCCCGCCGGGCACGGGACGATGACCGGCTCGGGCGACTGCGGCGCGCCCTGCGACTCGGGGTCGCCGTCGCGCACGGACGTGCCGTCGCGCGGGTAGTCCGCAAGCTGGACGCCGCCTGCGTCGCCGGTGTCCGCGGGCTCTGGGGTGTCGGCCGGCTCCGCCGGCGCAGGGGCCGGCGCCTCTTCCTGCTCGGGCGCCGGGCTGCCGCACGCGGCAAGCGCGAGCGCGAACACGAGCAGCAACGCGGCTACGATCGCAAATCTTTTGTTTCTAGTCATTTTTTCCTCCTGTCGTTTCCAAAAATCAATATAATTGTTTCCCAAACCGGCTTGCGCCGGGACAGAACATTTCTTGCCGCCTGCGGGGAGCGCCCGCCAGGGCCGCCCGCCGGGGAACCTGGCTGCCCTCAGCCGCCTGCGTGGAGCGCTTGCCGGGCCGCCTGCGTGGAGCGCTTGCCGGGCCGCCTGGCTGCCCTCAGCCGCCCATGATGAGCCGCTGGGAGCTGTGCACGAGGAACATCGGGATCTCCGGCCATACGCAGATAATCAGGACCAGTATGATGTCGGAGATGACAAACGGCACGATGCCCTTGAACGCGACCTCGGGGCGGACATTGCACGACCTCGCGATCACGAAGGTGTTGATGCCGACGGGGGGCGTTATCTCGCCGAGCTCGATGAGCTTCGTCAGCAGCACCCCGTACCAGATCATGTCGTAGCCGAGCGCCTTCATAAGCGGGTACGTAATCGGCAGCGTCAGCACGATCGCGCTGTAGATGTCCATGATGCAGCCGAGTACGAGATAGAGCGCTATTATAAAAATCAGCACGAGCCATCGCCTGTCCTGCAGGCTGTTCGCGAACCCGCTCATCGCGCCCGGCAGGCCGGACAGCGTGAGGAAGCGCATGAAGACATAGGCGCCGACGATGAGGATCAGGATCATCCCCGTCGTCGAGCTCGTCTCCCGGATCGAGCCGATGACGCTCTTCTTCGTGAGTTTCTTGAAGACAAACGCGATGATGAACGCCGCGCACGAGCCGACAGCGCCCGCCTCGGTCGCGGTGAAGACGCCGCCGTAGATGCCCCCGAGCACGACGACGATGAGCAGCAGGATCGGCACGGTCATCGGCATGGATTCCCTGCGCTCCTTCCAGGTGGCGCGCGGGGCGGCCGGGCCGAGGTGCGGCTTCACGCGGCACATCATGACGATCAATATACAGTAGAAAGCGGCCTGCATGACGCCCGGCACTATGCCCGCCATGAAGAGCTGGCCTATCGATTCCTGCGTTATCAGGCCGTAGAGGATGAACGCCAGGCTCGGCGGGATCATGATCCCGATGGACCCGCCCGCCGCGAGGCAGCCTATGGCCATCGACGGGTCGTACTTGAGCCGCTTCATCTCCGGGTAGGCGACCTTGCCCATCGTTACGGCCGTCGCCATGGACGAGCCGCAGACGGCCGCGAAGATCGCGCACGCGCCCACCGACGCGATCGCCAGCCCGCCCCTCACCTGCCCGATGAGCTTCGCCGCCGAGTCGAACAGGTTCTGGCCCATGCCGGTATTCGATATTATCACGCCCATGAGGATGAAGAGCGGCACGCACGAAAACGTGTACTGGGCCATCTGGGCGAACGGCTCAAGCCCCACCATCTGGAGCGAGGTCTTCCAGTCCGTCAGTATGACGAGCCCGATGAATCCCGTAAAGGCCATCGCGATCCCCAGCCAGACCTTCATGAACAGGAGCGCGAGCAGGACGATGATAAGTATGACGGCAAGGGTTGTCGGCGGCATCACTTCACCCCCCTCGCAAGATTTACGATCTTGACGCACACGATGCCGAGCATGCAGGCAAACCCAATCGCGATGAAGTAATAGAACGGGTAAGTCGGCCAGGGCACGCCGATGCTCGTCTGCCCGATCGTCGCGTTGAAGGCGCCCTGCGCCCACCCCTGCGTGATGTAAATGACGAGCACAAAGGCCACGATTCCATAGCACATCCACGACAGGGCCTTCTGCAGTCGTTCCGGGAACCTGCGCACGAGAATGTCTATGCTCACATGCTCGTCGTTCATCGTGCAGATCGGCATCCCGAACGTCGCGATCAGCACCATGAGATAGCGCGTCCAGTCGTAAGTCCCGGAGAAAGGCATCTTGAACAACGCGCGCATAATGACGTCGAGGAACGTCATGACGAGCAGGAACATCATCGCCCCCATCGAGACCCAGTCCGACCCGACCGCGAGCTGGATCGCGGCCTTCTCGTATTTCGGTATCTCCTGGACGCGCGGCGTCAGATAGATGCCTGGGATGTACTGATACCGGGGCGCTACCTCGGTCAAATCGGGTTCAGCAGGCCCCTCTTCGGCCTGCCCGGCCGCCGGTTGCCCTTCTGTGTTCTCCGGCACTTCCTTATCGTCTACCATGCCCCGCCCTTTCCGAAGTACATCGTCTAACGGCTATGCTAAAAAATCGCTTTGTGGCTTCCTACAATAAACACCCGACATACACCTTGAACTTACCACAATTATAGCAAGTCCAATGCGCCAGGCAATAAACAAACCGCACAAACAATCCACCTCTTTTTTGGCGTAATTGCAAGACAGAAGGGGACGGTTCCTGAAGACAAAAGGGGACGGTTCCTGCGTCTTGTTCGCCCCCAACACAATGGGGACGAACACAATGGGGACGGTTCTTTTTGTGTTCCGAACATAACACAATGGGGACGGTTCTTTTTGTGTTCCGAACACAATGGGGACGGTTCTTTTTGTGTTCCGGAACACAAAAAGACTCTGTTTATACTATTTCCGGCAGCCCCGCCTTCATAAATTCTTCATAACGGAGACCATGCTTCCCGACAAGGATCAATTTGGAATTTGGGAAACACGCTTTAAATTTTTCTGAAGCCTTTGGTGAAACGCTTTCACTTCCGCTCTTCACTTCTATGCCAAGGATTTTTTTCCCATATGTAACAACGTAATCAACTTCAAGATTGTTTTCCCGCCAATAATATAACGAGGCGTTCGCGTATTTGCTTACTTCCGAAACCAAGCGCGCGCCAACAGAACTTTCATATATGCTGCCCCATTCGGCCGGATCCGAAATGGCATCCTTAAAAGAGTCGCTTTTCATCGTTGTCGTAAGTTTTGCTCGGGCGTCTGAGTGTATTTACTCAAGCGCGAGAGTAAATCTATTCAAATATTAGTGCTTTTACAGAAGTTTTGAAGGACAATGAGGACGGATCCTTTTGTCCCGCTACGTCTTGTTCGCCCCTTATCCCTTCTTCTCCAGCCCGATGTCGCCCAGGTTCACGCAATCGTCCGTGCGCACGCCGAAGAAGTACTTCGGCTCGTACCCCTCTTTAGTAATCGTGACGTCCCAGCTTCCGACCGCAAGGTCGTTCAGCCAGAAATCCCCGAAATCGTCCGTCAATACGTTCACGATCTTCCCGCCCGACACCGCCATGACCCGCGCGTGCTCGACCACCTCGTCGGCGGCGGGATCGTACAGCGTCCCCGCGATGAACTGCCCGGGCACATTGCGATAATAGACCCTCGGCCCGGCGCCGGTCTCCGGCTTCAGCACGGCCGCGCCTTTTATCAACTCCGCGAGCTCCTCCTCATCGCCAAACCGGAACGCGCCGGTGGGGCAGGCCTCGGTACAGCGCGGCTCGCTGTAACCATTGTCCAGAAGGTGGGCGCACCCCGTGCACTTCTGGCTTGCCCTTAGCCCGTCATTCCCGAAAATCTTCCCGTAAGGGCAGGCGGCCCGGCACTCCCCGCAATACCGGCACTTCCCCGAATCTATTATCACAAGGCCGTCGTCCCTCTTGTATATCGCGCCATGCCCGCAAGCGGCCATGCAGGCCGGCCTGTCGCAGTGGTTGCAGAGCGTCGGCGTATAGACGACGCGCACCTTGGGAATCGTGCCGCACGGTTTCTCGTCGACCTTCATCCAAAACTGCCCCGTGTCGGGCTGCGGCCTCGCGTACGGCGCCCAGTCATTGCCGCAGTGCTCGTCCTTGCAAGCGACCTGGCAGCAATAGCACCCGCTGCACAGCGCCACATCGATTACAAACGCTTTCGCCATCTCGTCCCTCCTTTACGCCCAGCAAGTGCCATGTCCGGCCGGCGCCGTCCCTCCTTTTCGTCCAGCCGGCGCCGCGCCCTTATTGCCCTTCCTGCAGCCAGCCGCCGAGGCATACGCCGCAGTCCTGGTCCACTTCCCGCGAAAACGCCGCAGGATCGTCCAGCCCATTTCCAACCAGCCCAGCCGTAGCCGCGCCCTTGTTATCCTTCCTGCAGCCAGCCGCCGAGGCATACGCCGCAGTCCTGGTCCACCTCCCGCGAAAACGCTTCGGGATACCTTTCCCTCCACATGTCCATCTCCGCGTCCGTGACCTTAGCCGCCGCGACGAGGTACCCCGACACGACCATGCCCGTCGCGTTCTTCGAGATATTTGCGTGCGGCGAAATCAGGTTGATCGCGCCGCCCCGGTCGAGGCACAGCGGGTCGATCGGGTCAAACCGCGAGCCGTGGTCGACGTAGACCACTTGCGGCACGACGCGCTCGGTCACATACGCGGCGCAGAGCACCGTGCCGCGCTCGTTGTATATCTTGATGATATCGTGATGTTCTATCCCGAGCCCCGCGGCCGTCACGGGGTTCATCCACGCCGGCTCATACTGGTAGCCGTCCTTTGCGCGGATCTTCATCGTCTCGATCTCGCGGTGCCAGGTAACGTCGTCAAGGTTTGCGTGGAAGCGCCACCGACCGTGGTTTGACATCAAAAGCAGCGGGTGATCCTTCGCCCGTTCAGACGACAGGCTTTCGTCGTGGCACTCCCCTTTCTCGATCCAGACCGGGTACGGCGGCCGTTCCTCGTCGTCCGGGAAATGCCCCGAAAGGCCGGTGGACGTGAATTCGAGTTTGCCGGTCGGCGTCTTCAGCGGGTTGTTTTCGGGGTCGTCAGCAAACGGGCGGAAACCCGGCGGCACTTCCTCCAGCAGGTTTTCCTTGACCGGGATGAAGAATATCCCGTTCTTGTGGAAGCTGTCGTCCTTGTCAAGATGGGCGACGCCCGACCCCTGCCAGAACAGGTCGATGCATTCCGCCGATGTCGTCCCGTCGGCCGTATAGCGCATATAGACGTCATGGCCTATCTTCTTCGCGACCTCGGCCACGCAGTCGAAATCGTTTAATGACTCCCCGACCGGGGGGCAGGCGGGCCGTTCATGGAACACGCTTGTGATCCCGCCGCTCGTCAAATCGTCGCTGATGTCTTCCATCTCGAATTTCGTCTGGACCGGCAATATCAGGTCTGCCATATAGCAATCGTTTTCCAGCCAGGGGTGCTGCGCGACCACGAACTCGATCTCCTCGGACTGCAGCGCCTTGACGAAATTATACCCGTCGTTCCAGCATGTCACCATGCACGGCGAATCGGTCCAGATCATATGTATGCGCGAGCAGTTTTTCTCGGGGAACACGAACCTGTCCCATTGCTCCTTCACCGGCCCGCAAAACGACCAGAGCCCGTACCATTCGATGCTGTCTTTCAGGATCGCGTCATGCACCATGCACTTGGGGACCGACTGGCTCGGAGGCGTCGCGATCGGGTTTGTAATATCAACGAGCCGCTCGACTTTTTTCATGGCTTCGGACTGCGTGAGCACCGCCGCGAACCCGTAGTCCTTTTCGGAAAGCCGCCGCGCCATCTCAGCCGCGTCAATTGCGCCGACGTCCGACATGCCGCGTTTGTTCATTTCCTTGATCATCTCTTCGTCAAAAACGGCGCCCGCCGGCCTGACCAGCTCGGCGCGGTGCGGTATCGCCATGACTTCCTCGCCCTTGTACGGCATCGCGAAATCCGCTGTCATAAGCGACCATTCAAGCCATTTCGCCAAGTGCCTGCCCGGCTTGGCCAGCCCCTGCATCGAGAGCAGGATCGACTGGATGCGGCAGTGCTCATGGCTGTATGGCCCGCGGATGCCGGGCCCGCCGTTGCCGATG
>Ga0082212_10013710_pt1 | contig 10117 bp, 5 predicted proteins | sample TergutNt197P3_FD_71548 | JGI IMG/M metagenome (GOLD analysis project Ga0082212, IMG submission 71548) | Neocapritermes taracua P3 segment gut microbial communities from Petit-Saut dam, French Guiana - Nt197 P3 | ecosystem: Host-associated > Arthropoda: Insects > Digestive system > Gut ...
CGTGCCATGCCGGTAACCGTAGCTGCCAATTCCCCTGCTACTATTGCTCTGGCGCCACCGGGAACGGAGGATAAAGGCATATTCAACCTCTGGGCCGGCGATTGCAATAATGACTTAATTATTGAGAATAAGGATTATATGATGATTCTGGAATTGCTGAGTGAAGGGGTAAATATATATGATCCACGCTATAATCCGGCCTGCGACCTGAACGCGGACGGTAAAATCGATGATCTGGATCTATTGATGGTATATGCTAAATTTGGCTTGGTCATCTGGGATTATGCCGGGGCGGAAAATATTGATATATATAAATAAACAAAAAAGGTTCAACCCACTAAAGTGGGTTGAACCTTTTTTGGCTCCCGCCGCTGGGGAAAGCGCTGTGCTTTTGGGGGATTCCTAGTCGTAAATCACCACAATTTCCTCTGGTGTCACAGCATAAAGGTCATAGCCGACCTCCTCTAAAATATCAATATCCGAGTCTATGCTTACTATTAGTTTCTGATCGGGTGCTATGGTCCAGCTCTTAGCACTGCCGGCCGGGGTTACCAATAGTGAGTTGAAGCTCAAGACAGTTTGTGCGCCGGCGCCTTCCTTAACCTTAAAGGCCAGTGTGGCTATAACGGTAGGCTCGGAGCAATTTTGGCCGGTTACCATATTCATGGAAGGCATATTGCGCACCAAAACTTCTCCTGTGCCAGTCGCGCTAACCGACGCTATCCAGCCCTGTAAATAGGTATAACCCGCATATTCCAGCATGCCGGTATCATAAGCCAGTTCTGTGGCTACCATGGTATAATTGATATCGCCTTCCAATACCACATCTACTAAGAGGGTTTCGCCGGGCAGCAATTCGCTTTGCTCTGTTTCCAGATATACGGTGAAATCACATTTTTTCCAATTGGCATAAAGCGTTAAATCAGAGGTTATCCAGGTATCGAAATCCCATTCTTCCCCGTCTGCGGTAAGCCAGCCTTCAAAGCTATAGCCCCGTTTTTCCGGGATAGCGGGGATTTCGGCATACTGTTGATAATCTACTGCCTGTTTTTCATAGATTTCACCGTCATTTTGGAAGGTCACAGTCAGCGTGGCCAAGGGGGCGGCTACGGGGACTTTAACATAGGTGGCTTCATTATCAATGGTGAAAGTGAAGGCATTGTTGCCGGTATAAGCAGCGGAGTTTTCGCTGCCGATAGTCAGTATCAGCGCCATTCTGTTGCCGGCCTTGGCAGTGTGTACGGTGGGCTGTAGATACAGGGTATAGTCATGGAACATGCCTATGCTGTCTCTCAGGTTAATACGGTTATCAAGATGGGAGGAATAGCTGTCGTAGCCGGAATTAGGATGAGCCAGGTTCATCCAGCCCCGGGCAATTTCCCTATATGTGCCGGTGGTGGTGGGGGTGAACCTGACTATATTGGAGCTGACTAAACCGCCGCCCCTGAAGAGGCCGCCGCTTGATACTGTGGAAGTGGAGATGGTGGAGCCCACCGCGTTGCCGCCATAATAGTGCAGAGTGGTGCCGGTACGGGCAATTTCCACCAGTTTGGCATGTACCCTGGCTAGCGCGGTCGAGGTGTTGAGATTACTGCCTACGCTGGCCATGGCAGCCCTAAAGTGGATTTCCACCACGCCTTGTACCGTGGCGTCATAAGGGAGCACCAAAGAATATAGCGTTGAGCCTGCTGTGGGCTGGTTGAGGAAGTTTGCCCAGCTGCTGCTGCCATTAGCGCTGTTGAGGGTAGTGTAGGGGTCGTCAGCCGCCGCAGCCGTCACATAGGCCATAGGCAGGGCAGCGGCTATTTCAGCGCCGACTGCTTCAGCTTCTGTGCCGGTTTGGCTAATTTCGGCAGGGGGCAAGCTGGTGCCAATAGTTTCTTCCTGATAATTATCGCCGCCTATGAGGTAGAAATCATCGGTATATTCTACCGGCTCTTCATATGGCAACGAGGATATGGAAGCAGCGGAAGAAGAGCGTACACGGTCGTCATTGTTTAAAATGAGGCTATGATCGGTTTCCCAGGCATCATAGGCTATATAATCCCCGTCCAAATTGCTTTGGGCATAGAGGCCGGGCAACATATCCAGCACATTATTGTCGACTTTGTACAGATAGTAGCTGAACCATAGATTTTCCCATTCATAGAAGGTATAAGCGCCGATCTGATGATTGGAGGGATTCATATGATGACCCTGATCCCAGATAAAGCGGTTATCCACACCGGCTTTCTCAGCCACCTGATGCATCAGTACAGACTGCTTGGGCCGGACATTATTGTCATTGGTGCCGTGGACGATCAGCATGGAAGCATGGACTTTACTGGGACCCCAATCCTTATACCAGCCATCCAAGGTATAGTCGCGGCGTGCCCAGTGCTCGCCGTAATTGCCGTTAAGATCCAGCGCTTCCAGGTACATCTGCTGCATATAGCCCATCTGCTTGCCGCGCAAAGGATTATTGGTATTCCAATCCTCACGGCCAAAGCTGCTTAAAATATACCATACCATACCGGGAGTATATTGGGGATCCCAGTTTACCGCGCCTTGCTGGTTCTGGTATTCATAATAGCTGATAATTCCGCAACAGGGCACAATGGTTTCCAAGCCTTCCACACCGCTGCTGGCCACCCCGCAGATGGTGGTGCCGCCATAAGAGGTACCTGTCATACCTACCAGGCCATTAGACCAATCGGCTTTGATTTCGATATTGCTTGTTTTATCGGTATAGGCCTTGGCGCGGCCATTGAGCCAGTCGATTACGCATTTATAGGCATCGATCTCAATATCCGCCCCATAGGTAGATATTCCGTCTCCCCTCAGGGTACCGATACCGGCGGTGGAAACCAGGGCATAGCCGCGCACCAAGAAGTAATCGTGCAGGTTCAAGCTGCCTACCTGGTTGCCATTGCTGACACCCCACACGACTGTGGCGGTGGTAGCGGGTTTGCCGGAATAGCTATAGGTGTATTTCCAATCCTGCCACCTGGCAGTGGCCACTGCCTCCTTGGTGGACATTTCCCCGACGGGTACGCGGGGCGGGGCTGTGCCGTGAAGCATATCATGCAGATAAGGGCCATTGGCATTAAGCCAGTTCTGCCCTTCTGTTCTTACAGTGGTGGGATAAGAAACCCCGTCATTGGTGCCTTCATTATATGGTTGCGCATGATAGATGGTAGCTACTTTCATGCCCTTTTCTACAGCTGCCCGGGGCAGTTGCACCATAACCTTGATCAAGTCGAGCTTACCGTCGCCGTCGGTGTCATAATTTGTTTCCACATAAACAAGGAAACGAGCCGCGCCTTCTCCGCTGGTATCATAGTAGCTGGAATTACCATAATAGAAAATGGGCTGCGCTAAGCCATTGACAAAATAAGGCTGGGGCGGATCTTGCGCCATGGCATTTTGGAGTCCAGCTAAAGCAGGGGCAATGGCTGCGTCCAAGTTTACCTTCACCTCATCGGTCACAATAGCGGTGGGGTTATAATTCCAATTATCAAGGAACCCCAAGCTTTTAGCCAGCGCGTCGCTATAGGTACCGGTACCTATCACTTCATTATGCAAACCGACCGACCTAAACAGCGAAACAAGATATTCGCGCTGCGTACCATACTCATCCGGCGCGGCGGTCACTAAAGTGGACATAGATGTCAAAATAAGCATTGTTGCCAAGGTGAGAACAATAAAGATAGTTTTTTGTGTTTTCATGGTTACCCTCCTATAATTTTTTAATAAAACTGGTAAATCAATAAACAACTACTGTTTTTTCACCCCCCATCCATGCAAACAACATTGTCCCAGAAGACTATAAGATTAATGCAGGGCTACATGGACTATTATTGCATAATTAAGCATAAAAATCAATAGTTTTTGTGAAGGTATGAATATGGAGGTTAGATTACTACGGATATCATTGCTGACAAAGGCACTGTTGGTAATGGCATTATTGACGGCAAACCCGCCGGAATCAGGAGGGCGAATTGTTAATAATAGTGTGAAGATTTAATTAAACATATCTTCCAAATTTACCAAGGATATGTCGCCTTGTTTAGCCGCCCGTTTTTCAAGTTCTCCGGTAAACCCGGATTTTGAAAACAATATGTAATGGATGCTTAAAAATTCATAGAATAACCTTGATTTACGCCTAAGGTCTTCCAGCGTGTCCTCGCCTACCTGCTTATTGCGCCATTTACATTCACCAAAAGCCGCGTTGACGTCTGCAATTGCTATAAAATCAATTTCTTCCTCACACCGTTTGTGCGGGTTGTTCCCCCACCATCTGCCAATTTTTTTGAAAGAAAAAGGTAGTTTGTTTTCCTTAAGCGCCCGCCACATATACTGCTTGGCGCACTCTTCAAAAGCATAGCCGGTATGGCTACTCAGTTGTTCGCCAAACACCTCTTGACAGACGGTTTCGCCTAAGCCTGCCAGGATCCGGCTGAGATCGGGCAATACAAAGCGATACCAAAATATGAACATCCAGTCGTCCAGGTGATAGCAAGTTTTTTTGGAGGCTGTTTCGGTTATCGGATGTTCTTTGCGAACTAGCCCCAAGCTGATGAGGGTAGAAAGCATTTTGCTGCATTGGCTGGTTTTTAAGCCCACTTGTGTTGCGATTTCGTTTTGCTTGCTGTGGCCCGCCGCGATGGCCGCTATAATGGCATTATAGGTTTCCGGCATCTTCAGCTCTTGCTTGAGCAGGTTAGTTGGCTCTTCAAATAGCCGCCCGGCAGGATCGAAGAAAAGGTTTTGCGCGTTTTCCTGCACAGAAAGGCTATTATCAATGCGGGCAAGGTATTCCGGTATTCCGCCACTGATGCTATAGAGTATGATCCTTTCCAGATGGCTAAACCCCCAAAGTAAGGCGGAACTATCCAGATAATCAAACGGCAGTAGCTTATACTGGGCTGTCCTACGACCATACAGCGGGCTTTCATATCCCAGCACTTGTTCTTCCATAAAGGACATACTGGAACCGCATAATATCAAAAACAGTTGACTATTAGCCTGGTATTTGTCAATAGCCGCCTGCAAAATAGAAGATACCGCCTCGTCACTGCCAGCCAAATAGGGGTATTCGTCGATGGCGAAAATGAAGCGATCTGTTTTTGAACATTCAAATACATAGGCTATAGCTTCTTTAAACGATGGGAAAGGTATCTTGGGTGCGGTTGGCGCTAGGGTGCTGAGAATTTGCGCGGATAAAATCTCCAAGTTTTCCTTAATGGTGGATTGTATAGCCACAAAGTAGACAGCTTTCTTACCTTGACAAAATTCATTGATCAAAGTTGTTTTGCCAACCCGCCGCCGCCCATATATTACCGGGAAATGAAAACCATTTTTGTTGTAGCTTCTTTGCAAGCTTGCCAACTCGTTTTTTCTACCAATAAACATTTGCTAATCCTCCAATTACTAATTGTACAGTTACTAACAATATAGTTAGTATATCTTGAGATGGGGCGGGTTGTCAAGTGTTTTTTTTACTAGCCACTGGGTTAGTTGATGTGCTATAACGCATTTTCCATAAAAAACTGGCTGCTATACGGATATCTAGCAGCCAGTTTCCATTTTTTGGCACTTAAATGTAGCCATACAAATTAAAAAATAATGCTTGACTTATCTAGTTTTATGCTATATAATATAGCCATACTAATGAAAAGGATGACAAGCATGGCTACTAATAATACCAAATATCACCTGGAAATTCAAACCCACCGCAAGAACCCATATGGGTTGCTACGTTCAAGCTACCGCGAGGACGGCAAGGTCTTGCACAAAAATATTTGCCGCTTCTCAGGTTTATCCCTGGAGCAGCTTTATGGGATGCAGGCCGCCCTTCAAGGCAGGGCTGTAATGAAGGAGGATTTTAATATCACCCTGAGCCGCGAGTACGGGGCATCCTATGCCCTGCACGCGATTATGAAGGAGATCGGCTTGGACAGGGACATTTATTCCCGCCCTTCCGAGGATTGGGTACGCGCAAGCACCGCCATGGTCATAGGGCGGCTGGTCTATGCGGGGAGCAAACTGTCGCTGTCCCACTGCGGCTCGTTCAGCGCACTCTGGGAGGTTTGCGGCATAGAGGGTCGCGTCAATGTAAACACCCACTGCTATGAAACCATGGACAGGCTCCTCGAGCGCCAGGACGCCATCCAGAAGAACCTGGCAAAGCGGCACCTGCGGGAAGGGATGCTTGTCCTGTATGACATAACCAGCAGCTACTTCGAAGGCGAGTATGCCGACAGCGACATCGTCGAGTTCGGCTACAACCGCGACAAAAAGCGCGGACACGAGCAGGCCGTCATTTCGCTGCTTTGTTCCAAGGACGGTTGCCCGGTAGCCGTCGAGGTTTTGAGGGGGAACACCAAGGATGAGACAACAGTTTTAGGCAAAATAGCGGAGATCAAGGAGAAATACGGCATTGAGAAAGTTGTGTTCGTCGGCGACCGCGGCATGGTGACGCAGTTCAACTACGCCCAGATAAACCATGAAACCATTAAAGTGATAAGCGCCCTGACCCATGGCACAATAAACAAGTTGCGCGAAGAGAAAGTGATCCAGGCAGGCTTGTTCGACGAAAAGAACATCGTCGAAGTCATCAGCGACGGCATCCGCTACTGTTTGTGCAAGAACCCCGACATGGCAATAAAGGAAGCCGCGACGCGGCAGGCGCTCTTGAAGAAGACTACGGAAGAGCTGGACAAAATAGTGGCAGGCACGAGAAAAACCAAGGACAGCAAGGAGATCCGCGCCGGCAGGGTCGTTAACAAGTTCAAAATGGGGAAGTTCATAATATTCAATAAGAAAGATGACAACGACAAGAAAGACGACAACCTGTCCTATACGTTAAATGAGAAAAAAATAGAGCAGGAATCCAGCTTGGACGGTTGCTATGTAATATACACGGATGTCACGCCGGAGGATATGACGGCATGTGAGGTGGTTGCAAGCTACAAAAGCCTGATAAAAGTGGAGCAAGCGTTTACCAACATAAAAACAGTGCGGCTGGAAGTCCACCCGATGTACCATAAAACCGACAACAGAATCAAATGCCATGTCTTTATCTGCATGCTGGCATATTATGTTATGTGGCATATAAAACAACGGCTGCAGCCATTATTTGAAAGCGACGGCAAAGGCGCCAAAAGAAAGCATACATTTGATCAGGTCATGGAAACATTGAAATGTATCAGGAAGGACACGGTTGAATTTCAACGTGCCACTACAAATGTTGTTACAGTACCGACTGACGAACAGAATCGTATCTTACAGTTGCTCGGGGTCAATATTTAGCCATACACGTGAAATCCAGCCACGCAAAAACCCCCTGCTACGCAGAAGGTTTTTGCGTGGTTTCCCCTGGAAAATGCGTTTTATCACCTGGCTGTATTCGTAGCAATACCAGGTGGTGACATCATCAACCGTCTTACTGAAACGCAGTCCTTCTGCATTGAAGGTATTCGTGGAAATACTTCCCGCATTGCTTGCTCCGACCATCTGATTCTTGTCGTTGTAGCTGTAGAGCGCCGGAGCCAGGTCACATTCCTCCATTTGCCCAAACAGCGCAAGTACGAGTTCGCCGCTGCCGGCTTGGCCGTCATCGTCGGATAAGGCTTCCGGGCGGCGGCCAAGCATGTTTCCGGCATCGTCATAAAAATATTGCTCTGTGATGGTTTGGGTGGTACTGGCTCCACCTCCGAGGGAGCTGTCAGTGGAGCTGACTGAGAGGGCGGCGGAGCCAGGTTTACGGCCTCCCTCTCAGGCACATGTAGCCACTACATTATCTGTCAGGCGTGACCGCCTACCAGTTGCCCTCTCAGTCAGGCGTTACCGCCTGACAGCTCCCCCGCAGGGGGAGCCTGTGTTCTAGCGGAGTTTTAGAGAGAATTACTGCTTTTCTTGGCGGTGATTTCTCTTAAGTCCACTCTGACTAACTCAATACCAATAGAAGGGAAAAGACTGGTGCTGACGGGGGAAGTTGGGGTTTCCAGGCCAACTAGGAGTTGAGCTGGCACGACGGTTTGCAGCCAAGGCGCTTCTGCCGCGCTGATTGGCGGGTTGGCGCTGGGAGCGGCAGTGCCGGGCATGATGGATAGGCAGATATTCATTCTCCAAAGAAAAGTCCTTGCCAAAACAAGGACTTTTCTTGTAAACTTTAAATTTTGTTGGTTAAATATTAGGAGTAATGTCTATATTTAGTATATTTTAGCCATCCTGAATTTTTTTTGCTGCTAGCGTCTCGCTATTCTTGTTTGATTGCTCATTGTTTTTGAATTCACTGAAATTGTTTTGAGGGTTAGTTTCACTTGTATCCTTCCCAAATCTTATCTTTTGGAGCTCTTTCTTTTGTCAACTCCTGCGTGTTCAAATCATATACATACCATTTCCTATCAGCTGCTTTCATATAAACGTACAACAGCACATTCGGTTCATTATGTAATGATTCAAACCCTAAGTTTACCCATTCCCCCGTTGACAACCTAATCAAATTCACGTCTATATACATTCTTGGCTCAGCATATTCATATGAGGCACTGTTTAAAGCAATCTGACTTGAACGTCTACCTCCATAGTATGATATATTTTGTTGAGAATCACCTATAAAGATTTTTTCTATTTTCTTCACCGTCATGCCATATTGTATCCCCATTAAGGAATCAGGCATAAAGGGCTTTATTAGTTCTTGCTTATCTAGATCATATTCAAAACAAAATCCCGCTAATTCTCCTTTGGTTTCTTCTAGATAAACCTCTTTACAATAATCTACTAATAAAGCAACCCTTCCATCTGGCAACCTAATTTGATAAATAACTCTGCCAGAAGCAACTGATTCTGGTCTGCCAAATATATCGACAATTTCACCTAATGCCATTCCATGTTTTAGCTGAGCTAACATGGAATCACTTTTTAGTCGTTTTTCAGTATTTTTTGCAATATTCATCGTCACTATCCCTGCAACTACTATGACAGAGCATAATATGGCGATCAGTATCTTCTTCATAGATAATCACCTCGGCTTTCCTGTTATATAGTAGCTGTCAAATCCTGTTGTATAGTCCCCCCCACCTTCAGTTTTTCTAATAGCAGTCTCTGGATCAGTAATGCGATTTCGGTTCCAATCAAGATCGGTGGGCAGCATCTCATTAGGTTTATGGGACCAATATCCGGTATCATCTTGCCTGTACCAATGATAATCCGGTTTTTTTCTATATGTCCCAAGGGCAAGAGCAACTTTATACATTCCTGCCGGAGCTTTCTCCCATTTATCTGATCTCGCAAAGTCGTTACCTAACGCCCAAGCATCTTTTCTTGCGGCTCCAAAAATAACTTTGACATCTAATACATCACCAGGTTTTGTCACACTACTATTTTGGGTATATTTTCCGGTAGATAATGATCCTGGTTGAGGTGAATCTGGGTCGAATAATTGCTCTCCCTTTTCAAACGGATTGTGTTTTAAATCAAGCGCATAAGCATAACAATTTGTTGTCCACATTATATCTCCATCCAAAGCAGGATATTTTTCACTACCTCCTCTCCATGCAACTACATCAAAATTAGGCTCATATTCAGAAGTCGGCAACAATCCGTTAGCCCCAATCGTACCCCGGATATAAAATCTTAGCCCAATTCCAAAACCAGCCGCCTTAGCGAACGTCTTAAGATCAACATAAGTTTTGCTATCACATGTCAGCACGTAAAAATAGCCATTTTGAGAATCTAGTAAATGCTTATTTCCCCGTGGGTCAATCATATATGTCCAAGCAGAGCCGGCGTACATAGAATATGAGAAAGTTATCATGCGATTATACTTTGGTGTCGATGTAAAGAAGCCCGCTACTTCTCTTTTATCTTGGTTCCATTCGACATTTGCTGTATTTGCGGCATATCCCCCACTCCGCCTAAGAATGTCAAATATATCCCTTATGGATACATAACCCAAATAGGCGAACTTTAAGTCGCTCAGCTTTTCTTTTTCCCCGTTTGGTAGTATAACCGTATCCGAGTAATTGTCTATTGGCACTACTGCGCCATCGCCGGTATACAGGCCAAAAAGGTCTATGTACTTTATAGGATTATCCAGGCAATATACATATGGAACCAGCGTCTCTGGCCG
>Ga0082212_10013711_pt1 | contig 10116 bp, 13 predicted proteins | sample TergutNt197P3_FD_71548 | JGI IMG/M metagenome (GOLD analysis project Ga0082212, IMG submission 71548) | Neocapritermes taracua P3 segment gut microbial communities from Petit-Saut dam, French Guiana - Nt197 P3 | ecosystem: Host-associated > Arthropoda: Insects > Digestive system > Gut ...
GTCTTTTTGCCGCCATGTTTCGTTGAAAATCCTTGAAAACCTTCCAGGTTGCCTGCGGATTTTCGCCTTGCCTGTCGACAAAAATCCGGCGGCCTAATGTCAAACTTATTTAGTTACAGCCCCTTACGGCCGGAGACCACGTTATCTAATATCCACAATCTCGTAGCGCAGCACGCCCACCGGCACTGTGACCTCAACAATACTGCCCTTAATTTGCCCCAAAACGGCCTTGCCCACAGGAGACTCGTTAGATATCCGGTTTGACCCCGGATCCGCTTCCGCCGAGCCCACAATCGTATATTGAACCTCATCAGCATATTCCACATCTCTGATAACAATAGTGCTGCCTAGGACAACCTCGTTACGAGCCGCCCCCTCATTCCCATCAATCACCCGAACATTGCGCAGCATCTTTTCCAGAGTGATAATACGTCCTTCAATAAAAGCCTGCTCGTTTTTCGCGTCCTCATATTCTGAATTTTCAGATATATCCCCAAATTCAATAGCCTGCTTGATGCGGTCCGCCACTTCGCGCCGCTTGTGCGTCTTTAAGAACTCCAATTCCTCTTCGAGCTTGAGCAAGCCGTCATGCGTTAAAATGACTTCCTTTTCATCAACCATATCGGGACCCTCCTCTTTCCTCCAAACGATGGCATTATTTCGTTCTTCATTGAAGCTGACATCCTTCAGCGAGGCTGACATCCTTCGGCGAAGCCGGCATCTTCAGCGAGGCTGATATTCTTCAGCTTGTTATTCCAAACATTATGCGCATCAGCCCAGAAAATATACTTCCCACTTCTGTTTTCACAAGGAGAAGCCAGCTCTCATGAAATCACAAAATTACTCGTATTATAAGAAAGCTTCCTGAACTTGTCAAGGACTATTTCTTGAATTACCTTGAATTACACATACCCCAGTCCCCTACACCGCAGAGAAAGAGAAACCGAACAAGGCCCGATTTCTCTTCCCTAACCCTCAACACATCCTATTATTTCGTCTTACGCTTCCGCGCAGCTTCAGATTTCTTTTTTCGCTTAACACTTGGCTTTTCATAATGCTCATGCTTACGCGCCTCAGATAAAACACCTGATCGCTGGCAATTTCTCTTAAACCTACGGAGCGCGGAATCCAGGGATTCGTTCTTGCCCACTCTCACTTCGCTCATTTTTATCCCTCCCTCCACTGGATTGCTCCTATCCTAAAATGCAAAAACCAAACACTGACTTCAACGACTCTGTCAAAGACCTGAACCTATTATACTGGATAAGCAAGGACACGTCAAGCTCTGGTCAGGCCTTTTCGCGAATTATTTTTCCTCATTTTTTATTAATATCCACGAATTCCCAATGATTTTCCGTCTTTATCCATATGTTCCATAACCTCCAAGAGGACGACAAGACGATGAGAGTAGTGTACATATCATAATAAACGGCAATTTTTTCATAAAATTTTTCCTCCCCTATCAGAGAATCGTAGCCCCCAAAATCCTGCCGCCAATCACATGAGCATGAATATGATGGACAACTTGTCCCCCATCTTTTCCAGTATTGATCACGACGCGATATCCTGATTCAGCCACACCCGCCTCACAGCTTACCTGCTTGATCACCACGGCCATATGCCCAAAAATATCAGCATTCTCTGGTGTCGCCTCATTCAGCGAAACAATATGCTCCTTCGGAACCACCAGAATATGCACCGGGGCCACAGGATTGATGTCTTTAAAAGCGATAACATGCTCATCTTCATAACATACGTCAGCGGGAATCTCTTTGCGTACAATTTTACAAAAAATACAGTCATCCATGGATATTAAATCCTCCCTTCGTATAAGACCCAACTTCTCACAATCCATACTTCCTGCAAGGTTCGTTAAGCGGACACTCACAGCATACAGGTTTCTTGCGGCAATGCTCCTTCGCGTTGATGACGATTAACGCATGAAAGGTGTTATAGCCTTCGACGCTTCGAGGAAAATTCCTCTCAAAAAAATCCTTAACCGCAGCATAGTTTTTTCCTGCTTCAATCGGGTACCGTTCACAGAGCCGAATCGTGTAGGCATCTACGACAAAAGTCGGAAAGCCGAAAGCATACAGCAATATTGAATCAGCAGTTTCACACCCGACACCCTTAACCGAGAGCAGCTCAGCCCGCACTTTAGAAAGGGATTCACGTTGAACGGCAGGCACATCAAAATCATACCTCGCAAACCAAGCCGTAACCGCCTTCAGATATACCGCTTTTTGATTGAAAAACCCCGCAGGGCGGATCAGTTTCGTCAACTCAGAAAGATCCGCGTCCATCACGGCTTCGGGTGTGAGGGTATCCCCAAAATTGGCGATGGCCTTTTCAACATTGCTCCATGCCGTATTCTGTGTCAAAACCGCCCCAACAATAACCTCGTAAGGTGTTTTTGCAGGCCACCAGTGCAGCTGACCGTAACGGGCCAGCAGCGCCTCATAGATTAGCAGCAGCTTATCCCCCATACTAATCCCCCCCATGATGCCTATGATCCCTCATTCCCCGGTGTCACAAAGTTATAAAACAAAGACATCCCATTTCCATACACCTCATTTGGACGCTTAACAAATCCAAACTTCTCATAAAAACCCTCTTTGCCCTTTGCTGACATCACGCTGATGTTGATGCACGACCCAGCAGGCAGCCCATCCACAAGGGAGTCCACAGCACGTTGCATAAGCGCCCTGCCAATCCCTTTCCCCTGATAGTCAGGATGAACAATGACATCAGCAATAATGGCAATATAGCCGCCATCCGTTACAATTCTCGTAATCCCCACAGGATTTCCGTTATTCTCAGCAACAAATACAACACTGTTTTCAAGGCCCGTTTGAGCTTGTGATTTTTCCAATCTATGGGATGGGTGAAAATTCAACCATCCCACGGATTCCAACAGCATCATATACTGTTCCACTGTGAGTTTGTTGGAATATGCGATATTCATGACTTCGCCCCTTTCTGCCCCTCCGCCGCCCTCTGCCCCTCTTACCGCCCCCTTCCGTATCCCTCATTCCCCGCCTGCCCCCACCATGGACGGCGCCAGCAACACCTCCACCAGATCGCCACTCTGCCACCCCTCACGACACAATTGCGCCGGAATATCCACACAAATATAATTGCGCGTATAGCCTCGAGCCCCTTTTTCATCCACACCCTCTATCAGGACTTCCACCACCTGGCCATAAAATCTCTGTAGATAGGCGGCACGAACTTTGCGGCCACACTCAATCAACGCTCTGACACGCGCCTCTTTAACCTTGGCCGGAACCTGTCCCTTCATATGAGCGGCGGCAGTTCCCGGCCGCGCCGAAAACCCAAAAGCATGAATATCAGCAAAACCACACTCTTCCACCATACTCAAAGCCGCCTCAGCATCCTCCTCAGCCTCTCCCGGAAATCCGGCCATAATATCTGTCGTAATCGCCGCATCCGGAAAAATCTGACGGATCTCTTTCAGCGCGCCCAAGTAGCCGGCGCAAGAATACGGCCTTTCCATACGCGCCAGTACCCTGTCCGAACCGCTCTGCAACGGAATATGGAAATGAGGGCACATAACATCCCTATGGACTTTCAGAACCTCCAGCAGCTCAGCACCAATCTCAGTAGATTCCAAAGAACTCAGCCTCAGGCGAACTAGCCCAGGCAGTGGCGCAATCTGATCAATAAGATCAGCCAAAGAAATGATATCGGCCGAAGACTGATCGAAGTCGCGTCCGTAACACCCCAAGTGAATCCCTGTTAGAATAATCTCTTTATGCCCCTGCTCCAACAGGCTCTTCACTTCATCAAGAACCCGCTCAGGCTGACGGCTTCGCGAAGGGCCGCGAGCCGCTGGGACTGTGCAATAGGAACACCGTTGATTACAGCCATCCTGAATCTTTACGGTCGCACGGACATGTTTTTCCCGGCTCAGGCGAGGAAGTTCCTCAAAAAGAACAGCCTCTTCCTCCTCAAAGGGCATAATCTCAGATCCTTGAGAGATCTTCTCCTTCAGAGCCCCTTCCACATCAGTCAACAAAGACCGGCGTTCCCGCGTTCCGATCACAATATGAGCGCCCAAGGCCTTCACCTGTTCAAGCGCCAATTGGCTAAAACACCCCATCACTGCCACAATACTTTCCGGATTCTCTCTCACCACCCGGCGGATTAGACGCCGGGACTTTCCCTCCGCCACGGCTGTTACCGCACAGGTATTAATAATGAAAACCCGGGGCCTCTCCGAAAGAGCCCCTGAGGTTTGGCCCTTTAAAACTTGGCCATCCAGAATCGCATATCCCGCCTGACGAAACAGCTCCGTCAAACCCTCTATCTCCGTTTGATTGACTTTACATCCCATCGATAAAAAGGCCGCTGATTTACGCCGGCTATGGCGTTGGCATCGTGTGGCATGCTCCATGCCCGTAACTCCCCCTGGCTCCTGCCCCATACTTCATAAGTGTCTCATCAGTCCGACAGTAAAAAGTCAATAATATTCTTCGATTGAATACCATCGTATGATGTAAGATAACTTTTATCCATCGACAATATGATCTATAGGATAAAAGACAAACGCGTTTCTTAACATGCGGATATACTTTTCAACCGTTCTGCCCGCGAGGCTTTTGCCTGTTATTTTTTTAACGCTTTGTATATCGCCTTCCTGCGATAACACATTCCCAATATTGTTCGGCGAGTTCATACTGCCAATATTACTGCATAGGAAAAGAACCAGCTTTTGCAGAAGCGCTTGGTCGGCCGTCCGGTTACGTTCCAGCACATCCCGAAGGATGACCGTATGGTAGATCCCCTCTAACGCCTCAAAACTCCTCGCCTCATTAAACTGAAACTGGCGGAGTATGGGCATACCGCCAAATTGGAGGTATTTCTGAAATTTATCATCTATTGTTATATGAGGGGCAAATTCATAGAATAGTAGGAACTCTTTGAAGGACAGCGGCAACATTCGAATCTCAACATAACGTCCCGAAAGAAGCGTGGAGAATTCAGAAGACAGCATATAAGCGTTTGATCTCGTGATATATATATCAACATCATAGTCAAGACGAAAAGATTCTATTGCTTTTTCCCAGTGTTCGACAGTTTGGAGCTCGTCAAATATCAAGTAGTTTTTTTCGCCTGCGACAATTTTTCCGCTTACATACTCATAGAAAGAAATATAGTTGGATAAATCCCGATAATGTAGGGATTCCATATTCATATGGATGATTTGTTCTTGCGGGACACCACTATTAAGGAGATGATCCTCAAAAAGGTCAAGCAGGGTTGATTTACCACTGCGGCGTATCCCTGTCACAATCTTTACAATATCTTTATCCTGATACTCAATCAGCCGCTTCATATAATCGGGTCGGTTCAGCACCATCATATCAATATCCCCCTGACAGTAGAAAATCCGCCACATGCATGGTTTTGATTCCCTCATGGTTGCCGCCCGCAAACTCATCCATGCGAAGTACATATTTAGGGTAGTTGTCACGGATATGCAAAAGCCGCCCGTACTCCCGCTCCTCAGTTTCTATACGGTCACTCTTTTGAGCTATTTGGATATACAGTTTATTCTCCTGACGTCTCGCCACAAAATCAATCTCTCCCCCAGGCACGTGTCCGATATAGACATCATAGCCACGGCGCAACAGTTCCAAGTATACAATATTTTCAAGCATGGCGGCCACGCTGTCCGACGTATACCCTAATACGCTGTACCGCATGGCAGGATCACACACAAAGAATTTTTCCTGAGTTTTCAGAATTTCTTTGCCCCCAATATCATAGCGCGAACACCGGTGCAGAATGAAGGCGTTCTCCAGCTTACTCAAATAATTATACACTGTTTCATTGTCAATGGCACGGTTTTCGGATTTAAGGTATTTAGAGATGGCAGCGGCGGAAAAGGTTCTGCCTATATTATCAAAAGCAAATTGCACGATCCGCTCCAATTGATCCACCTTGCGAATCTGACTGCGCTTTACAATGTCAGTAAAAATCGTTGAATTGTAGATATCTTTTACAATGGTGTACGCTTCATCAAGTGCATACTCCTGCAGATGGATCGCCGGAAATCCCCCGAACCGCATATACCGCGCAAATTCGGTGTACAAATGGCTCTCTGTTCCATACTGTTTGCGAAATATCAGATATTCCTCAAAGGACAGGGGTAATATGCGAAAAGATATATATCTTCCCGTTAAATAAGTAGAAATCTCCGATGACATCATGCGCGAGTTTGACCCTGTTACATAGATATCCACATCAAAATCGGCCATGAAAGAATTAACAGCTTTTTCCCAATCTTCAACCTCTTGTATCTCGTCCAAGAGCAGGTAGGTTTTACCGCCTTTTGACAAAGGACCTTTTAGTTCATCGTATAAGGATTTCGCAGTTTTGATATTCTCGTGTTCGAGAGAATCAAAACTATACGTAAGAATCCTTTCCTCATCTATCCCACGTTCACGCAGCTTGCCCGCTACCATCTTTAAAATAGTGGACTTGCCGCTGCGCCGAACACCTGACAGAACCTTGACAAAAGGCGTGTCACTATACGCCGATATTTTCTCAAGATATGTGGGTCTTAAAATCATATTAATCACCCGCCCGCTGATCAACAATACCGCAAAATAGATGTTTTGTCAATTGTATTGCGGTTATGAATTATTGCGGTTATAAACTTCTTGATCGGGAGTTACAGGCCCTTAGCGCCGCCCCGCTCCCAAGCCTGATCAAACCCCTCCACCAAATCCCCCGGGTTGACGCCCTCCCCCTGACAGACATCCCCGCACCCCTCCAGCGCCTTTTGAAACGCATTCAGAGTCACTCTCATCACCTGCGGCCGGGCGCTTTCCCCCATATGGGCAATGCGAAAAACCTTGTCCGCTAAAAACCCAAACGACCCAGCAATCATCACCCCGTAATCCTCCAACATCCTCTGCCGGACAGCCTCAACCTCCACTCCCGCAGGCGCCTCAATCACTGTGACCGTATCACTGAAATCCTTCTCCAAATACAACCTCAACCCCGCTCTCGTCACAGCCTCCCGAACCGCTCCGCCCATACGGGCATGGCGCACAAAGATATTCTCTTCCGCCAGGATGTTGTCCGCCAGAATGTTGTCCGCCGCCACACTCAAACCCCGGATATCGCTGACCGGCATGGTATAAGGGAACCACTTTTTCATATCATAATCTTCCCACAAAGCCAGATTGGCATAATAAGACGCGATAGGCGTCTTTCTTTCCCTCATACCCCGAAACGCATCATCACTGATACTCAGAAACGTCAACCCGGGAGGCGCCGAAAAAGCCTTCTGGGATCCCCCCAGCAAAATATCCACCCGCCACGTATCCGTCTCAATCACATGCCCCGCCATAGACGAAACACTATCCACCACAGTCAAAATCCCTCTCTCGCGCAACACCGGGCACAGCGCCGCAATATCATTAAGCACCCCGGTCGGCGTATCACAATGAACCAGCGTCGCAAATTTGAAATCGCTGTCCAGGGCCAAAAACTGTTTCAGTTCCTCCACATCCAGCCCCCGCCGGGGATCGCCGTGAAAAAACACAGCCTCGCCGCCATACATCCGGACAAAATCAGCGAACCCCTCCCCAAAAATACCATTCTCCAGCACCAGCACCCGGTCCCCCGGCTCGCACAAAGAAGCACAAGCCGCCTCAAGGCCCAAAATCCCTTCGCCGCTCAAAATACGAACCTCATTATCCGTTCTAAGAATCCGCGCCAGCTTGTCACACGTCTCCCGATAAAACTCAAAAAAACGCGGATCAAGATCCGGATTCGTTTCATCACAGGCTCGCGCCAGCCGCACATTTTCTCTCACCATAGTCGGTCCGGGTGTCATAATCAGCCCCACCCCGTTAGAATATCCCATGGATACACCTCTGTTTCCCTAAGAATAAGTAACTGGCACTCCGTAATGATACTCCGTGCTGTCTTTATCGCAAGTTGATTATTTTCAGTGCCCTCAACCCTGTTATTGTACTAGAAAATTCCACAAAGGAAAAGCCCGAAAATGGCAGGATGGCACGTCCACAAAGATTCCGAGGGTCTTAAACTCCTGTGCCTTGAAAAACGGCTATGGGACATACGAGAAGACGGTGCTGATAAGCGATGGTGCAACGTGGATCCGCAATATGCGTGAAGAACTCTTTTCGGATACTTTGGCTGACATAAGCGCAAATCGCCGAAGCCTTCAGACGAGAGCGTTCGGTTATACTAAGCACATTAACAATATTTTTACAGAGGGCGAGCTTGACGAAAAAAGCAATGTGCAAAAAATGCACATTGCAAATTCCGATAAGCTTGTGACCTTTTATAACCTTGATGTTATCATTGCTGTGGGTTATCGAGTGAAATCGCAAAAAGGCACACAGTTCCGGCAGTGGGCAACGGCGGTTTTGCCAACGCCGAGCTGTCTTTTATGGGTCTGACAACATTTAAGGGTGACCACCCCGTTAAAAGCGAAGTTACGGTTGCAAAGAATTATATGACCGAAAAAGAACTCTTCGCCTTGCGCCGAATGGTGAACGCTTTCTTTGATATGGCGGAACTTAAAGCAGAAATGCACAAGCCTATGTATATGCGTGATTGGCTTGAAACGCTGGACAAGTTTACAGCCGACTTTGGGTTGGGTGTGCGAACGGCGGGCTTTTACACTAAATTAACGGGTTCAAATACAAGACCTCTATCGAGTTTTGTGTTAGTTATAGCTTTGTAGAACTTATGGGATATAATAATTTTGCTACAACAAGTAATTTCTCCGAACATTTCTTTTGTTTTCACTATATCACAATCAATGTTTTCGAATACTTTGTTGTCATAATAAATTACCGGATTAGCCATAATTTTGATATAGTTACATCTTGTACAATGCAATTCTTCTTTTATTGACTCAGGTTTTAAACCGTAATCAAGATAATATCTTACAAAAATTTGCTTAACCCCCTCCATAACATTTTTTGATTTGCTAAATACATCGTAAATATCAAATCCTGTAAGATCACTGGCCATTAAAAATATTTCCGCCTTTTTTGAGATAAAGAACTCGTCATGAATCCAGTTTATCATCAAAAAGTTTCTGGAGCCCCATTTAGGTTCTTTTTTCAACATGAAATTTTCCTTTTGAATCAAACCATATCCGCATTTTTCGCAGTAATTGGATGAATCATATGTTGAAAATTTATAGGCACTCTTTTCTTCGGGCTGAGGATATAAGCTTCGCCAAGTACTCCTAACGCTTAGCCATTGTGCTGCGTTGATTTCATTTTTCGTATAGGTAGCTACTGGCGGATTTCTTAAAAGGCCATATGGTTCAAGGCGATTCAATATAGTATCGAAGTTTGCCTGCTCCTCAAAAAGTTCAAAAATAGTAAGCTCTTCACAACAATCATACTTGACTCCTTGTTGAGTCAAAAAAGCTGCAATATCAAAACCCTTATCTCTACTGCTAAATATACACCTGTATTTGATCCTCATTTTCACTCCTCCTAAAATCCAAGTGCCTGTCTAACTTCCTCCAATATCGCAGGGTAATCTCCGTAAATTTCCTGTGCATACCCCTTTATTCAAATTTTAAATATACAATTATCAATGTCCATTAAGTTTGGCAAATCTGTGCGAAGTACAGCAAGCTCCTCCGAAGTATATTTTTTTCTGATGGTCGCATTACCAATTGAAATGGAACGTAGATTAATAATCCCGCGTAAAAACTCCAAATCTTTTATCGGAGTAAGTCCTAGTATTGGCCCCCAAATAACTAGTTGTTCCAAACTTTCCAATGCTGTTAACGGAGAATAATCATCTATTTTCTTAAAAGCTTCGATATTCTGAGTTTTCCTTTTTTTCTACTAAGAATCCAGCTCGACCGTTTTCTTTGGCGGGCGGCCTCTCTTACGTGCAGGTTTGTGCCGTGATGTGTATGCTGGTGCGCATCCTTCAGGTATCTCAAAGCCGAACGCTTCACAGATATCAATTTGCGCACCCACGAACGGAGTAATCGTCTTGGCCCTGTTCGTATGCTCGATCATTCGGATTGGCCTCATCTCGTCGAGAATTTCCAGCGAGGAGGAAAACAGCTTGTACAGC
>Ga0082212_10013712_pt1 | contig 10116 bp, 9 predicted proteins | sample TergutNt197P3_FD_71548 | JGI IMG/M metagenome (GOLD analysis project Ga0082212, IMG submission 71548) | Neocapritermes taracua P3 segment gut microbial communities from Petit-Saut dam, French Guiana - Nt197 P3 | ecosystem: Host-associated > Arthropoda: Insects > Digestive system > Gut ...
ATCATTCCGGAGCTGCGAAAAAAGGAAAAACTCTCCCAGGAGGAACTTGCGTATGCCGTAGGGGTCACGCGGCAAACAATAACCTCCATAGAGGTCGGGAAATACACGGCGTCGCTGACCCTGGCGTTCAAGATAGCGAAATTCTTTGGCAGGACCATCGAGGATGTATTTGATTTTTCAGAAGTGGAGGAGGTATAAAATGGAAATATTCAAAAAAAAGATGTTCGCAAGGTTATGTATTATGGTTACCGGACTGCTGGGAGCTGCCGCGGCGATAATGTTGAGCTCGCGGTTCGAAAAACCGGAATCCGGAGATTTTTTGCGGGGATTCACGGGAGGATTTCAAACAGGCCTTTCAGCCTGTCTTCTCGGCGTTCTTCTTTTTCTCGCGATAAGGTATCTGAGAGCCCTGAATGATCCTGAAAAGCTCAAGAAACAATATATTTCTGAAACAGACGAGCGTAAACTGTTCATCAAACAAAAAACCGGAGATACCGGTATGAACATCATAACCTATGGGCTCGTGACCTGTACGGCAGTTTCGGGAAATATAAACGATACCGTATTTCTGACGCTGCTTTGCGTTACATTTTTCATCACGGCGGTTCGCGGCTTTTTCAAAATCTATTACAACAAAGTAACTTAGGAGAAAATACCATGAAAAAAACGAAAATGAACATTCCCCTTACAATCGGTATGCTTATTCTGTCTTTCAGTATTATTATTGACAGACTTTTCGGATTACCGAAATTTCTGGGCTTGACCCTTCTGCTCGCCGCTCTCATTTTGGAAATATGGGGAGGGATCCTGTACGCTTCCTCGGAGGAGATGAAAAACAGCAAGCTCAGACGCTTTAAGATGAAACTTATAGGGAAGGGATAAAAGGGATAAATAATCCGGCGCGCCGATATCCCGAGGCGCGCCGAAAAAATTGAGCAAAGAATTTCAAACATTACTTTACATTGAGTTTACTTTGGGTTGCATGGGGTTATCTTCCAGATTTCCTTAGCGTATTGGTTTATTGTGTTATCGCTTGAGAAGTAACCCGACTTCGCTATGTTCATGAGCATCATCCTGCTCCAAGCTTCCTTGTCTCTATAGAGTGTGTCTACACGCTGCTGCGCGTTTACATAACTATCAAAGTCTCTGAGTACAAAAAATTCGTCGTTGTAGTCCAGCAACGAACGCACTATCGATACAAATGCCTCACGAGGAGCTTCGGGGAAAACAGAACCGGAACCCAGTTGGTCGATGACCTGCCTTACGCGGGAGTCGTTCTCATATATGCCGACGGATCTGTACCCGCCTTCTGTATAATAGGAAAGCACCTGATCAACGCTGATGCCGAATAAAATGAAATTCTCGTCCCCGACAAGTTCGCGGATCTCGATATTAGCCCCGTCATCGGTCCCGACTGTCACCGCGCCGTTCATCATGAACTTCATGTTGCTGGTGCCCGACGCCTCTTTGGACGCGGTCGATATCTGCTCCGACACATCACTCGCGGGGAAGATATGCTCCGCAAGCCCGACGCTGTAATTTTCGAGAAAAACCACCTTTAACCTGTCGTTTACGCGCGGGTCATTATTGATGACGTGAGCGAGTTCATTGACATATTTGATCATGCTTTTGGCGAAGTAGTAACTCGGAGCGGCTTTGCCGGAAAAGATGAAGGTTCTCGGCAGCATATCAAAAGAGGAATCCTCGAGCAGTCTGTTGTAGAGATAATGGATATGAATAGCGTTGAGATGCTGTCGTTTGTAGGCATGGAAACGCTTTACCTGAACGTCAAAAATCGAGTCAGGATCAACAGAGAAACCGTTGTGCTCCTTAATATATCCCGCAAGCTTAAGCTTATTCTCGCGTTTGATATCGTAAAGTGTCTGCAGAAAAGCCTTATCATCCTTATTATTTGCGAGCAATGACATGGATTGCGGGTCGCGCTTCCAATCCTCCCCTATCATTTCGCTTATTGCGTCCGCGAGTTTGGGATTGCTTTTCAACAGCCAGCGCCGCTGGGTTATCCCATTGGTCTTGTTGTTGAACTTATCAGGAGAGTGTTCGTAAAAGTCTTTCAGAACAGAAGATTTGAGAAGTTCGGTATGAACTCTCGCCACACCGTTGACGCTGAAAGAACCCACTACGGCGAGGTTAGCCATCCTGACAACATCATCGCAGATTATTGCCATCCTGGCTATCCTTTCATTATCGTAAGGGTATTTTTCAAGCAGTTCCAGACAGAAACGCCTGTTTATCTCCTCTACTATCATGTAAACGCGCGGCAGGAGAGTCTTGAACATCTCAATAGGCCATTTTTCCAGCGCTTCAGGCATTATTGTGTGGTTTGTGTAGGCTATCATCCGGGTGGTTATATCCCATGCTTCATCCCACCCGAATCCCTCATCATCTATCAGTATACGCATGAGTTCCGGCACCGCAAGGGCGGGATGCGTGTCGTTGATCTGGATAACCACATAATCCGCTATATCTCCGAGTTTAAGACCCGGTTTCTTTTTAAAATTTCTGATGATGGACTGGAGTCCCGCGGAAACAAAGAAGTACTGCTGTTTAAGCCGCAGCAATCTGTTGTCGTAGTTTGAGTCATCCGGATACAAAACCTCGGAAATAGCTTCCACCGAATACTTTCCCGCCACCGCGTTAACATAATCCCCTCTTGAGAATGACGCGAAATCAATTGCGTCCTCCACCGGCTCCGCGCCCCAAAGCCGCAGTGTATTTACGGTGCTGTTTTCGAACCCCACAAACGGCATATCATAGGGAACCGCAAGGACATTTTCATAACCTTCATGTATGAATCTCGCCTCCCCTGACGGCTCAAATTCCGTTTGGACATATCCGTTAAACCTGACCATAACCGCCTTGTCAGGTTTGCGGATAAGCCAGGGGTTACTTATGCGAAGCCAGTTATCCGGCAGTTCCACCTGATAACCGTCTACTATCTGCTGTTTGAAAAGCCCGTATTTATACCGGATACCGCAGCCATTTCCGGGCAGACCCATCGACGCGAGAGAATCGAGGAAACAAGCAGCCAGTCTGCCCAATCCACCGTTGCCGAGACCTGCGTCCGGCTCGCATTCGACCAGATCATTTAAATCAATTCCGAGTTCCGCGAGACCTTCACGGTAGATATGTTCAATTCCTGTATACGCGAGACTTGTCTCCAGGAATTTTCCCAGTAAAAATTCAAGTGAAAAATAGTAGAGCTGCCTTGTCTCATTATTGAGATAATAACTGTTGGTAATAGCCCATTTCTCATTGAGCTTTTCCCGTACCAGCGACGCTAAAACCACATATTTGTCTACAAGATTAGATTCCTCAAAGGTCTTTGAGAGGATCGGCATGAAACGCTGCTTATACGCGGCTATAAAGGTTTCTTTCGTTTCCAATTTGACCTCACTTTCACAATTAACTGGTCTTAAGACAAAAATCTCTCTGCTTAAAATAAAAATCAATATCAATACAAAGACTATATCACAATAAAGGAAGATTTTAAAGATTAAATCTTGTATATTTTTGTTGTACATGCTTTAATATAATAAAATTTCTATCAGCAAAAAAAATAAAGAGAGGTGTCGGGGGTTATGACAGAATTTTGTGCCAGATGCGGCACTCAGGTAGTTCGGGGAACCCCGGTTTGTCCAAATTGCGGGCAGGTAATGAACCCGTCTTTTTCTGCGGGTCCGCAAACGCCCGGAAAGCAAAACGGATATTTGCAGCCGGCGGTTCCTCAGCAGTACGCTCAGCCGGCGGTTCCTCAGCAGTACGCTCAGCCGGCGGTTCCTCAGCAGTACGCCCAGCCGGCGGTTCCTCAGCAGTACGCTCAGCCGGCGGTTCCTCAGCAGTACGCTCAGCCGGCGGTCCCTCAGCAGTACGCTCAGCCGGCGGTTCCTCAGCAGTACGCCCAACCGGCGGTCCCTCAGCAGTATGCCCAGCCGGCGGTCCCTCAACAGTATGCTCAACAGGTTACTCCGCAGCAGCAGTACGCCCAGCCCGGTCAATACGGCTCGCTGCCGGTGTCTCAACCCGCTTCGGTCCAGCCGCAGCAGCAATATCTTCCTTTGCCGGGACAGCAAGCTTTCGCAGCTGAATCCCCGTACGCGCAGCCTCCGGGGATGATGGATAAACGTTTGGTACTTAATAACGCTCCAATGGCTCTGAACAGACCCGACCAACCCTGGCAGGTTACGACTGAAGGGGATTCCATTGTCGCGCGATGGAAATGGATGGACGCGACTTTTTTCTCCCCGCACGAGATTAACGATGAAACAAGGGCTTTCACCTTTACCGTAACACTGTACGATAACGGAACCTACCGGGAAATCGATGTGATCGAGAATAAATCATCGGGGGTTAAAATGAGCGGCGGTAAACTGAGCTTCGGCAGTTCATCATCTTCTTTTAAGGGAAAAACAAACAAGAAATCCTTCTCATTCGGAGCGGGTCAGAACAACCAAACCGGTCAAGCCGGACTTGTGGGGTTCAAGTTCAATACCACATCAGTAAAGCAGCCGGTTCGCGATTATCTCTTTTCCTGCGGGTGGAAAAAATCCTGAGCAAACGCAAACGGAGTATTCGAAGTTATCACAGTATCAACTATTGAAGGAGAGTTATTATGAAAAACAGGGTATTCAGAACTACTAAGATAATGAGATCAGTATTGGTTTTAGTTGCGACAGCTATCTTTATTCTGTCGCTATGTTCCTGCGGGATCCTTAACGCCGCTTCATCGGCGCAGTCTTATGATTTCGGAAATGATAAAGTTCCGTCTATTACCTCTGTTGTCGGCGAGCGTAAAACATCGGGGGTAAAAACCGGCACCTCAAACGGGGTTCAATACAGGGAGATCCAATATGATTCTGATGACCCCATCGGGGATATTCAGGACTATATTGATTACCTGCAGGAAAAAGGATGGGTCATTACTGAAATCAGCGGATCCGGAGGCTCCGGTACCGTACAAATAGGCACGGAATCCTCGGAGTCCGGCAAGATTATTTTGGTCACCATCAACTACAAGAGCTCCTCCTATGAGTTGAAAGCAGAAAAGATGGAGGGGGAGCTCAACCGCTATTAAGTTTTTTTCTCTTCCTGTATTTGTCGTTTTACCAAAATATGATATAATGTGTACCAGAGGCAGTAATTATTAAAAGTCAATAAAATTTCAATAATGACGAAAAGGAGAATCAATCATGACATTTTGTGCGAAATGCGGTGCGCAGATGCAGGAAGGGGCGTTGTTCTGTCCTGTCTGCGGACAGGCTGCCGCTCAGCCGGCGCAACCGGCTCCCCCTGCTCAGGCATATCCGGAACACCCTGCGGCATACGCGCCCCCGCCTCAAACTCCCCAGTATGCCCCGCCCCCGCCGCAACCCGCTCCGGTTCCGGTTCAACCGCAGCCGCAAACCCCTCCGTACGCTCCCCCTCAGCAGCAATACCAACCTCCCCAGCAGCAGTACCAAAATCCTCAGCAGCCTCAACCGCCGCAGTATCAACAGCAACCCCCCGGTTATGGCTACGGACAACCCCCCGCTCCGGGAGCTCCTCTGACACCGGAGCAGGATGTACAGCAAAACAAAACTATGGCAATTCTCGCGTATATAATTTTCTTTGTTCCGCTTATCGCTGGGACACACAAGACCTCGCCGTATGTCAAATACCATACAAATCAGGGAACGGTGCTGTTCATATTCGCGGCCGGCGGGGGTATCGCGCTCAGCATAATCACCGCCATATTCACCGCTATACTTATAGCTACCGGCGCTTGGGGAATTATCACCATCTTCAGCCTCATAAGCTGGCTCTACAGCATCGCCATGCTGGTTCTGGTAATTCTCGGAATAGTAAACGCTTCCGGCGGCAAGATAAAGCCCCTGCCGGTTATCGGAAAGTTTAATATTATCAAATAGGTTTAGGTTAATTAAAATACGCTGATAAAAACTCGAAAAAACCTGTGAGTGACTCGCAGGTTTTTTGCTTTTTTTCAGATAAAAACAGGACGCGTCATGACAGAATATTTGCGGAGTTTATCGACAATAACCATCAGAATGTTTATTTATAAGCGCTTTTTCCATGCTGAGGAAACAAAAAAAATAATTGAAAAAATTTTTTGGTCAACATATTGACCTTGAAGCCGCTTGATGCAATATACTCACATTGTCCCGAAGGCGCATCAAAAAAATACCTGACGACGCGGCGCTCCGGGGATAAAAAATCAGTGTACCAAGGAGGTCAAAAATGAGCAACATATTTATGAAGGACAGGAAACATTCAGATTTTTCCTGGGATAATCTGGGAGATATTAAGGAAGGACGCGGCGATCTGGGAGAGGAAATGCCGGTATTGGTTTATCGCTTGATGCAGTACACTATGCTGGATGTTCTCAGTAAAGCCCACGGTCTTGAACAGGCAAATGAATATTTTCGTAAAGCCGGGTTTTTGGCGGGAGCCGAGTTCGCGAAATTCAATCTTGACCTGACCGAAGATTTCAATGCTTTCGTAGCCGGTCTGCAAAAAGCGCTGGAAGAGCTTAAGATCGGTATCCTGCGAATGGAAGTGTTTGACCCGGAAAGCGGCGATATAGTACTTACAGTAGGACAGGATCTCGATTGCAGCGGACTTCCCATAACAAATGAAAATGTTTGCAATTACGACGAAGGTTTTATTTCCGGAATTCTCGAGGCTTACACCGGGAAAAGATACGATGTGCGTGAGGTCGATTGCTGGGCAAGCGGAGACAGAGTCTGCAGATTCAGCGGTTCGGTCGTCAAATAGAACAGCCGTCTGATTGAAGTGTAATAAAGGAGAAAAAAATGAGCGCCTGTACCATAAATTATACTGAGAGCGACCGGCATGAAGCGGGGTCATCAAACCTTGTCGCGGAAACACTTTTCAATTATCTCCATGACGTTATCTATGATCCCGCGCGCGCCTCGCTCAATGTTGAAGAGCTGCCGGAGAGTTTCCGGGATTTCGGGTATGGGCTTCGATATTTCTCGGAATGCGTAATGGAAACAAAAAAACTTGCTTCCGCGCTTGCGAGAGGTGATCTCAACATGGATGTCCCGTCTTCGGGAAATGAGATCGCCTCACCCTTAAAATCGCTACATGCCTCTCTGAAACATTTGACCTGGCAGACTCAACAGGTAGCGGAGGGAGACTATCAGCAGCGCGTAAAGTTTATGGGTGATTTTGCAATAGCGTTCAACTCAATGGCGCAACAGCTTGAGGAACGAAATAAATATGCCATCCGCGAACGTTCACGTCTGAGTCAGTATATTAGTCTTTTCCTATCCAACACCCCCAATGTTCTGTTGGTATTTGACGCCGAGGGGAAGTCGGTTCTCGCGAGCAGGGTATATGAGCAGCATAGCGGATTATCGTCGGAGGAAATACAAGGCAGGACCTTTCGTGAACTGTTTTCAACCGTCGCCTCAGAAGAATTTCTCAAGCATATGGATACTGTTATCAGAGATATCACCAATGGAGGTCCGGTAGTAAATATCGAGCAGGATCTCGATCTTTCTCTTGACGGAAAGCCGCGCACATACATCATCAATGTCTCGCCGATGACCGGGGAAAATGGATGTTTCATAGGGATATTTGTGGATTTTAACGATATGACCGAAATAATCCAGGCCAAACATGACGCCGAACACGCGCGCGAACTTGCAGAGCACTCCGCCAAGGCTAAATCTGATTTTCTCGCGCGTATGAGCCACGAGATACGCACCCCTATGAACGCGATAATCGGAATGTCGTCTATCGGTGAAAATTCTGCGGACCCGGAAAGAAAAGATTATTCATTCAAAAAAATAGGGGCGGCCTCTACGCATCTGCTTGGCATCATCAATGATATTCTCGATATGTCAAAAATAGAAGCAAACAAAATCGAGCTTTTATTTGAAGAGATGAATGTCAAAAGCATGTTCAGCAATATAAAGAGTATCATCAACTGCCAGGTATCGGATAAGTATCAAACGCTGATACTCGATATCGACCCCGATATTCCCGAATTCATTATCTCCGATAATCAACGTCTGGCGCAGGTTCTTACAAATCTTTTATCCAACGCGGTCAAATTCACCCCTGAATACGGGTCGATAACACTTAAGGCAATGAAGACGGCTGACTACGGCGGACGCTGTACCATACAATTTTCCGTGATTGACACCGGTATAGGCATTCCAAAGGAAAAACAACGGCAGCTATTTATACCTTTTGAACAGGTCGACGGCAGTATTTCAAGAAAATACGGAGGTACAGGTCTGGGGTTGGCTATTTCAAAAAGCATTATTGAGATGATGTCGGGCAGAATCTGGGTCGAGTCCGAGCAAGGCATGGGCGCCAGTTTTACGGCGGAAATAACCTGTGACAAAGGCGATGGTTCTTCTTCCCGGAAAAGAAACGAAATAAATTCTTTTAAAGAAGTATTCTCAAAAAACCGTATTCTGATAGCTGAAGATGTGGATATAAACCGTGAAATAATATCAAGCTTGCTCGAGGAAACGGGGATTGAAATAAACTTCGCGCCGGACGGCGGCGAGACGGTCAGAATGTTCACTGAAAACCCCGAGTTGTATGATCTTATCCTTATGGATATTCAGATGCCGGTAATGGACGGATATGAGGCTACGAGACAAATACGCTCCTCGGGTCTTGAGCGTTCGGAAAGCATACCCATCATAGCCATGACCGCAAATGTTTTCAAAGAGGATATTGAACGGTGCCGCGCCGCGGGTATGGATGATCATCTCGGTAAACCGGTCGATATAAATGAAGTTATCGTAAAACTCTCAGAATACTTACTTTGATCCGGATAGTATAAGCGTTATACAATAAAAACACAAATAAGGTGATTTCGTGGAAAAAAATCGCAGCGATAATGATTTGATTCTGATGCGAAATGTCTATTCGGCTCTTATTCTGCTCGCTAAAGATCTGGAAAAACATGATACAAGAAACCGGGAAGGTCTGACCTTGCGACAGTATATGACAATCAGAGCCGCTGATAGTTTGCCGGAAGGTGATAATTCAATGGTCAACATAGCGAGGATCATCGGGACATCCAAGCAAAACGTGACACGACTGATTCCGGTTCTGGAAAAGAAGGGATTCGTCACAAGAGAGGTTTTTGATAACCCCAGAAGGGGCGTAAATATTACAGTTACGGATTCCGGGCACAACGCGATAGACGATTACGCGGATATCGGAAAACGCTATATCACAGATATCTTTTATGATTTCAACGAAGAAGAGCTGAAAGATCTGTTGAGACTGCTCAGAAAATTTAATTATAACGACGGACAAAATTACGCGGGGTATAGGGACGCCGCGGCCGGGACACTTTAAGATTATGCGAACGGTTATTGCTGCTTTAACATGATTTTAACAGCAATATCCAGTGAGTATCCGGGACACGCGAGATCATATGCCCCGCCTTCGCAGCTGATAACCTTTTCGGAAATCACCTTCATGGTTTCAGGTTCGATAAAGGTCACGATATACTCGCCTTTTTCCATCATCAAGCTTATCACAGGAGCATAATCGCCGTATACCGGTTCATAAAAGGTTCCTCGGAATCGTCCCTGAGCCGTCAGGCTGTGATGCATATATATCGCGTACTGTTTACCTTTTTCGGCGATACAGTTGATGCTGCCGCCGATAGATATCCTAAGCACATCCTTCGCGTTACGTGTCATTTTAACAAAATCGAAACCTTCAAGAAATGCCCTCAGGTTTTTCAATCCGGTTAGAAGGTTGTGGTTGGTTTCATTGTCTCCCGCGGGATTCGAAACCTGATAGTATCCGTTGAGCTGATTGAAGGACGCTCCGCCGCCTATCATAAACTCCCACGCCTCGAGACGGGATATATCTTTATGATCCCGGTCATACCAGGAGGGGACATAGGCGGTTTCATTGAGTTCGATAGGTTTATTGTAAACATAGCAATTGTCAAGCGCGGCGACGCCGCCTATCTGCCTCGCGTTGAGCCAAAGATACTGCGCTACTATTACCGGGACGCGGTCGTCACACGCGAAATCCACTCCAATCTCAAGCTGCTGCGCCAGCAAATGCTTTTTGGGCAGCGACTCCTCG
>Ga0082212_10013713_pt1 | contig 10116 bp, 5 predicted proteins | sample TergutNt197P3_FD_71548 | JGI IMG/M metagenome (GOLD analysis project Ga0082212, IMG submission 71548) | Neocapritermes taracua P3 segment gut microbial communities from Petit-Saut dam, French Guiana - Nt197 P3 | ecosystem: Host-associated > Arthropoda: Insects > Digestive system > Gut ...
AAAGGGTTACATCAAAAAGTTTTATCTCAAAATGGGCAATTAAACTACTGTCTTGTGTTAAAATAAAAGTAAACGGATTATCGGTCGAAACCTCCTCACCGCTTGGGGTGGTCCACTTCACAAAGTCGTAGCAGTCATCGGCGGTTGCCGTAACCGTTATGGAAGCACCGCAGGGAATATTTTCGCCGCCATCTTCGGTAATATCTTCGTTGTCAAACAAAATTTCCGCGATAACCACTTCTCCGCCTTCTGTTGGATCGGCAGTAACCACCACATCAAAAAGTATTAACTCAAAATGGGCAATCAATGTACTGTCTTGGGTTACGGTAAAAGTCAATGGATTATCGGTAGAAATTTCATCACCATCGAGTGTTGTCCAGTTCACAAAGTCGTAGCAATCATCGGCAGTTGCCGTCAAAATTATCTCTGTTCCACATTCAATATTCGTACCATTGCCGGAAACCGTGTTGATTTTTGGAGGGTCTGCCGAAAGGGCAACGTCAAAGAGTTTTACCGCAAAAACAGCAACTAATGTACTGTCTTTGGTTAAGATAAAAGAAAATGGGTTATTGGTAGAAACCTGCACGCCGCTTTGGGTCGTCCATTTAACAAATGTATAACAATCATCGGGAAACGCCTCAACTTTAATCTCTGTTCCGCATTCAATATCTTTATCGTTTCCGGTAGTTGTGCCCCCTTTCGGTGGATTGGCAGATACGTTCACGTCAAAATATTCCAACGCAAAATTGGCAATCAATGTACTGTCTTGTGTTACGGTAACAGTCAATGGATTATCGGTAGAAATCTGCATGCCACTTGGCGTTGTCCAATTCACAAAGGCGTAACAATCATTAGGAAACGCTTCCACGGTTTTCTTTGTGCCGCAGGGAATGTTAATACTTGTGCCTGTAGCGGTGCCGCCTGCTGTTGAGTTTGCAGAAACAGCAATGTAGTAAAACTCAGGATTTAAAGTAACAATGGCACTGAGATTCCCTGCAAAATCTACAGCCTGTATATGAATATATTTGGTTACGTCTTGCATGGTATAGGATACCCATTGGTTGTCTGTAGCTGTTTCAAATGCTGTATATAATAATGAAATATCAGGAGCACATGTGGGGCTGTTGTCTTCCAAGATATAAAAACCTTTCAGACCCGATTTGTTTATAACTTCTAAAATATTTGAAGTACAGGTATCGGCATAATTGGTGGTATTGGTTGCCTTAACATAAAAATTGTATGGAGTGCCGTTATCTTGAGAAAATATATCTACCAAATTGCAATTGCGGCGCACTGCCGTAGGTTCATCGGGTGCATCCAAATCAAGGGCGGAGCATATTTTGGCGGTTGTATCTGTTGTAAATTGGGCTACATACCATAATGTATTGGCTATTACCTTTTGCTCATCTATTGTTGCTGCGCCATTGGAATGCCCTGTTTGAATTAAGGCGGCATTATTCCAGGTGGTAAGATAAAAATCGTTTGTTCCGCCATTTATTTCTGTAGGAGGTGCGGTAAACCCACCCGGATTCACCAATGGAGCAGGAAAATTCATCCAAATAGCACCTTTTGCAAATTGCCTTTGCCCCGAATGAGTTAATGGAATAGTTAAAGTAGAATTATATGGAATAATGTGAGGATATTTTAAGAGAAAGCCATCGTTAATTGCTTTTATAACAGTACTGCCTCTTTCCATACTAACACTGGGGTCTAAATGCAAATTCGTTTTATCGCTCAATGAAGCAAAATTTGGAAGAGCTAATACTTGTGTATCATGTCCGAAAATTACGCCTCTTCCCGAATTAAGGAAATCTCTAACCGCTACTGCAGAAGCAGAATTAAGGTCTCTGTGATTATTGTTATCCCACGAGCCGAACATAATTGCATCATAGATATATTCACCTCCGCTTTTGAGACATAAATCAGGATTGAAGTTGAAACCTGTCATAGTTACGGGGGTAACGTTTATTTTTCCCAATCCAATGGCAGGGTTACTCATCCACGATTGCAAAGTATTTGAACCGGCTATATCGGGATAGACATTTAGCACTTGGATGGTTTTATCGTAGTTGGTGGATGCTGTTTGCCAATCTCCCAGCGCCTCATCAAATTGGTAGAGTGTAAAACCATAAGTACCTGTGGGCGAAGGTGGTATCCATTGCCATTCCAATTCAATACATCCTTCGGTACCGGTTGTGTGTAGATCCAAACATTCGCATTCACCGCTACCCTTGGCAAGCAAGGTATGTGTTTTTGTACAGTTTATTACCTCATCCCGAAGTTGTAGCGTGATAAGTTTTTCATCATTGGCATTCAACGTTGCTGTGAACGAAGAATTTGTACTAACTTCAGTCCCATCCACTAACCACCTATAGGATAGATGGGTGGCAGGGTAAATTCCGGGATTAGCGGTATAAGTATAGATTCCAGCGCACATATTGCCTGATAGGGAAGATAGCAACTCTGATCCTTCAAAGCGGCGAAGTACGCGAGTACTGGCGGTTACAATAAATGGATCCTGATTAACGACCACAGTATATAATCCTGTATCGGCTACATTAATTGTTGCGGTGGAAGCATGAGAACCGTCAGGCAATGTCCAATTATAACTTAAAGCATATCCGGCATCAAGAGTAACGGTTGATCCATCACACATATAGGTAGTGTCAGCTAATGTAAGCGTTCCGAATTGCGAGAGGTAGCCAAAAGAAGCGGAATTTCCCGCTACTGATCCTGTATAAAAATATCCCAGTGCAAAAGCACCTTGACTATTGTTGAGCACAACTGTTCCTTCCGCTACCGAATTTTGTATATTTTTTCGTGCATATTTCCATCCCGCCATATTTGGAACCGCCGTGAAATCGGCAGCCGTTAAAATGTTGGCATTGCCGTTTACGGTAAAATATCCCTCGTTACCATTTTTGACTAATACAAAGATATTGTTATTATAGGCGTTGTTGGCTTTGTAAAATGAGATTCGTTTGGAAGATATGGAATACATACTTGGCACTAATACTGCGCCATACTCTCCACCATATCCCGAAACTTGATATACATATACAGGATGGCTGGCAGTGATGGTTGTCGTAAGAGCTGTTACCATTTGATGAACGTATTGAACGCCTTTGGATAAAGTTGTTACCGGAGCGCCGTCAATAGTTATGGAAGTATTGTCTTGGGTAGCAAGAATAAAAACCCTGTCCCCGTTAGTTGTATTTTGATTTGTAAAACCTCTGACGACAATATAGGTTGTTCCCAAATTTTCTACGGGTACTAATTGGTCGCCTGTAGCATCGGCAGCATTTATTCCATTAAGCAAATCATCGGTAACAGTAACGGCAATCGGTTTATTAGCAACAATATGCGATCCAGACAATCGGGCTTCCTGCATAAAAACAAGTGAACGGGCGGCAAAGGTCTCCCCTCTGTTTAGTACAATGGTTTTGGTAACGCCTGCATTTGTCCCTACAATATTGGCTGTGGGTGTAATCTGAACAGTCGTACCATTTTCCGAAGCCACAATGTGAAATTGAGGATATGCTTCAGGATACGCGGATTGAGTCGATGTAAAGTTTTGAAAAGGCGTAAAAAACTCCAATCCCAATGCTTTGCTTCCTTTCAAAGCATACATGTCTTTGGAGTTATAAGAGTCTAACTGATAGTAAATGACAACAGGAGCGGTAGAATGAAAATAAATGCCCCTATTATACTTTACGCCTACATACAAAGTGTTGAAGATATTATTTTGAATGGTATCCATTTGAGCATTCGAAAAAGCGTCGTAGCCTACTCCGAAAATAATGCGCTGAGATTCTCCGGCTGCCAACGAAATAACACGATTGTGAAAGCCTAATAAAGCAGGCATCTCCATGGTTACAACAGCCGGTAAATCTCCAGCAGTAATCATGAAGTAAACAGGACGATTATAGTTGTTCGTAGTAGTGTTTCCACTACTGTCAAATTGCGGCGCTACAAACCAAAAATCTGTATCTTGCGCATAAAGTTTTTCGCCAAAAACGAAAATCATTAAAGCAAACGATAATATTTTTACAAGTTTCTGTATAATTATAGGTAAAATATATTTTTTTTTCATGATTATTGTTTTTTTTGAAAAAAAAATTTGGCAAATATAGCATATATTATATATGTATGCTACTTTTATAATTTCTCAACTAACATTAACCCGTCTCGCAAGGGCAAAAGTACATTTGCCACACGCGGGTCTTTTTGTACAACATCGTTAAATTTTATGATGGCTTGAGTATCGAAGTCGTTTTCGGCTAAGGGATCTATTACTTTTCCGTTCCATAACACATTGTCAACCAAAATAAAACCTCCGTTTTTGAGGTAAGGTAAAACCATTTCATAATATTGCAAATATTCTGTTTTTTCTCCACCTATAAACACCAAATCCCAATTTTTATGTAACGCAGGAATAATTTCCAGCGCATTTCCAATATGTAAATGCAATTTTTCTTTGTGTTCAGATAAATTAAAATATTTGGTAATGATTGCTTCCAATTCTTCATTAATTTCAATGAAAAAGTTTTTGATATTTTTGTCGGTCAATAATGTTAAAAAAATATGAAATTCCGTACCGAACTCCCCATTCCTAAATTTCCGCTCCAAATTTCGTATAATGACCAAGTTTTATTACTCGGTTCTTGTTTTTCCGACCATATCGGAACTTTTTTGACACAGAATAGGTTTAATGTACTTTCTAACCCGTTTGGAACACTTTTTAACCCCATTTCTATTACTAATGCCATAAAAATGGCATTGCAACCCGAATTTTTTACAGAAGATTACCGTTATTTTTTTGATAATCGTTGGGTAAGTTTTGCCCACCACGGCTCATTTTCTCATCAAGATGAAAATCTGTTTATTAATAATATAAATCAACAATTTACAGAGACTAAAGGTTTTTTAGAAAAAACGGATTTTTTGTTTATTACTTTCGGAACAGCCTATTGTTACCGGTTTTTAGAAAGAGATTTGGTGGTGGCAAATTGTCATAAAATTCCAAATACTAAATTTGCAAAATTTCGACTTAATATGGACGAAATTGTACATGTTTATCAAGAAATTATACAAAAAATAGAAGAAATTAACCCTTCTGTAAAAATTATTTTTACGGTAAGTCCGGTGCGCCATTTAGGGGACGGGTTTCACGAAAACCAACTCAGTAAGTCGGTGTTGCATCTTGCTATTGACCAATTAACTGCTGATGAAAACATCTTTTATTTTCCTGCTTATGAAATTCTAATGGACGACCTGCGCGATTACCGGTTTTACGCGGAAGATTTGTGCCACCCTGCTGAAAATGCGGTGCGCTATATGGAAGAGGTTTTTACAAACACATTTTTTTCTCAAGAAACTAAAGAAAAACAAAAAGAAATTGAAAAAGAAAATAAATTACTAAACCACAGAAATTTAAAATGAACTTAGAAGATATTTTTCATCCTTTTTCCGATTTGGATTTTGAAAAACATGCGTTGGCATTGTTCCGGTATCAATATGAAAAGAATGAAGTGTATCGTTCGTTTTGTAATTTGTTAAAAATTAACAAAAAAGAAATTACAACAGTAACACAAATTCCTTTTTTACCTATCTCTTTTTTTAAAACACAACAGGTAAAAACGGGCGAGTTTGAACCTGAAACAGAGTTTTGGAGCAGCGGAACCACCGGAAATGAAACGTCCAAACATTTTGTAAAAGATGTTATGCTTTATGAACATTCTTTTTTGAATGCTTTTGAATACTTTTATGGAAATCCGCAAGATTATTGTTTTTTAGCATTATTACCCAATTATTTGGAACAAAAACATTCTTCATTAATTTATATGATGAATAGATTGATTTTCGGTTCAAAATATGCAGAAAGCGGGTTTTATTTGTATAATTATGATGAATTATATGCAAAAATTATCACTTTAAGTCAAAAAAATATTACAACCATTTTGTTTGGCGTTTCCTTTGCTTTGTTGGATTTTGCGGAATTTTTTAAATGCAAAGGGCGCGAAAAGAACACACAAAGGGCGCAATTATTAATTTTTGAAACCGGTGGTATGAAAGGTAGGCGAGATGAAATAGTGAAAGAGGAATTGCATCAAATTTTATGTAATACTTTTGGTGTAAAAAAGATACACTCCGAATACGGCATGTGCGAGTTGTTAACTCAGGCATACAGTCACGGTGATAACTTGTTTGTCTCGCCTCCTTGGATGAAATTATTGCTTCGCGATGAAAAGGATCCGCTCCATTGCAGCGCCACCCTTACTACCGGCGCTATCAATGTGATTGACTTTGCCAATATGCACTCCTGCGCTTTCATTGCCACTGATGATTTGGGAAAAAGAACAAACAACGGTATGATTGAAGTTTTGGGCAGGTTTGATGCGGCACAGGTAAGAGGGTGTAACTTAATTATACAGTGACGGAATAACGATATGAGAAGATGCGACCCGATGAACTGCACATTGATATTTATTTACTTTTGCAAACGAATTAAAAAATTAACAAAATCATTATAAATTATTAACTTATGAAAATTTTAGTTTTAAATTGTGGAAGTTCTTCCATCAAATATCAGTTTATTGATATGGAAAAAAATGCCAATCTGTTGGCAAAAGGTCTTGTTGAACGTATTGGCTTGGAAATGGGCGAGTTTACTCATAAACCCGCTACCGGAGATAAGCATTATGTACAAATCCCGATTAATGATCATGAAATAGGAATAAAATTGGTTTTAGATGCGCTGTTAGATAAAAATCATGGGGTAATTACTTCATTAACAGAAATTCATGCGGTAGGACATCGTGTGGCACACGGCGGCGAATATTTTAAAAAGAGTATGATACTGGAAGAAAAAGAATTGACAGAAATTAAACAACTTTGTGAATTGGCGCCGTTACACAACCCCGCTAATCTGCTCGGCATTGAAGTCATGATGAAAATGTTGCCCAACGTAAAACAGGTGGGAGTGTTCGATACTTCTTTTCACCAAACCATGCCGGTGGAAGCATTTTTATATGCGCTACCGTATAAATATTATGAGGAAAATAAGGTGCGGAGATATGGATTTCATGGTACCAGCCATAAATATGTGGCGCCCAAAGCGGCAAAATTATTGGGCAAAAATTACGAAGATTTGAAAATTATTGTTTGTCATTTAGGCAACGGGGCTTCTATTTGCGCTATTAAAAACGGAGAATCGGTAGATACTTCAATGGGATTTACGCCGGTGGAAGGTTTGGTAATGGGTACCCGCTGCGGCGACTTGGATTTGGGCGCGTTACTCTATATCGGCGAAAAAGAAAACTTGGATTTTAAAGGAATGAATACGCTGATTAACAAAAAATCGGGGTTGGCGGGCATTACCGGTAAAAGTTCCGATATGCGCGACATTGAAGCCGGTATTAGTGCCGGAGATGAACGCAGTTCGTTCGCTTTCAAATGCTTTTGCTATCGCGTGAAAAAATATATTGGCGCTTATGCAGCGGCAATGAATGGCGTTGATCTTATTGTAATGACCGGCGGAATTGGCGAAAACGACATCCATGCCAGAGCCGAAATTCTTGGCAATTTGCAATTCTTTGGCGTTGAGTTTGATGCAGATGCCAACAATGTGCGAGGCGAAGACAAACTGATTACACAACCCAACAGCAAAACGGCCGCAATGGTAATTACCACCAACGAAGAATTGGTAATTGCTACCGATACGCTGGAATTGGTAAAATAGGCTGAAAAATTAAATATTTGTAAAATTATTCGGTATCTCGCTTCAACCTTAATTGCGTCTTAACAATCTCTTTTTTATAATTTTTTACTATTAAAGATGATGCATTTTCTTTTGCATGAAATGGGATAATTGCAGTGGTTTTATCCTTATGCGTAATCACAATTTCACCGGAAACATCATCTAATAAATCATTGATTACATAGATATTAGTGTTTCCGTTTGTCAGTTCCTCTGTTGCCGCAATTACTGGCGCAAATTTCTCTTTTACTGTATGATGCAGTAATTTCCAATTTCCAAAAAAATCAATGCTGCTCCAAGAGGCGCAGGACCAACAATCGTTGAGTTGCCAATAGAGCGTTCCCATACAGTGCGGGCGTTTCAAACGGTGCGCCTCTATGGCTTTGCCAATGCCATACGCCTGTATTTCCTGACTTACCCGTATATAATCTTCAAGATTATCAGGAATATACGCATACTGTTCCATCGCTTTGTTAATAATTTGCACGCCCTGTGGATGTTTTTGGTGGTTTTTCATTACTTGAGATTCCAAATATCGGTCATCGGGTAGGGTAAACGCTTCAATAGTTGACATTTGCGGATAACTTTGAAATCCATATTCCGACATAAAGCGTCCGGTTTTGGGCAGCCATACTTCAAAGGGTTCCTCTCCCCACCAAACACCCCAATAGTGTGAATCGCCTTCTGTTACACTTTCCGGATGCCCCCAGCCCCAAAGCGGAGATGAAAAATGATAGGGAAGGTTACTCTGTTCTTTTACTACATTGGGAAGTAATTGATTAAAAAGCGTGTGCATATTTTTATTTATTTCTGCATGATATTCAGGCAAATAATTATTTTTCCACCCCCAATCTTCCCAACCGTTTTTTACTTCGTTGTTGCCACACCATAACGCCAAGCACGGATGTTGGCTCAATCTATTTACTTGATATTCAGCTTCCTTTTTTACATTTTTAAGAAATGCCGAATCGCTCGGATACAAAGCACAGGCAAACATAAAATCTTGCCAAACCAACAACCCCAATGCATCGCACAAATCATAAAAATAGTCGTTTTCGTAAATGCCGCCGCCCCAAACACGAAGCATATTCATATTTGCATCTTTACACGATTCTAACAGCTTCTTATAGCGCTCTTTTCCCTTTTCATTCATCATTTCAGAAACAAAACTGTGGGTCGGAATCCAATTAGCGCCTTTCATAAAAACGGGAACGTCATTAATTTTAAAATAAAACGACTCTCCTGTTTTATCTTTTTCCTGCACCAACTCCACCGTCCTGAATCCCAAACGTTTGCGGTAGGTAGTGGGCGGTATGTGTTGATATGCGGGCGATGAGACGTCAATTTCAAAATGATAAAGAAAAGGCTTATCCAAGCCATTGGGCCACCAAAGTTGCGGATTCTTAATTTCTATAATTTGAGATACGGTATTAACGCCCTCTTTTAGAGTATATAAAGTATCGCATAAACCATATTTTGCTTTACATACTGCACATGTCGTTTCAAAAGCATAAGAATTTGTCCCTCTATCTTTATATCGTACACTGCTGATTTTCAACTGAACAGGCATCTCTTTATCTGAAATAATCGTAGTCGTAATTTCTATAACCCCCTTCTCTTCCGATAATTCTTTCTGAATTAATGTTACATTTTCAACATGATAATCGTTCCATGCAAAAAGTGTAACAGGCTGATTTATACCACAAGTAACCAATTTCGGACCCCAGTCCCACCCTGATTGATATGGCGCTTTACGCGTAAAAGCACGATGATCGGGTAACGGGTAAGGCAACTGTTTTGCTTTTTCTTCATCTATTTTTCCGGAAGGCAAAAACTTAATTATCAATTGATTATTTCTGTTTTTTAACTTTTTTGGTAGCGGAAAATGCCAAACACGAAACATATTGTCGCAGAAATTACTGCCTTCGGTGTGCAACAAAGGCTCTCCGTTCAAATAAACTTCGGCGTAAGTGTCTAAACCATTAAACTGTATTTCAGCATGTTCAAATTTGTTAATCTCTTTTCCATGAAATGTTGTACGATATATCCAAATCCTATCCGACACCCACTGCACCGAATCTTCATTGCTGCGATAAAACGGATCGGGAATAATGTCGGCATTCATCAAATCGGTATGAATGCACCCGGGAACTGTTGCCGGATATTGCTGATTTTCATATTCAAACGACCATTTTTGATGCAAATCAATTTCCAAACTATTTTTCGTTTGACAACCGAAAAATAAAATAACTACGAACAACAGCCCATAGCGAATTTTATAACTGCTTGTTTTAGTGTTTAATAGCATTTAAAGCCAACGCCTATTTTAAAAATATTATTATGTCCCTTTGAATGAG
>Ga0082212_10013714_pt1 | contig 10115 bp, 7 predicted proteins | sample TergutNt197P3_FD_71548 | JGI IMG/M metagenome (GOLD analysis project Ga0082212, IMG submission 71548) | Neocapritermes taracua P3 segment gut microbial communities from Petit-Saut dam, French Guiana - Nt197 P3 | ecosystem: Host-associated > Arthropoda: Insects > Digestive system > Gut ...
CAGGCACACAGGGTCCGTGGCAAGTGTTTGTAAACGGTGAATGGGAATGGGCTGGAAGCAACTATTGGGGTGCCACCGGAGCAGACGCAATGTATTTTCAGTGGGATGGTGACACCTTTACGCTCTCGTTCCGAGACATTTACGGTACCTATGATGGCGGTTGGAACAATCAGGGCGGTATTGTTTGGACTCAGCCGTTTACACTTGCATTTTACGGCGAAGATCCTGCGACGACTCCCGAACCCGCCACGCTTGCGGTGTTAGGCTTGGGCTTGGCAGGACTCGGCATTGCCCGACGACGGATGAAGAAGTAAAACTCGCCAAAAGCGAATGCGAGTACCAGCGATTGTATTGCCGGTAGAAGCCGAGGTGTGTTGCCTCGGCTTCTTTACGTTCTCTGCGATTCAATTTTACCGCAGAGATCGCAAAGATTTGCGCAAATGGCACAGAGAAAAATAGACATCTATTGCCGTTGTATTGTGTCGCAGTCGGCTTGCTTTATGTGTTCATGAAAAACGTGAAATCACTCAACGGCAATCAGTTCGGTCGGGTCTTCAATGGAATCGGTGATCTGAATTGCCGTATAACCCTTGTATTTTCCCGGCTCTGCCCAATATTTCGGAATTCCCTCAACACTCACTAAAAGCGGCGAGGACGCACTCTTTTGAGTGCAGAGGACATCCCCAACACGAAGATTGACAAATTCATGTAGTTTCATCGTCGATTCCGCCAATTTCACCTTCAGCATGGCTTTCATATTCCGAATATCCTTGCTGATTTTTTTGATGGTCTGCGGCGTTGCCTGCTTTTTGCTGCTGTATCCTGTCCAACTCGTGGAAGTCAGTTTACCGGAAATCCGCTCGAAAGAATTGTACGGAACGCAGAGAGTCATCGTACCGCGAACTTCGATCAAGGCAACTTCAAAACAAAGGACAATAACGACTTCGTTCGGCGGAACCACTTGGATTAACTGCGGATTGCTTTCGGTTTGCATCACTTCAAATTCGAGTTCAATCACGTTTTCCCAAGCGTGTTTCAATTCTTGCAGGAACATCTTTGTGACCCGAAGGACAAGTCGTTGCTCGATTTCTGTAAGGGGACGACGTGTTGCGGGGGCGGGTTCGCGTCCGCCACCCAAAAGACGGTCAATCATCGGGTACAGAATGGAAGGATTGATGTCGAGAATCAGGTTTCCCTCCAATGGTTCCGCCCGGAGAAGATTGAAACAGGTCGGATTATCCAGTCCGAAAATGAATTCGCTGTACGCCAGTTGATCGACGGTAGTGAGTTTCACGTCGACAACTGCCCGAAGGGCGGCGGAGAGACTAGCGGCAAATTTCCGTCCGAAACCTTCATGCATCGTTTGGAGCGTTTTCATCTGCTCCTTTCCGACGCGGTCGGGACTCTTAAAATCGTAGGACGTAACTTTTTCTTTGGTTGCCCAGGAAGGAGCGGATGTTTTGATCGTATCGCTTCGATCAACGACTCCTAATCCGGTACCCCCGGCGGGAGCGGAAATAGGACCGATATCGGACGACATCATATTCAGCAGATTTTCAACTTCTGCTTGGGAGAGAACTTCACCAGCCATAGCAACTTTGCGAAAAAGCGGAATGCGTATCGCTAACTTTAACAACATCGGCAAAACGTTGCAAGAGCATTTAGCACGAGAAGTGCAAGTTCATTTTTTTCGTCACCCCCGCGCAGGCGTGGGTCCAGAGAAACAAGGGCAAAATCTCCCGTCTGGATTCCCGCCTTCGCGGGAATGACCTTAATATGGGTTCATCAGAGCATCGCAGCAGAATCTTTGTCGAGAAACAGCGTGCAAGCCGTATGGTTTCGTAGCACCGTCGCCGGACACGCCGGAGAAATCGGATCATGAAGCGTCTTCAAGACGGCTTGCCGTTTCGTCGGACCGGGAACCGTACAGATAAGCCGCCCGCCGGAAAGCAATGCCGGTATCGTCAATGTAATTGCCGTCCGGGGAACATCGCCGAGTGCCGCAAAACAGCCGTCGTTGACTTGCTGTTGCCGACAGGCTTCTTCCAATTCGACACTTTTCACCCAAACAGGATCGGCAAAATCCGCTACCGGCGGATCGTTGAACGCAATATGTCCATTTTCGCCGATTCCGAGGCAGACCAAATCTATCGGTGCCAACTTCAAGAGTTTTTCGTAATGTTCGACCGGTTCGGCAATGTCTGTATCGATCAGATAAACGGCACGAAACGGCAATCGGTCGAACAGCCGCTCTTGGAGAAACCGACCGAACCGTTGCGGAGCGGCGGCATCCAGTCCGAGATATTCGTCCATGTGGAATGCTTCGACACGATTCCAATCGATTCCTTCGGCTTCGATCAATGCGGCAAGCATTTCATTTTGGGACGGGGCGGCGGCGAAAATTGTCCGAACGGTTTCTTGTTCCGACAAGGAATGACGCAGAAAATCGGCTGCCGCTTTTGCGGCGGCACTGCCCATTTCTTGTCGGGTGGCGAAAATCTCTGTTTGCATAGGAGAAAAAATATACAGATTAATGGCAATATACCATAAGTGGTTTGAAAATGTTTTTTCCAACCACAAAAATCGTCTTTCCCCTTTCCCCGACTTGACATTTCGGACGGAGTAGGGATAATACGATCCGTCGGAAGTGCCGATACAACACCGGAACCGTATATTATGACCGATTCACCGCGAAAGTTCGACCGTGTCGTCGAAATCCTTGAGTCCAACCTGCGCGATCCTGCAAGGTTGATTCCCATTCTACAACAGGTACAGGAATTTTATCGATACCTGCCGGAAGAAGTCTTGACGTTCATCGCCACCTCGCTGGCGTTGCCGCCGTCGCATGTGTTCGGTGTCGCAACATTTTATGCACACTTTACACTCATTCCCAAAGGAAAACATACCTGCAAACTCTGCGACGGAACCGCCTGTCACGTCCGGGGGTCCCAGCCGATCTTGGAGGCGATGCAAAAGGAACTGAAATTATCCGGCGAAAAGCACACGACCGACGACATGCTTTTCACCGTCGAGGCAGTTTCCTGTCTCGGTGCTTGCGGACTCGCTCCCGTGCTGGTGATCGACGACAAAGTACACGGTAACGTGACTCCCGAAGAGGCGGTCGGTTTTATTAGGGATATTCGGTCAAGTGCAGAGGAATAGAGACAGCAGACAGAAAAGGCAGGCAATCGACCGCCGGGCGATTGCAATTTAGCCGGTACTTCGGTCGGAGTCAGTGCGGAATACCACACGTTGCTGCCCGGCGGTCGGCAACCCACCGTTGTAATTACAAATCAAACATTCATTCAGTTAAGGACAACATTTTATGGCATTTCATCCATTCAGGACGTTTCAAAAGAATCAAAAGGGTTGTATGGCGGGAGCCACACTCTTGGCAATCATCTCCTTCCTTTTTCTCGGTGTGATTCTCCAACTGGTCGATAGCGGACGCGGCGGAGCAGGGGGAGTCGACACGATTGCCGAAAGCAGACGCTATGGAAAAATGACCACGAACGATCTCGCTCGACTCCGAAACAACCAAGAATATCTTCGGCGATTCCTCGTCGAATTGTACCGAAACATCGCCAATCCCAACGACCAATTTGATCTGCCCGCACTGCAACAACACATCACGCAGATAGCGCAAACTCAACATCCCGAACAACTCGTCAATTTTTGGCTGGTAACTCAATATATCCAAGAAGAAGGACTCTCGCCGGACTGGGACGACGCTTCCAATCTATTACGGGAACTGACGGAAGGACGCATTTCCGATGCCGCCTTTGATAATGCGTTGCAAGCAGTCGGTCTTTCGAAAAAAACACTGGAATCACTTCTTGCCCGACAAATTCAATGGGAGCAAGCATGGACTCGGTTCAGTTTGTCGGTCAGTGCGGTCTCTCCGGCAACCCGCTGGGATTGGTTTCAACGGCTTTACCGCAACGTGGCGATTGAGGCGGCAACTATTCCCGTCGATGCATTCATCAGTCAGGTTGGCGAGCCGAACGACAAGCAACTGACCGCCTTCTTCGAGCAACACAAAGACAAGCGGTACAATCCGATGCTTGCCGACAGCGGTTTCATTATGCCGACGGAGTTGGCGTTCCAGTACGTCATTGCCAGACCGACGCAGAAATTGCTCGATTCGATTACCGACGAAGAAGTGTTGGCATTTTATGAGGAACACAAGGAAGACCTGTTCCGTCGGCAACGCAAACCGATGGAAGCACTTCCTGACCTGCCCGGTATGCAGTTTCCCGGTATGATGCCCGGCAATGTCCCTTTCCCGATACCGGGACGCTCCGTGATGCCGACGCTACCGGTTTTGGACGATAGCGAAGGTGAGACAGCAGACGGAGAAGAGGAAGAGGTTACGCCGCAGACGAAAGAGAATAATGAGCCGCAAACGTTAGAGGGCGAGGAGGAATCCGCGCCGGAAACTTCGGCAGTGTCAAGGGTTACGACTCGACCCGTTGTCTATCAAACGGAGGAAGAAGAGACGGCAGACGGAGAAGAGACAGCAGACGGCAGACGGCAGACGGCAGAAGAGGAGCAAACGGTAGCAGAGGAAGAGGTTGCGTCGCCGATTATGATTCCGGTTACGCCGCGTCGTATTATCCAAGAAGAAGAGGAAGAGGATTTCACGATGTTGCCCACCGGAGCGGTCATGTCGGACGAGACAGGAGAGTCGCCGATTGTGTCGGAAGACGATGTTGAGACGGTAGTGTCGGAAGACGAAGACGAAGCCGATTTGAGTCGTTTGTATCAACCATTCGATGACGTGAAGGAACAAATTCGGGAAGTGCTTGCGATGGACAGGGCGAATGCGGCGTTGCCGATTATTCAGCAAAAGATGCAGGAATATGCAACAATTTACAACGAGAACTTTGAATCGGGTAAGGCGATTCCGGCGATGCCCGACTTGACCGGCTTCGTTGCGGAACTGGGACTCGAACTCGTTACGGTGCCGATGGGTGATTTCTATACGGCATTGGAAACGGATTTGGCAAAAGAAGGGGCAGAAGAACAGCAGTACCTCTTTCAAATGTTCCAAAGAATATCGTTGTTATTTGATGGGAAAATCTTCGGGGAGAGCGGTGGTCAAGTCTTGTTGTGGGTTACAGCGGAAAAACAGGAATTGCGACCGGAAAGTCTCGATGAAGTGCGAGAAATCGTTCTGAAACGTTGGAAGGAAGTCGAAGCAAGGGCATTGGCGTTGAAAGCGGCGGAAGAATTGGCGGAGAAGGCGAAAGCATCGGAACAATCGCTTGCCGAAGTCTTTGCCGGTCGCAGTGATGTACCGGTCGTGGAGACGGAACCCTTTACGTGGATGACTTACGGTGAAGGGATTCCACCGATCATGGCGGCGATGTACCAGTTGCCGCCGCCGAGATTGAATACTGTTCGGGAACGAGGCGTTGTCGTCGGCAATGAGGAATACGATAACCAATGGATCAAGGCACCGGGTTGGGATTTTATGGAGACCGTCTATTCGTTGCCAATCGGTGAGTCGGGCGTGGTGTTCAATCAACCGCAGACGTGTGTTTATATTGTTCGGGTAACGAGCAGTTCTCCGTCGGACGAGTCATTATGGGATCAATTCCAGATGACTCCTATTCGGGCATACTTTCCTGCGGGTCGGCAGGAGATGGTATCGTCCTCGTTTGAGGCGTGGCTGGAAGACATCCGTGAGAAGACGGGCTTCCGTTGGATCAACAAGCCGAGTACCCGAGCAACGGAGTGGTCTGACGAGGGATTCTAAATATGTGTGTTCTTCGTGCCTTGTGGTAACATCCACCACACGTTGCAGGTTTTTATCCGTTTTTGTACTGCAACCGTTGCTTTACCTGCTCAACGGTTGCGGTGCCGGTAACGCCGATCTGTTGAATTGTGATTGATGAAACACAACCGCCGAGCAATACCGATTCCGGCAACGAAAGTCCCAATGTGAGTCCTAAAATCGTTCCCGCATTCGTCGCATCGCCCGCTCCAACAATGTCCAACGGTCCGTCCACTTGAAACGCCGAAATCCGTGTCATTGCACCATTTTCAAAGACTAATGCCCCCTTTGCGCCGAGGGTAACAACGACCGCTCTGCCGTTTGCGGTCAGGAGATTTCTTGCACGATCCCCGATGATTTTCTCATCGTCAACACTCTCGTTCATCACGGCATCCGGCAATTCAAACTGGTTGCACTTGATAATCACATTTCGGTAACTTCCGGCGAATCCGCGTGAATCGACAAAGAAAAACTTGTCAGGAAACCGCTGTGCCAATGTTGCGAGTTCATCACGAATTCGGTCCGTGATTGCCGAACAGTTGCGCAGTAAAAATTGTTCGATGACGACAACTCCCTGCGACACATCCAATGCCTTTTCAAAGTTCGCAATCAATCGGTCTTCCAATTCTCTGGAAGTTTCGTCGAAATTGCGGATGTCGAGTCGGTTCATTTCCGAATATGTCCCGTCGGCATTGCCGCGCATCGGCTTCGTGTAGGTATTCGTCGGAATGGTTGCCGATTGTACCATCAACGAAGTGTCGGCACCGATTTTTTCCAAGCATTGGAGCAGATCGTACCCTTCGCCGTCCTCGCCGAGCAATCCGACGCAATGCACGTTGACTCCCAGCGACCGCAGATTGTTAACAACGGTTCCGCCTGCACCGGGATATATTTTTTTCCCGACCACTTGATACGCAGTCAGACCGGTCTCCACGGAATCTTCATCACGGGCAGGATCAATATACAGGTATTTGTCCAGACAGTAATCGCCGAACACCGTAATTGTCCTGCCGTTTGCACGATCCAAAACGCGGAGAATGTTGTCAATAGTGGCGATCAATTCTGCTCCTGCTGCGGTCGTTGCCGTCCTTGTCCTTGTCCTTGCCGTTGTCCTTGCCCCTGCCCTTGCTGCGGTTGCGGACGCGGTTCCGGCTTCAACGTCGCATAATGATCCTCGAATTCCTTCTTGTACTTCATCAAGTTCGTAAATCGCGTGGCGGGAACAATTCCTTTGCGGTCTGCCTGCAACGGTTTCAGAACCTTTTCGACGTATTCTTTCCAAAGGTCTTCGACGTTTTTGCCTGAACTCTTCTCGAAAATCTCCGGCGTGTACGTCCGCTTGCGTCCCATCTCGTTCAACTTCTTCACGAAATCCTTGTCGTAGGTATCGACAATGTACATGAAGAAACCGGCTGTTACCTGATAGGCGTTGTCGTAGTTTGCCCGATCAGGATTGACGAACCGCATTTCCTTTTCCGGCTCGAAAAAGATGTGCCGGCAGAAGTCTGCAATTCCTTCGGTTGCCCAGCCCGGTATGCCCGTGCCTTCGCCGCCCTGATAGTTTTGGACGAAATGCACCAATTCGTGAGCAATCATTCCCCAATCCTTTTCTCCGCCTGCGCCCGGCTTGATCCATTCGATAGAGAAGCCAATCGTGGTACTGCTGTTCCAACCGATGGGACCGGAACTTTCGGCACGAAGTTCGATGGCTCCCGCAGGAATGTGTCCTTCGGTCTCGAAATACTTGTCGTATTTGGGATAGTTTTCGCGGATAACGTTGACTGCCATTGCCAGCCATTCGGGAATGCCTTTTTCGGCGATGACCTTGTCGTCGGAATAGACGATGGTGATTCTCGTCGGATAATAGGGACCGCGTTCCGGCTTCTTTTCGTCCTCCTGCGCTCGGAGTGTGTTTGCCGACAGAAGGAAAACGACTGTCAAGCAAAAAGAGAGTACATGTTTCATGAGCGATAATCCTTTGTTAGGGTGAAATGAAATACCGGGAACCATTCTACAAGATTTACGGTTCGTTTGCAAGCGAAGACCGGCGGTAAAATCAGTCAACGAGCAGAACTCCGTTGGAAAATGAAGGGTCTATGTACGTGAATGTCGAAGAAATGGGGCAGGAGTTACTCTACCATTTCCCGAAGAAACCAACATATCCGACGCTTTGAAATGCTCCGTTGGCACTGTCCAACGCACATTCTCCCAAGTAACCGCCGAAAACCGAAAAATTCTTGTCAATCTCTCCCTCAATGCCAAGATTGAACATCAACAAGGAACGACCAAGTTTCGTGCCAACAAGTGGGGCAGAAAGTCCGGGAACATCCACACTCTCTACACGAGTCTGCAATTCTGCTCCGTTCACATTGTAAGCATAGTAAATGCCGCTATTGAACGTGTAGTCCTTCGTCCGATGCCGCAGGTCTGTACCAGTACGGATGAACACCTGCGTCAAACTGGTCTTGTCGTAAATCACTGCCTCGCTACCGATTCCCGTTTCCTTTGCCGCTTTCAGATTGTTGTTGTACATATCTGCTGCGATAACCGGTCGCAGACTCCAACCGCCCGATGCAAACCGTTTGCCGAGTTCAAAGTTCGCCTCCGAAGTGTAGCCATTGAAAGACGAGGTATAGAGAACATTGCCATTTCCCATTCGGTTCAGATCGTAATTTTGCCAACCTTGTGCAAAAACGATTCGAGTATCGACACCGTTGCGGAAAAGGTATGCTCCATAGACACCGAAATAAATATCAGTGGCATCGAGTTTATCGTTATCATTTCGGCTTTGGCTTCCTTCGCCGCCGAAGAGCAGACCGGTCTGGAAGCGGGGAAGTTTGAACAGACCGACACCGGCTTGCCCGCCGTGCGTCGACGTTTTCCAGTTCTGACCGTTGAATGAACTGCGATAAGTATTGAATCGTCCGGTGTAATTGAACCATGCACTGCGACCTTCGTCGGCGATCAATCGGTCACGTACCATATTCCAAGCGGTGTAACGATGGTGTATCGTCAGTGCCGCAAGATAACCGTCGTTCATGTGGGCTTGCGGTCGTCTGGAAGCCACAATGTCCGTACCGATTGCATTATAATCGGTAAAAATAGCTTTGCTTATGACTGTACCGTCAAGAATACTGAAGGTTATCGACCACGGCAAACCAGCATCATCTACCTCGCCGTAGGCATAAAGCGTTGCTCCGGTGTCCAGCGTACCACCAGCACCGAAAGTGCTTTGAGAAATGTCGAGAGTAACAGTGGTATTGTTACCGATGGTGGTGCTACCGGTTATCTTCACAACATTCAGATCGGCATGTCCACTACCGGTAAATTCTGCGTTACCGCCGACGGAGAGTGTCCCTGCGATGGACAGGTTGCCTTTGAGATCTGCGGTGAAACCTCCGGTGGTCGTTTCAATGTCCCCTCCAAACACGCCTTGATAGATCGTAAGATCACCGGTAACATCAATCGTCCCATTAAATCCTCCCGGTGCGGTGTTGCCAATCGAGAGATCAGCAGTGCTTGTTATGTCTCCCGAACCGCCGAGGATGCCTATCGTACCGCCTGCGAATTCTATTGCCGTCGTTCCATTGTTAATCAGCGTGTCGGCTTTGATTTCGCCATCAACGGTCAGCGTTCCGGTTCGGTTATTGGTTATCGTTTTGGCAACGAGTTCTCCATCAATTTCCAAGGTTCCGCTATTGGTTAATGTTTCTGCAACGACATCGTTATCGACTTTCAACGTTCCACTATTGGTCAATATCCCGGCATCGATTGAGTCGGCGATAAGGTTTCCTGTATTTGTATTGTTCAATGTTTCGACAATGATTGCAGCATCTGCGGTAAGTGTACCGCTATTATTCAGTGTTTCGGCATGGGTGTCGCCTGTGACGATCAACGTTCCATCTGCGTTGTTGGTCAGTGTTCCAACGTTGATGGAGTCAGCAGTGAGTTCTGAATCTCTGCCAATGGTCAATGTTCCGGCAAAAACATTGCCGACTTCGAGTTTGCCACCGGGAGTTCCGCCGGGTGTGCTACCGTTCCGAACAGTGACCGCCGTAAGAACTCTATTGAATGTCCCTATATCATCGACCGTCAAGGTTGTACCAGTGTTTCGCAAATCGAAAATCAATGTTCCGCCGCCACCGCTCACTGTCGTAATGTTCCCAAGAGTCTGTACGGCTGGTGGGGAACCAGTATTTGCTATGTTGTTATCGGGGGTAGTACCGTCTAATACTGTTGACAATATTTGATTGTTGTGTTATACTTGTAGCCGTTCTGTTTTTTCTATATGTATTTGCACGGAGGTATTCATGTCAGCAACAATCGTTTCCCAGAC
>Ga0082212_10013715_pt1 | contig 10115 bp, 4 predicted proteins | sample TergutNt197P3_FD_71548 | JGI IMG/M metagenome (GOLD analysis project Ga0082212, IMG submission 71548) | Neocapritermes taracua P3 segment gut microbial communities from Petit-Saut dam, French Guiana - Nt197 P3 | ecosystem: Host-associated > Arthropoda: Insects > Digestive system > Gut ...
GTTTAAGGCAATTCAAAGCGCTAAATTCAACACTTCGCAAATCTATAATTGGAGTTATGCCGATGAGCAAAACGCCAAAGCAAATTGGGATATTTTAGACGGCGAAAATCCATACGCAATGCTGCCCAAACTCAATGTTTATACCTATCAACTTTCACGGGCATTGGCGATTACAGCCGAACAAGCAAAAGACGAAGGCAGCGAATTTGCTTTTGATTTAGGGGAGTTTTTTAGAACGCAAAGCAATGGGTTTGCCTACGAAAATGAGGTGCGTAAATTCTTGGATAACCTTTGTAATCCGCAGTTTGAGTATCCGTTTTCAAAACCCGAATACTCGGAAAGTTTACGGCATACGTTTTGGCTGTTGCCGGGTGTTGAACAATGCAAACAGATGAAAAAATTATTGGAAAACCATTCTTTTTTTAAAGATTATAAAGTTGTTTTGGCAGCGGGCGATTGGGAAAAAGACAAAGATATAAAAACGGCATTAGACGGCGTGAGAAATGCTATAGGCGCAAACCCGTTCGAAACAAAAACCATTACGCTTTCGTGCGGACAACTCACTACGGGCGTAACCGTTCCCGCTTGGACGGCGGTGTTGATGCTCAACAACTGCAAGTCGCCCTCGCTTTATATGCAATCGGCATTTCGCTCTCAAAACCCGTTTGAGTTTGCGGGACAGATGAAAACCGATTGTTTTGTGTTCGATTTTGCTCCCGACCGCATATTGCAAACCATTGCCGAATTTGCAGATAATATGCGGGCTTACGCCAAAGAAACCCGCGAGCAAAAAGTAAAAATGTTGCTCAACTTTTTACCTGTGATTGCCGAAGACGATGAAGGCAGAATGCACGAACTCGATGCAAACGAAGTGCTGACTATTCCGTTGAAACTCATTACGCAAGAAGTTGTAAATCGTGGATTTATGAGCAATCGACTGTTTGAGAATATTGCCGGAATTTTCGGAGCGCCACGCTCGGTGTTAGAAATTTTGGAAAAAATAAAACCCGAAGAAAACAAACGATTAGGCGACCCAAAAAAGAATATTCCAACGAAAAAAGTAAAAATTTGGCTTGACACCAATAAGAAAATACACATTGGCGAAGACATCGTGATTAACACCACCAACGGCTTGCTTGGCGATAAAAAATATGTGGTGGTGGGTAGTGACGAGGAAAAAGAAGTGCAACAAATTTTGACCGACACCAAAATTGAAATGGCACAACAAAATGTTCCGAAACAAGCACAACAAATCATTTTGAAAGAACTCGAAAAGAAAATGCCTGCCGTTTTTGCCCAAGAACCTAAACCGATGGAAATAGACGATTTGCAATTCCCCGAAGAACTTGACGACAAACCCGCAAAAAGCGAAAAAACCGAAGAAGAAAAAGTGCGCGACCGCCTGCGAGGTTTCACGCGCACCATTCCGAGTTTTCTGATGGCTTACGGAAACGAAAAAACGACGCTTGCCAATTTTGAGCAAAACATTCCAGACCAAACTTTTATCGAACTCACCTCTATCACCAAAGACGAATTTCTCAAACTCCGCGATGGTTTTGAATACGAAGAAGACGGCAAAAAGGCTCGTTTTGAGGGCTTGTTCAACTGCGATGTTTTCAATGCCTCGATTGCTTTATTTTTGCACAAAAAACAGGAACTTGCCAACTATTTTGAGAGCGAGGGCGAAGATATTTTTGATTATATTCCGCCGCAGGAAACCAATCAGATTTTTACGCCAAAACGGGTGGTTAAAATGATTGTGGACAGTTTGCAGGAAACGCACCCCGAATTGTTCAAAAGCAAAGAAACCACGTTTTGTGATTTGTATATGAAGTCTGGACTTTTCATTACGGAAATTGTTCGCAGATTGTTTGAAAATACACGCCCGCAATACAAAAGCGACAACGACTGTATTCGCCACATTCTCGAAAAACAGGTCTTTGGTTTTGCACCGACCGACATTCTCTACAATATTTGTATAAATTTGATTTTCGGATTTGACTCTAACGCTGCCCGTCATTGCGTCCTGAACTTGATTCAGGATCACCCGCAATCCCCCATTAACAGAAACAATTTTTTCAACACCGACACAACACCCCATTGCAAACACAACACATTAACAAATTTAATTCAAGAAATAAATATGACATTCGATGTAATTATTGGAAATCCGCCGTATCAAGAAAAAGATGGAGGTGCACAAGCGAGTGCAATGCCAATGTATCATAATTTTGTTTTGCAAGCAATAAAATTAAATCCTCTGCATATTACAATGATTATTCCGAGCCGTTGGTTTGCAGGAGGTAAGGGATTAGATAGTTTTCGTGATGAGATGTTGAATGATAATAGGATAAGGGTTTTGCACGATTTTATCAGAGCCGATGACCTTTTTCCAAATGTAGAAATAAAAGGTGGTGTTTGTTATTTTTTGTGGTATAGGGATAAAAAAGGAGATTGTGAGGTTAATACTCATTTGGAAGGAAAAATAATATCTACATCGAAAAGACCGCTTTTGGAAAAAGGTGCAGATACATTTATTCGATATAATGAGGCAATACCAATTTTAAGAAAGGTGCAGGCAAAGCAAGAAAAATCGTTTAGCGAAATTGTAAGACCGGCAATGACATTTGGTTTTAGAACATTTTTTAAGGATTTTGACTTAAGCAGCCATTTTAATGGAAGTGTAAAAGTTTATGCTAATCAATCACAAGGTTATATAAAAAGAGAAAAAATAACTCAATCTACGTGCTGGATAGATAAATGGAAAGTGATAATCCCTGAGGCAACAGGCGTGGGAAATATGGCTAAAGATATTTTAAAGCCAATAATTTCAGAACCTAATTCCATAAATACGGAAACATATATAATGAATGGGCCTTACAATTCAGAAGTAGAGGCTAAAAATGCAATTTCTTATATAAACACAAAATTTTTTCACTTCCTATTGGGGTTAAAGAAAATATCACAACATACAACATCAGGCACATATTTTTTAATCCCTCTTCAAGACTTCACAGAGGAGTGGACAGATGCCAAACTTTACACAAAATACGGCTTAGAACCCGATGAGATAGATTTTATAGAGAGTATGATTAGACCGATGGATTTTGGAAAAGGGGAGAAATAATCATTACATTACGAATATGCAGTCCAAAAGATAATCGACTCTTTTAAGTATGTTCCATATTTTGAATGGACTGAAAACGAATGATGATACAGAACTGTGAGTATATATTGCAGGTATGGTTCTTTGTATCCAATCCTAATGGTTTCAAACCTGATTATTACAATAGGAGTCCTCTAAATGTTTTGATAGAAGCATATAATGGTATCAGAGAGTATGAAAAAGATAATCCTGTCTTGGAAAAAGCAATGGACACATTTGATTCATTACTTCAAATACCTCCATATAGAAATGTGCATTTAAGAACTTTTTTGAAAGAATTATCCTACTAAATTTAGAATGTTATGATAGATTGGATTATTGAAAATAAAGAATGGCTCTTTTCCGGAATAGGTGTTTTTACTCTAAGTGGAATTTTTGTGCTGATAAGATATGTTTTCTTCAGCAAGAAAAAAGTACCTAAATCTAAACGTACAATTAATTTCAAAGGAGAAAAATCCGTGTATATTGAAAAGAACGAAGGAGAAATTAAAATTAATTGAATTGGAAAACGTTGATTCCAAATTCTCTTTGGGAACAATTTGGGAACAAATCTAAAATGAAAAAATCCTAACTGATTAATTATCAATTAGGATTTCTCTTTTAGCGTACCCAGAGCCGGGGTCGAACCGGCATGGAAATGAATCCACTGGTGTTTGAGACCAGCGCGTCTACCGATTCCGCCATCTGGGCTTGTCGAAAAGACGGGGCAAAGGTAGAAAAATATTTGGACATGACAAATAGTTGAATGATTTTTATTACTTTTGTCTGATAAAATCGTAAATCATGAGGCAACAAATTATCCGTTGCAACCACATAGAAAAGGATTTAGCTCAACTGCTGAAAAAGTTGAACTACGACGGTTTGTTTCTTCTGACAGACGATAATACGCATAAGTTTTGTTTGCCGCTTATCCAATCTCTACCAGAAATACAAACGGCAAAGCAGTTCTCTATTCCCGCAGGGGAGGAAAATAAACATATCGAATCCTTGTCAAAAGTCTGGAAATTTCTTTCAGACAACGGTGCTAACCGTAAATCATTGCTGATAAACCTTGGCGGCGGGATGCTGACCGATTTGGGTGGATTTGCTGCCGCTACTTTCAAACGGGGAATACAATTCGTGAATATCCCTACTACCCTACTTGGTGCGGTAGATGCGGCTGTCGGCGGAAAAACGGGCATCAATTTCACCGGCTTGAAAAACGAAATCGGCGTCTTTGCCCCTGCTACCGCTGTGTTGATTGATTCCCATTTTTTCAAAACATTAGACACAACTCATTTGCTTTCGGGTTATGCGGAGATGTTGAAACACGCGCTACTGAGGTCAGAGGGTTCATTAAACGAACTACTGGTTTTTGATTTAAATGAGGTAGATTATGACCGGTTGAATAATCTGTTGTTTGAATCCGTATTGATAAAAGAACAGATTGTTGAGGAAGACCCTACCGAACAAAGTATCCGTAAGGCATTGAATCTTGGACACACTTTTGGTCACGCTTTTGAAAGTTTATCCCTCGAAACCCAACGACCCATTCAGCATGGTTATGCCGTAGCGTGGGGATTAGTCTGCGAACTGTATCTCTCTTATATTCAGTTGGGATTTGATAAAAATATACTACTTAAATTAGTTCGTTTTGTCAAGGAGCATTATGGCGTTTTCACTATTGACTGTAAAGATTATCAACGTATTTACGAGTTAATGAAGCACGACAAGAAAAACGAAACAGACGCTATCAATTTCACGCTACTGAGGTCTGTTGGAGATGTTCAAATCAACCAAACATCTAATAAAAAAGAGATAGAGGAAGTTTTGGATTTTTACAGGGATTATTTTGGTTGCTGAAAAGAATAAAATGGATATGTTGCCCACAAAAAAATAAATACTTACTTTTGCCCCCAATTATACACATATATTTAAACAAAAGCAGTTAATTGCAGACGAAGTGGAATGTAGTAGGTTAAGAATCGGAATTGATGCGGGCTCAACCACCATAAAATTTGTGGTACTGAACGATGCGGACGAGATTGTGTATAAGTCCTATCGCCGGCACAAAGCTGATGTACGGCAGATGTTCAGAGAGGAACTGCATACTGTCGAAGAACATTTTCCCAACGCAAGTTTCTCGATTGCGGTAACAGGCTCTGCAGGAATAGGTATTGCGGAACAGGCAAACATTCCTTTCATACAAGAGGTGGTTGCAGCGGTCAATCTGACGCGGAAACAGTATCCGCAGGTACGCACTCTGCTTGACATAGGCGGCGAAGATGCTAAAATCGTTTTCTTTGCAGAAAATCGAAATCCCGACATACGAATGAATGGCAGTTGTGCAGGCGGTACGGGAGCATTCATCGACCAAATGGCATCGCTGCTCAATATCGAGGTCGAACAGTTGGGTAAAGAAGCATTGCAATACGAAAAGATTTATCCTGTGGCATCGCGATGCGGCGTTTTTGCCAAAACAGATATTCAAAATCTGATTAGCCGCAATGCGTCAGTTCCCGATATTGCTGCCTCCACGCTTTATGCTGTGGCTTTGCAAACCTTGACGAGTTTAGCTCACGGCTCCGACATCACCGCACCGATTTTGTGCATCGGAGGACCTTTGACATTTATTCCCGCTCTGCGCGAACAGTTCCAACAAATTCTCAAACTTCAGTCTGAAGATTTATTGATTCCCGAAAACAGCGAATATTTTTCTGCCTTCGGAGCAGCATTGCACTCAGGAGAACAATCGCAAACGTTTGATGTAAAAAAATATTTGCAAACAAAAATACATAATCCTGTATCATTAAAAAATAACCTGCCTGCTTTGTTTGAAAATGAAGAAGAATATGAAAACTGGAAAAAGTCGCGTAATATCAAGAAGATTTGTTTTGCACCACTTGGGACGCAAAAACAGGTTCAAGGTTTTATGGGGATTGATTGCGGCTCTACGACCACAAAAATTACGGTTATTGACGATAAACAACACATTGTATATCAATATTATGCAAATAACAATGGCGATTCGTTGAAAAGAGCGGTAGAAGGATTGAGCGAGTTCTATCGTCAGGCGAAAGAACAGGGAGTAGAAGTGGAGATTTTATCATCTGCCGTTACGGGTTATGGGGAAGATTTGATACGTTCGGCTTTGGGAATTGATTACGGTATCGTGGAAACAATGGCTCACCTTACAGGTGCACAATATATCGACCCGAAAGTTTCGTTCATTCTCGACATCGGCGGACAGGATATGAAATCGATCTTTGTCAATGAAGGAGTTATTTCCAATGTGGAACTGAACGAGGCTTGTTCGTCGGGTTGCGGCTCATTTCTTCAAAATTTTGCATCTACTATGCACCTGAGTTTGAATGAATTTTCACGCAAAGCCTGCTTGGCAAAATACCCTTCCGATTTAGGTTCGCGATGTACGGTTTTTATGAATTCGAAAGTAAAACAATCCTTACGCGAAAACAATGGAATCGACGATATTGCTGCAGGATTGGCTTATTCGGTAATCAAAAATTGTTTATTCAAGGTATTGAAAATATCGAATTTGAATATATTGGGCGAACACATTGTCGTACAGGGAGGAACATTCCGCAACGATGCTGTTTACAGGGCATTGGAGTTGCTTTCCGAAAAGTCGGTTGGAACGACTGATTATCCCGAACTGATGGGCGCTTTCGGTGCTGCCCTTTATGCTTTCAGACAATGGGAAACGACAGGTAAAACCTCTTCCTTTTCGGCAGAAGAAGCATTAAAAACAGTCACAGCTCAAACTTCGGAATTGCATTGCAAAGGCTGTACCAACCGCTGTGCAGTTGTGAAACTGAAATTCCCCAACGGAAATATTTGTTATGCAGGAAACAAATGCGAAAAAGTTTTTTCAAGTTCGACAAAATCGGCAGAAAAAGGCATCAACGCTTTTGAAAGAAAAAATGAGATTGTGTTTCAAAATTCAAAACAGGGAAATGGTTTGCGTATAGGTATTCCCCGCGTACTGAATATGTTCGACGATTTTCCATTTTGGAATGCGTTATTTACTTCTTGCGGCTGTCAAGTGGTTTTGTCGCCCGAATCGACTGTAAGTCTTTATCAAAAAGGAGTTGGCAGTGTGATGTCGGACAATATTTGTTTCCCCGCAAAATTGGTACATGGACATATCCTCACATTGCTCGAACAAAAGCCCGACCGTTTGTTTTATCCCTTGATTCCGAAAGCGAAAAAGGAATTTCAACAGGCAAGCAATTCATACAACTGTCCGGTGGTGAGCGGTTATCCCGATGTTATCCGGAGTGCGATTGACCCCGAAAGCAAATACGGTATTCCGTTCGATACGCCGGTTATAAGTTTCAATACTGAGAAAATGTTGAAAAACAACTGTTGGAAATATTTTTCAACGCTGGGTGTAGAAAGAAAAATATTTGACATTGCTTTTCGTAACGCCTTGGCAGCAAGAAACGAAATAAGTACACAGTTGATAGATTTTCAAAAAGATATTCTTCATAAATCTATCCGCAGCAATACAATGGTTTTCATCATCGCAGGTCGTCCCTATCATACCGATTTATTGGTTCATCAGAAGACGGGACAAATACTGTCGGATTTGGGAGTAGATGTGCTGACCGACGATGTTTTCCGCGATATTGCGGAAGAAGACGGCTACGGACGCCTCAACACCGTTTCGCAGTGGTCGTATCCCAATCGCGTCGTACAAACGGCTTTGCAGGTAGCGAAGTTACCTCGTAACGTTCAGATGATTCAACTCAATTCTTTCGGTTGCGGACCGGATTCATTTTTGATGGACGAAGTATCGGAGATTTTGAAAAAATCGGGCAAAAATCTGACCGTCATTCGCATAGACGAAATAGCCAGTCCCGGCTCTATCCGCCTGCGTCTGCGGTCATTGGTCGAATCATTGAAAGTCGCCAATAAACACTCTAACCCATTAGAAAGACGACAGATAACTAATTATCAAGGTTATTCTGCCACCTTCGAGAAACAGGACAAACAAAGAACAATCCTTGTCCCCTGGTTTGCCGATTTTATTTCCCCGCTTTTAGCCGCCGTAGGTAAAGTAGCCGGCTACAATCTAATCAATTTGCCGCCTTCCGATCGCCTCTCCGCCGAAATCGGATTGAAATATGGGCATAACGAAGTATGTTATCCCTCAACGTTGGTTTTGGGAGATATTATAAAATCATTGCAGTCAAGAAAATATGATTTGGACAATACGGCGGTTGCCATCACACAAACCGGCGGTCAATGCAGGGCTACAAACTACATTGCTCAAATCAAAACCGGATTATCAAGGGCAGGTTTCGATGCTGTCCCCGTTATAGCCATTGCAACCGGACAATCTTTTCAGAATAAGCAAACCGGATTCCGGTTATCCTGGCGTAAATTAGCGCCTATAACAGTTAATGCTATACTCTACGGAGACGCGCTCAATCAGATGTACAGCGCCACTGTCGTCAGAGAAAAAATCAAGGGAAAATCAAAGGAAATTTTCGACTTTTATATGGAACGAGGGAATGATTCGGTGCAGCGGAATGATTCCGGAAGTTTGCTTCGTTTACAGGAGCAAGCGGTCGCCGATTTCAACTTAGTTCCGGTGCATAACCGTGAGTTTACAAAAATCGGACTTATCGGGGAAATTTTTGTCAAATATAACAATTATGCGCAGGCTCACATTTCAGAATGGCTTCGGGAGCGGAATATGGAAGTATCGACTCCGCCCATATTAGACTTTTTGATGCAATATTTCGTTAATGCACAGGTAAACGATGAAGATGGTACTGACCGTATGTCATTTGTGGAAAAAATAATGCAACCGGTGTTGCAAAAATATATGAACCTGCGAATACGCGCATCTGAATCCATTCTGAAGAATTTCCGTTTCTTTGTTTCGGGCGAATCTATATTTACGAAAGCCAAGTATGCAGCGGATATTTTACATCTGTCCAATCAGTTTGGCGAAGGCTGGATGATTGCAGCGGAAGTGGCAGCGTATGCACGGCGCGGAATCAACAAAGTGGTGTGTATTCAACCTTTCGGGTGTATTGCCAACCACGTAGTAGCTAAAGGAATAGAAAAACGTTTGAAAAAATTCTATCCCGAAATGGATATTTTATATTTAGATATTGATTCGGGAATAGCGGAAGTCAATCTGCAAAACCGTTTACACTTTTTGATGGAACGTTTGGATTAGCCTCCAACCGCTTCATCAATTTCGCCGTAAACTCGTAATTCTTCAGCCCCCAAGTAGGCGCTATCAGCAAATCAGGGACATAGGCAATCTACGCACACAAGCAACTCACTTGCAATCGGGAACTACAATCATTACCAATGTTCCTGTCGATAATCACGGCAAAGGCGAAGCATTTTCCCCTACCGATTTGTTTGCCGCTTCTTACGCAAGTTGTGCATTAACCATTATCGGTATCGCTACGCAAACGTTGTCCAGTAAATAACAGCCTGCCCGCAGAATTGAAAATCACGCGAACAATCACATACTCGTAACTTGTCACTCATTACTCATTACTCATTACTCATTACTCACATTCACCGGCCGCAGCACCACAATTCCGGTGCAGGATGAGATTGAGTTACAGTAGTCAATTAATGATTCCGGATTGATTATCACTTTTTTAGCCGTTGAAGATGCGTGAATAAAAGTTAATTGTTTATCGTTCCAGTACGCAATGCCTAAGTGGGAAATATCCAATCCGGAAATAGCGGTTGTGAAACCAATGATATCGCCGCTTTTTATCAATGATTGATGTTCTGTTATTTCTTTTTTGGGAATATAATGATAGATGTTACGGGCATTAATTGCCTGTTCTATCAGCGCTATCTGTTGCACGGCTTCCGGATTGTCGGCTAAATGCGGATATTTTTCATGATTTTTAGACATATAATGCACATCAACCATGAATTTATGTCCACCCAAAGCGTGCGTTACATC
>Ga0082212_10013716_pt1 | contig 10114 bp, 10 predicted proteins | sample TergutNt197P3_FD_71548 | JGI IMG/M metagenome (GOLD analysis project Ga0082212, IMG submission 71548) | Neocapritermes taracua P3 segment gut microbial communities from Petit-Saut dam, French Guiana - Nt197 P3 | ecosystem: Host-associated > Arthropoda: Insects > Digestive system > Gut ...
TCCCTTGCCAAATCCTTCTCCATAGGCTATAATAAACAAAGCGTTCTCCGGCGTCAATAAAAGAAAGGAGTCCCGAAGATGAGTTACATTCTATTTACCGATTCCAGCGCCGACTTGCCGTGGCGTTATTACAAGGAGCATGACGTGCGGTTTATCCCGATGCAGGTGACGATGGACGACGACGTTTATATCGACGACGGCTCGATGGACTCCAAGACGTTCTATCAGAAAATGCGCGACGGCGTGGTGTTTAAGACCTCGCAGTATTCGGAATACCAATTTTTAGAAGTATTTGAGCCGGTCCTCAAAGAGGGCAAGGACATCCTTTACTTAGGGCTGACGATGGGCCTGAGCGGGTCGCACGAGAGCGCGTGCCGCGTGCGGGACCAACTCAAGGAGAAATACCCCGAAAGGACGGTATTCGTCCCGCAGACCAGCGCCGTATCGCTGGGCCTCGGGCTGATGGTCCACGAAGCGGTCAAGCAGCGCGACGCGGGGCTGGGGTTTGACGATCTCTGCCAATGGGTGCGGGAGAATATGCTGACCTTCCACCACCGCTTTACCGTCAACGATCTCATGTTCCTCTTCCGCGGCGGGCGCGTCTCGCGGGCGTCGGCCATCGTCGGCACCGCGCTCAATATCAAACCGCGGCTGCATGTGGACATCAACGGAAAGCTGATTAACCACGGCAAGATCCGCGGCCGGAAGGCGTCTTTGGTGGGACTGGTGGATGAGATGCGGCATTATTGCGACCGGAAAGACCATGACGCCATCGCCATATGCCACGGCGACTGCGAAGACGAAGCGCAGTTTGTCCTCGAAGAGGTCCGGAAACATTACAACGTCAACAACGCCATCATCAATCCGTTGGCCGCCGCCATCGGCACGCATGTCGGCCCGGGTTGCATGGCGCTTTTCTTTGCGGGTAAGAAACGGACGGAATAACAAGGTGCTATGATCGATATAAGCATACAAAATCTGCAAAAATATTACGGCGGCAAACCTGTCCTGACCGATGTGAGTTTCACCGTACAGGCGGGCGAGCATGTGGGGTTGCTGGGCGCGAACGGCGCGGGCAAGACGACGCTCTTTCGGCTGCTGTCGGGGGAGGAACCTCCTGACGGCGGTTATTTTTCGCTGTCCAAAAAGGCGGGGGTTTTGAGCCAGATCCCCGACGTGCCGGCGTCTTTTACCGTGCGCGACGTCATGGATGAGGCGTTCGCGGCCCTGCGCGAGATGGAACGGCGAATGGCGGATCTGGAACAGGAAATGGGATGCAGGGGCGGCTTGCCGTCGCCCGTGGGCGCGCAAAGCGCGCCCCTGCGCGAATACGGTGAGCTGCTGCACCGCTATGAGGACGCCGGGGGATACGAGACGGCCCGGCGCGTTTCCGTTGTGCGGCAGGGGCTGCAAATTGACGACGCCCTGTATGCCCGCCCGTTTCATCTGCTGTCGGGCGGGGAAAAGACCCGGATCAACCTCGCGCGGCTGATGCTGGAGGACTCGGCGATCCTGCTGCTGGACGAGCCGACCAACCATCTCGACGTCGCTTCGGCCGAATGGCTGGAGGAGTTTTTATCCGATTACAAAGGAACCGCGCTGATGATCTCGCACGACCGCTTTTTCCTGGACAACACCGTCACCCGCGTCGTCGAACTCGAAGACGGCAAATCGACCGTATACAACGGCGGCTACAGCTTTTTCGCGCGGGAGAAGGAACGGCGGCAAGCCGAGGCGGAGGAGCGGTATCAGCGGGAACAGCGCGAATATAAACGCCTGACCGACACCGCCCGCCGTATGCACGATTACGCGGGCAAGAACGATAAGCTGCACCGCCGGGCCTTCGCCATTGAGAAGCGGGCCGAACGCATCCCGGTCACCGAACGCCCCAAGAAACAAGCCGAACTGCGGCAAAAATTCCACTCGTCGCCGCTCCGCTCCGACGACGTCCTGCGGGCGGTAGACGTGAGCAAGCGCTTCGGGGAACACGTCGTCCTCCATCCGGCGACGCTGACGGTCAGCCCCGGAGACCGGATCGCGCTGCTGGGCGCGAACGGCGCGGGCAAGACGACGCTGCTCAAGCTGCTCACCGGCGAGCTGCCGTCCGACAGCGGGACGGTCCGCCCCGGCCCCGCCGTCCGGCCGGCCGTACTGCCGCAGTCGGTGACGTTTGAACGCCCGGAGCGCACCCTTTATGACACGATGCTGTACGCCGGGTTTACGCCGCAGGACGCGCGGAACAGGCTGGGCGGGTTCCATTTCCGGAACGAGGACGTCTTCAAGACGGTCGATGTGCTGTCCGGCGGCGAGCGGAGCCGTCTGGCGCTCTGTTTGCTGATGCGGGAGGAGACGAACTTCCTGCTGCTCGACGAACCGACCAACCATTTAGACATCCAGTCGCGGGAGTGGATCGAGGAAGCGGTCGAAGCCTTTGACCAGACGCTGCTCTTTATCTCGCACGACCGTTATTTCACGGCGCGTTTCGCCACAAGGATATGGGCGCTGGAAAACGGGGCGCTGACAGATTTTCACGGGACCTATGAGGAGTACCGGATGTGGCTGTCGCTGCATTCCGCGGAAGCCCCTGTAGGGCGCGCCGCCCCGGCGCGCCGTCCGTCCAAACCGGACGAAGCCAAATCAGCCCGCGCAGAAAGGGTAAGGAATAAAGAAATGCTGGAAAAACTAAAAGAGATCGACCGGCGCTTCGGCGAGATCGAGGAGGCGCTGGGCCAGCCCGGCGTCTACACCGACCCGGAACGGATGACCGCGCTGCTGCGCGAGCAGAAGGAGATCGCCCCGGTGACCGAGGCGTACCGCGCCCTGACGCGGGCGGAGGCGCAGGAAGAGGAAGCCCGCGCCATGCTGGAGGACGAGGACCCTGAGGTGCGGGCGCTGGCGTATGAGGAATGCGGGGCGCTGGCGGAGAAGAAAGAGCGTCTGCTGGAGGATCTGAAGAAACTGTTGCTGCCGCGGGACCCGGACGATAGGAAAAACGTCATCATAGAGATACGCGGCGGGGTGGGCGGCGAGGAGGCCGCGCTGTTCGCCGCAACGCTGTGGCGGATGTATTCGATGTACGCCGAACGGCGCCGCTGGAAAGCCGAAGTGCTGTCCAGCAACGAGACGGAACTGGGCGGCATCAAGGAACTGCAAGCCCAAATAACCGGCGAGGGGGCCTATTCCCGCCTGAAATACGAGTCCGGGGCGCACCGCGTCCAGCGGGTGCCGGACACCGAGTCGCAGGGGCGGGTCCACACCTCCGCCGCGACGGTGGCGGTGCTGCCGGAGGCCGAGGAGGTTGACGTCGAGATCAATCCCGACGACTTAGACGTCATCACCTGCCGCGCCGGCGGCGCCGGAGGGCAGCACGTCAACAAAACCGAGAGCGCCATCCGGATCGTCCACAAGCCCACCGGACTCGTCGTGGAATGTCAGGACGAGCGCAGCCAGCACAAAAACAAGGACAAAGCGATGAAGGTGCTGCGGGCCAAGCTGTATGAGAAGAAACAGCGGGAGTTGGACGAGGCGCGGGGCAGCGAGCGGCGCAGCCAGGTCGGCAGCGGCGACCGCAGCGAGCGGGTGCGCACGTACAATTTCCCGCAAGGGCGGGTCACCGACCACCGGGTCAACCTGACGCTGTACAAGATACAAAGCGTGATCGACGGCGACTTGGACGAACTGATCGACACGCTGGCCGCCGCCGATCAGGCCGCGCAGCTGGCGGGGTCGGGGGGTTAATGAGTTATGGGTACAGCTTTATGTCCGCAAGACCAAACCAAAAATCATAGGTATCAGCATTAACATTTTCTACACCGATCCTTAATGTATTCACGCCGCTTGTGTCCAACCGCAAAGTCGGCTGTGTCTTTAAGATTTCCTTTGATATGCCTTCTAATGTATATAGTAATTTCCCATCTCCCCAGATCTTTAGATCACAGGAATAGGGATAGTCTATTGCTATATACAGAAGAAATAATTGTCCTTCCAGACGTGAGAATTGTCCTTTAAGTGAATAATCTATATAATAGTTTCCATTACCATAACCCATTAACAAGCAGTCTTTTCGAAATGTATCCGTACTGTCCCTTGATTCATTCTCATATCGAATGAAATATTCGTCGCTACTCTCAACTTCATTCAACTTGTATGTTTTGTTAGGGACGGCAGAGCCTAGATACAACGTCTTGGCACTGTCGTCCCATGAGGTCACCCCACCGCAAAGAGCCTCACCTATCGCTCGCGCAGGTACATACGTAACACCATTATACATGAACGGGTTTATGGGGATTCCGGCTACACTCTCGTCGATTAGCTTCCCATTTGCTACAACCTTGATGTCGTCATACATGACAGTAATCTGTCTGTAGGTGGCGGCGGCGAGGGCCGGGACGATCAACGAGCCGAAGATGAGGGCCGCTAGGAATCCGATAACCATGCCTTGAATACGGTTTTTCATTTTTATTTCCCCTTTCTTTTGAGCGTATTATCAATACGCCTTTCCGCCATTATAGCGTATTGATGATACACTCGTCAAGAGGGGATCGTCATGTTTATCAAGGCAAATGAGTATAAAGACAACGAAATCATCAAAATCATCAGGGAATGGACGGAACTTACGCAAAAGCAATTCGGAGAAACCATCCATCGCAGCAGACATACAGTACAGTCCATGGAATTAGGCCGCAGCGGCATCTACTTGCAAACACTGTTGGACATAGCCAATATGCACGGATTGACCATTACCATCGAAAGGAAATAAATCTAGCCCCTTTAACGGCAACGGCCCTCCGAGTTTATCGGAGGGCTTTTGAAATCCTCCGCCGCCTGCGGGCGGCACCTCCTTTTGCAAAGGAGGCCGGCAGGGGACGTCCCCTGCGGGAAAACCACCCCGTCGCTCCGCGCCACCCCTCCACGGAGGGGAATTTGGGACGCGCTCCTCTCTCATTCCCCTCCGTGGAGGGGTGGCCCCGCAGGGCCGGGGTGGTTATTCCCCTCCGTGGAGGGTGCCGCCCGCGGACGGCGGCGCGGTTCCCGGTTCCTTCCGCGGAAAGAACCGGCCCCGCAGGGCCTGAGGAGTCCCCGGTTGACAGGCAAACGCGCTTTGTATATAATGCCGTTGGGAAGAACCATAGGGGAAAGGAACATAATCCATGAAAAAAACACTGTCATTCCTGCTGTTTGCCGCGCTGCTGACCGCCCTGCTCGCCGCCTGCGGAGGCGCAAGCCCGGACGCGGAGACGCCTTCGCCGGAAGAGCCGCCGGAGCCTTCGGCGGAGAGGGAGGCGCCGGGCGTTATGCGCGGCGTCACGACGATGGAACTGGTCCACGAGATGGGGATCGGCGTCAACCTCGGCAATACGATGGAGGCCGTCGGCGGCGAGACGTCGTGGGGCAGCCCGCCGGTCACCGAGGCGATGATCGCCGGGTACGCGGCGGCGGGCTTTTCGTCGGTCCGTATCCCGGTGGCGTGGTCAACGCAGATGGACGAGGACGGGTATGGAATCTATGCCGACCGGATGGACCGCGTACAGCAGATCACCGACTGGGTGCTGGACCACGGGATGACCGCTGTGGTCAACATCCACTGGGACGGCGGCTGGTGGGAGGCGTTCCCCACCGACAAAGACCGGTGCATGGCAAAGTATAAAGCGATATGGACGCAGATCGCCGAGCGGTTCAAAAACTACGGCGACAAGCTGATCTTCGAGTCGGCCAACGAGGAACTGGGCTGGGACAGCCTTTGGAACCGCTGGAGCGGCTCCGCCGACGGCAAAGACGAGTATTACGGGCTGACCAACGAGGTTAATCAGGTCTTTGTAGACCTGGTCCGGGCGTCGGGCGGCAACAACGGCCTCCGCCATCTGCTGATCGCCGGTCCCGCCACCGACGTCGAACTCACCTGCGACCCGATGTTTCTGGTGCCAAACGACCCTCAAAACCGCTGCGCCGTTTCGGTGCATTACTACACGCCGTCCACCTTCGCCATTCTGGCGGAGGACGCGAGCTGGGGCAAGATGCGGCCCACTTGGGGGACCGAAAGGGATTTCGGCGAGTTGAACCGGCTGATGGATATGGTGAAAACCGCCTTTATCGACAAGGGCGTCCCGGTCGTCGTCGGGGAATTTGGCGCGGAGAAGAAGAACAAAGAGCCGGGGATGGTGCCTCTATACATCCGCTCGGTCTGCGAGGCGGTCTATACGCGCGGTATGTGTCCGATGCTGTGGGACACCCCGGGCAGCAGTTTCTACGACCGCCTTTTGCATACCTTCGACCCGGTACTGGAGGAAGCGTTCGCCGGCATCAAGACATTACCGAGGGAATAGAACGATCATGCCGTATGAATATCTGGCGTTTCACTATGACGCGCTGATGCGCGGCCTGGATTACGGCGTTTACGCCGACTATCTGCTCTCGCTGTCCGGGCGGCCGCGCCGCGTCCTTGACCTCGCCTGCGGCACGGGGCGTCTGGCCGCCGCGCTGTGCGAACGAGGCTGCGACGTCGTGGCGGTCGATGGTTCGCCGGAGATGCTGACGGTGGCGCGGGGCCGGTTTGACGAGAGGGCGGGCGCGGAAGCGGAAACCCAACCGCTGTTTTTGTGGCAGGACATGACCGCGCTCGACCTGTACGGCACGGTTGAGGCGGCGTTCTGCACGCTGGACGCGCTCAACTACCTCGCGTCGCCCAAGCAGTTTCAGCAGGCGCTCTCCCGTGTGAAACTGTTCTTGGAGCCGGGCGGCGCGTTTGTCTTCGACCTGCTCACGCCGGAGGCGCTGGCGGCGCGGGACGGCGCTGTGTTCATGTCGGACGCCGGGGAGGCTTACTGCGTGTGGTGCTGTTCTTGGAAAGCGCCGTTTTGCCGGCAGGAGGTTACCCTGTTCTCCCGCCGGGACGGCAATCTTTGGGAGCGGCGCGACGAGACGCACACCGAACGGGCTTATGAATTGCCGCTTGTGGAAGAGATGCTGAAAGAGGCGGGGTTCGCGGAGGTAAAACGGTACGGCATGACACAAAAAGACTCGTTCGGCGAAGCCGACGAACGGGTCGTGTTTTGGGCGCGATGAGGATCGCGCTTGCGCCGATGGCCGGCGTCGCCGATTGGGCGTTCCGCACCGTTTGCCGGGAGACGGCGCCGGGGACCGTTGTTACGACGACCGAGATGGTATCGGCCAAGGCTCTGTGTTATCAGGATAAAAAGTCTCTCGGTCTGCTGCGGCTGGCCGCAAAGGATGAAAGTGTACAGATCTTCGGGTCCGCCCCCGCCTGTATGGCGGAGGGGGCGCTGCGGGCGCTGGCGGTCTCCGGCGCGGATCGTATCGACGTCAACATGGGCTGCCCCACGCCCAAGATCGTCAAAAACGGCGACGGCTGCGCGCTGATGCGGGACCCGGATAAGGCGGAGGCCATCGTCAGGGCGGTCGTCAGCGCCGTCAAGGTTCCGGTTACCGTCAAAACGCGGCTGGGCTGGGACAGCGGGAGTAAAAACGCCGCCGAACTGGCCAGGCGTTTGGAACAGGCGGGCGCGGCGGGACTGTGCGTCCACGGGCGGACGCGCAAGCAGATGTATTCCGGCCACGCCGACTGGTACGCCGTCGCGGAGGTGGTCAAGGCCGTCTCCATCCCCGTTATTGCAAACGGCGATATATTTTCGCTGCGCGATCTGGAGCGGTGCCTGACCATCACCGGGGCGGCGATGGGAATGATCGGGCGGGCGGCGATGGGCAACCCCTTTGTCTTTACCGGGGAGGAGCCGGATCTGCCGCGCCGTCTGGAACGCGCCGCGAGGCATTTTGCCCTGCTGACGGAGGACAAGGGAGAACGCGCCGCCTGTCTGGAGATGCGCAAGCACTTGGCGTGGTATCTGCGCGGACTGCCCTGGGCGGCGCGTTATAAGCGGGAAGCGGCTTCGATTACGGCGGCGGAGGATTTTTTTAAGATTTTGCGCCGGCTGACGGGAGAGGGGGAAGGTCATGGACGGTTTTGAGGAGATCGTACGCGAACACCAGAAGCGCGTCTACAACATCTGTCTGCGGCTCTGCGGCGACCCCGACGACGCCTTCGACCTCTCGCAGGAGGTTTTCCTCAAAGCGTGGCGCGGCTTGGAGGGGTTTCGCGGCGACTCGTCGGTCTATACGTGGCTCTATCGGCTGGCGGTCAATACCTGCCATGATTTTACCCGCAAAAAGGCGCGCCGGGGCGACACGGTATCGCTGGACGATACGCAGCTGCCGCTGCCCGACGCGCGGTTTGAGCCGGCCCTCGCGCTGGAGCGCAAAGAACTGGCGCGGGCGCTGGAGGAGGCGCTGGCCCGTCTGCCGCCCGGACAGAGGGAGATTTTGGTTCTGCGCGAGACGGCGGAGTTGTCGTATCACGAGATCGCGGCGCTGCTGGGGATCGAGGAGGGTACGGTCAAAAGCCGCCTCGCCCGGGCGCGGCTGGCTTTGCGCGAACTGCTGCTGAAAAACGGGAACTATTCCGCCGGGAGCGCGTCTAATAGGCATGAGAAAAACAACGCCAAGCGTATGCTGGGCGGGAAAGGAGGCGGGCGGAATGGAACGCTGTGATATAGAAGCGGTCAGCGCCCTGGCCGACGGCGAGTTGCCGGAAGTGAGCGCCGTCCGTCTGCGCGAGCATTTGGAGGAATGCCCGTCCTGCCGCGCCCTGGCCGGCGATCTGGCCGCCCTCAAGGACGGCTTTGGGGCGCTGAACGCCGAGCCGCCCGACACGCTGGCGCCGGGTATCCTGTATAAAATCGGGCTGGGCGAAGACCCGCCCCGTTCGAGGCGGATCGTTAAAAGCCTGATCGGCGTGGCGGCCTGCCTGATCGCCGCGCTGGTGATCTCACGGACCGTTGCCGGGCCTCGGACGGACTTATATTTGACCGGCGGCAGCGCCGACAACGCCGCGCCCGAAGCCGCGCAGATTTATACCGACGCCGGCGGCAAAAATATGCAAAAAAGCAGTGAGGAATCCGGCGGCGGCGCGTATGACGCGCCCGCCGGAGAGCCGGACGGGTGGGCGGCGGATAGGGAGGATATGCTCAACGCCGCCCCGCCGCCCCTAATAGGCGCCGAAAAATCATTCTCCACGGGGGAGTTTGATTACGCCGCGTTTACAGACCTGCTGCGCGGGAACGGGATGGACTATGCGGAAACCGGGGCTGCCGGGTTATTGACCGGCGAGGGAAAGGTCCTTGAAATCGGCGACGCGCAGTTGAGCGTTTACGAGTATCTTTCCAACGAGCAGATGGAATCGGACGCCGGATGCGTCAGCCCTGACGGTTTCTCCATACACGCCCCTGACGAAAGCTCGGCCACGTATATATCATGGGTTTCCCATCCCCATTTTTTCAAAAAAGACCTGCTGATCGTCCTGTATGTTGGAGAGAACGGGGAGATGGTCGGGTTCCTCCGGGAACATTTTGGGGCGCCGTTCGCGGGGGTTGGCTAGCCGGAATCCGGAGCCGGATTTGACAAAGGGCTAGCCATAAAAGACACTCATGCCCCTTATGGCTATTCACAGTGGTGCCGGTGGGGCGTCGGCAGTCAGTTTCTCACAAGCCGCATCACAGCGTCAGCCAGCCCTTTCAATTCTCCGGCTAAAAATCTCATCGCGCCGCCGTGATTATTCAGCATATCCGCTTGGGCAGTCATATCGGAATGAATCGAATGCAACATGTTGGCAAGAGGTTTATACGCTGCTTGGTCGGCGGCACTGTGTGCGAATTGAATGAAGCCATTTATTTTCCCGCAAATATCATCAAACGCAGTTCTTTGTTCAGCGTTCAGAAGATCGTTCATTTTTTCAATTTCGCCCCTGATATAAAAAAGCAAAATATTCCCCTGATATGCGATGTCTTGGATATGCTTATACGTGGTACGATCCAGCACCGGATTGCTTTCCGGCTTCACGAGGGCACGAAAGAACCCGGCAGCCTCGGAAAGACTGTCTTTGAATGTTGCTATGCCTTTAAACGACACTTCGTCATTCGTCCACGTCAATCTAATTTACCGCCAACGCTTCTAAGAAGCCCGCGAAATTGCTGAGGTCAAAAAGGTTGCGTTTCAAAACTTTGGAAATTGGAATTTTGCTTTCTGTTTTTGCTTTGTACTCTTT
>Ga0082212_10013717_pt1 | contig 10114 bp, 2 predicted proteins | sample TergutNt197P3_FD_71548 | JGI IMG/M metagenome (GOLD analysis project Ga0082212, IMG submission 71548) | Neocapritermes taracua P3 segment gut microbial communities from Petit-Saut dam, French Guiana - Nt197 P3 | ecosystem: Host-associated > Arthropoda: Insects > Digestive system > Gut ...
ATAGCGTCCGCCAGGGAGCCAAAGTTTTCCCTGCAGGCGTCCCTAATCTCTTTAACAGTTGGCTGTAACGCCATCCTCCGCATATGCATTTCTTCGTTTTCATATTTGCTTATTTTCTGTGGGATAGACGGCAGCCGAGTGAAAAGCTGCCTCCCGCCGGTCATCCCCTCAACCAGACTGTCCCATTCCTCAGCACGCATCAGCTGGGCAATCATGAATTGGTCCCCCCGAAGGCAATCTTCATACTTTTTCAACGATTCTAATTCCTTAGCTAAGGCAATGCCTTTATCCAGTTCGTTCCTGATCGCCTGCAGATCCTTCATCACCTGCTTGTATAAGGAAAGTGCTAATTCGTTCACCCCTTGACCGCCTTGATATAGCCGAATACTGTTCTCGATCCACTTCAGCGGGAATGGTTGCGCAACAGCAAATTCGAGGACTCTGTACACAAGCTTCTTGAGCGTATCGTCCGACCTCTCCCCGCCGAATACGTCTGCCAGTGCAGCAAATTCAGGCTCGTTCTTTGCATAGCACTCTTCCAGGTATCCTGTGAGGCTTTCCTCCTGCATGAGCGCCCTCTCCGTCTCATCCAGAACCCTACTTTTGGGGTCGATCCCTAGTGTCTTCGCATGGGCGCGTATCAAATCCAGACAAAAACTATGCATCGTCGAGATCGCAGCCTGACCCAGCAGTCTCCTCTGCTTAGCCAAAACGCGGTTGCCGGGATCCTTCTGCGCTAGGTCTTCGATCCCTTGGCGGACACGCCGGGTCATCTCCTGGGCAGCCCCGTTCGTGTAAGTGACAAAAAGAAAGCGGTCCATCTCCAGCGGCGCTGACGTTCCATACGTACCTGACAAGCGCTGGATCAGTCGTTCTACCAGAACTGCAGTTTTCCCCGTCCCCGCGGACGCGCTCACAAGGATATCTTCCCCGGATGCGTCGATCCCATTTTGCTGCCCTTCGTTCCATACCATCATGCCCCTGCCCCCCCTGTCTTTATCCTTTCCAGCACAAGCGCATCCGGCAGTGCTGGTAAATAACGGTAGGTATGCCCGGAGATCCCCCGGTCAAAGCGGCAGACGCTATGGTATAAACAATAGTCGCATGCAGTGCTTTTTCCACTCTGATATGGCGCCAGGGAAATATCCCCGTCCATCATCTTGCGCCCGGCAGATCGCAGCACTTCGCGCCCATAACTGCCCAATAGGGCAAACTCCCCCTCCGTCAGCAGCCTCGTGCGCTGTGCGAACTGCCCTGACCTAAGCTCCGAGACAGGCAAAAAGAGGGATTGCTGATAGTCTCTATCCATAAATGATGCAATCTCCCGGTCCTTAAGCAGATACCCACGCAGGGCGTGGGCTTTGATATCCCCCTGCTGCCGCCATTCGCTATCCTCAGCATAGAGTCGGTTTTTTGCCCTTAGAATGGGGTCGTGTACTTGGAAATAAAACATCCCCGCGGGTTTAGCTTCCGGGAGGGCAGTCAAAGCAGCCTCCATATATAGGAGGAGTTGGAGTTTTAGCCCATGATATACCTCATGAAGGCGCAAGGACAAACCGCCTGATTTATAATCCACAATGCGGATATACGCTTGGCCTGTGTTAGGATGTACTGCTTGATCTATCCGATCGATACGGCCCCTGAGCAGAATCTCCCTTCCTCCGCCTAAATCCAGGGATATAGGCGGCCGGCCGGCGTCCCCACCGAGCCCGAAGGAGACTTCAAAGGCATTGGACAGGAACCCCCCCTGCCGCTCCTGGTGGGCGATCGCCGCCGCCGAACTATGAAGGATCCGCTGTAGGTTCTGCGCCAGGCGCCTGTACCCGGCTGTGGTGAGGAAAACCTCATGATCCTTCTTCTCCAGCTGATCAAGGGCGGCACGGGATACCATATCCCTCAGAGTCTCCTGATCCAATGCGCCCAGACGCAAGCCCTGGCTCTTGATCTCCCTAAGCAGCGCCTCCAGGCTGTCATGAAAGAAATTCCCAATCTCCGGCGCTTGAATCTCGTACTCGGCTCTTGGCTCAAGTGCAAGTCCGTACGCCAGATAGTGGGCGAAAGGGCAGGCTTGAAATTGTTCCAGACGGGTTACGCTTGTGAGAATGCTCGTGCCAAAAATCGATTCTGCCAGAGGCGCTGACAGAGGCTGCCCAAGGGGTTTGACGGACAAAGCCGTCTCAATCCTCTGCATGTCCCTCTTGTATTCCTCTTGGCTCTCGAACCAGTGACGTAAATACTGCCATACGCCGCTCCCGTGCTCTGCAAGCCCCAATAGCTGCAAAGCCGCAGACGGATGGCTAAGCCGTCGGCGCATGTCCGGTTCTTCTTCTTCGAGCACAGCGCCTGGAATGCATTTGCTGATCTGCCCAAATAGGGCGGATGGGGCAAGGCTTGCACCCTTTGTGTCCGCCCTGGCGCAGCTCATCTGCAGGCTGCCCGACGCCCTGGTAAGGGCAATATAGATTAGGTAGGACTCAGATAATAACCTGCGGCGCCTATCCGGAGCCAGTATGACCCCGTGTTCGGCCAGCCATAACCGATCCTGGGTATCAAAAAGGCTCTCATCCTTTACTGTCGCCGGGATAACGCCCTCATTGGCGCCCAGTATCCATACCTTCGACGCGGAAGGCGAGCGGCTGCGATCCATCGAGCAAATCGTGACTTGATCCAGAGCCGGGGGCAACGCTGCCATTTCCATGGCGTCCAGGCCGCTCTCCCAGACGGATGCGATGCGTTGCAGCATATTCCATCTGGCTTCCCCGGCGTCTCCGACCTCTCCAGCTTCCCCAGCATCTCCGACCTCCCCGCCCTCTCCGACTTCTCCGACCTCCCCGACTTCCCCGACCCCCCCGGCTTCTCCGGATCCGCCGATGAATGCTACAGTTTGGTCAAGCAGCCTCATCAGCTCCAGCCAGGCGCGCGTATGGACTTGCGCCGACTCCGGCTCCCCTCCCGACAAGGCTTCCTGTGCCATCCGGCTGCAGGACTCGCCCGCACCCAGATCCGTCAGGTACTGGTACATAGCTGCCACAACGCTTGTTACCGAATCTGCTTGCGCCAGTCTGCCGCGCAGCTTTTGGATAGGCTGCCACAGGACTTGCCGCAAGCCTTCCATATACGTGTCCACTGCTTCGTGCCCGTCTTCTCCCGGTGATGTGAAACGCCATGGCCGGGGGCTTTCCCAGTGCATGCGCGAAACCCCATGCGCTAAGCAATAATTCTCGATAGCGAAGCCTTCTTCGTCGCTCAGCCCTGCCAAGCCGGTCTTCACGCAGGACATTAGCGTCCCGGTATTCCAGTTCTCTTTGCATATGGCGGCCATCCCTCTCATTAAGCCGACCAGGGGATGGTAGCGCAGCGGCTTTGGGCTATCAAAGAAGTAGGGGATAGCGTATGCGGGCAGTATACTATCGATCAGGCTTTGATATGCCTCAGGATGTCGTATGAGTACAGCCATATCCTGATACCGCGTGTTTTCATCCCTGGCCGCTTCCCTGATCTCGATCGCCAGCCGTTCGACTTCCTGGCGTGCGTCGCTGCAGCTTGCCAGCCGGATCGCGCAAGCCCTGCCGGCCCCTGTGGTCTCCCCTTCGCCTCCCGCCTCTGCAGGCTGCGCGATCTGCATGGCATACGCTTTCTCAAGCCATGCCAAATCATGGTTCCCCAAAAAGCGCTTTTCAGCAGGCTCCCCCATATACATTGGGGCTTCCATCAAAAACCTCTGATCGCATATCGCGATCAACTGCCTGGCCGTCTCCCAGGTTGGATAGAATACTGCGTCTTCTTCGCAGGGTTTGCATTCTTCGCCCCCCGGGAAGGTTAGTGTCACTTTGACCTGCGCCCCTAGAGTGAGTAGGCATTCGATCACGGCAAACTCCGCCGGGGTGAACCCGTGGAACCCGTCCAGCCAAAACCGGATCTTATCCAGCCTCTTCCATGCCGGCAGCTTCGCGCACAACAGGGACAGCTCTCCTGCCAAGTCCATCCACCCTTGCGTGAGAAAGGCTTCGTACTCAGCGAATACAAGCTGGATATCCGCGAGTTTGAAAGATTGCTCTCCACTCTCTCCAATACAGGCTTGCAGCATCTCAGGGCTGACTTTGTATGCCCTCATCTCGTCGATAGCCTCCGCCAACTGGCTGAGGAATCCCGGCTTATCCCATATGCGCTGAAAAGAACGCAAATCCGTTTTTCTCCGCTCCAGGATACTACGCAGGATCATACTCTTGCCAACCCCGTCAATGACGGGATCCAAGCCGCCGCCAGCTTCTTGCATGACCCAATAGGCAAAGCGGCGGAAGCTCAAAACTTTTACTCTAAACCCCCCGTCTGCGCCCAGTGCTGCCAGAATCCGCTTTTCATTCGCAAAGGTAGCTTGTTCGGGCGTCAGCAGGACGCATTCCTCTTGCGGCTGCTCTTCCAGCGTCTGCCGAATCCCCTCGATACATGCTTCTGTTTTTCCCGAGCCGGCCCTGCCCAGGATGAGTTGCATACGCATGGTCCACCTATCCTTCTTCCATGTTTTATGATAAGATAAACGCTGGTATATGGTTCGAGCCGGCGGGGCGGCCGCGGCTGCGGATATCCCGCGGCAGGCAGGGCTTACATGGGCGGAGGTTGGTTTATGCAAGACACTTGGCATAAAGCCTTGCCCGACAGGAAGCTTTGCCTGCCGCGGGATAGGTAAGCCGAAAGGCTGCAGCTGAGGAAAGTCCGGGCTCCATAGGGCAGGATGCTGGATAACGTCCAGTGGGGGCGACTCCAAGGAAAGTGCCACAGAAACATACCGCCTGGGTGCGGACGCGGGTCAAGCCGGCAGTCGGCAACGCCTGTGAAGGCTTCGCCGGCGCTGTACCCCGGTAAGGGTGAAATGGTGAGGTAAGGGCTCACCGGCGGAGGGGCGACTCTCCGGCCGGGTAAACCCCATCCGGAGCAAGACCGAATAGGGGAGTGATCAGGCGGCCCGTCTGCAACTGCGCCTATGCGCAGCGCAAGCTCCCGGGTAGGTCGCATGAGGCGCCGGGCAACCGGCGTCCCAGATAGATGGCCGCTGCTTCGGTGGCGCGAGATGTGTCGCCGAAGTACAGAACCCGGCTTACAAGCCGGCTCAACCCATGTGCCATACATAAGATGCGTCGACAAACCAATAGTGCTATATCTACGGTTCTACGAATGGGAGGGCATATGCCGGCAGATCAAAAAAGCTTCCCCTTGCTTACCTATCAAGCAAGCATCGGAAAAGATAAGCCCATTACCTTGGGCGCCCAGCACGGGCACGCAGTCTGCCCTTTCTGCGACAGGAGCCAGCTCCCCCCGGTACTCAAGCAGGACGGGGACGTCCTTCTGGTGCCGAATAAATACCCCATCCTCAAGGGCAGCAGCCCCTATGTGCTGATCGAGACAAGCGAATGCGAATCTGAATTGTCCCTATACCCCATAGACCGCCTAGTCCGGGTACTGCGCATGGGCGTCAGCCACTGGCTGGATATGGCTGCATCCGGCGAATACCGTTCTGTCATCTTCATCAAAAACCACGGCCCTTTCTCCGGGGGCAGCCTGCGCCATCCCCACATGCAGATCATCGGCTTTCAGGACGTGGACTGCTATACCCATGTCCGCCGCGACGCGTTGCACGGTCCGGTCATCCATCAGGCGCACGGCGTAGAGCTCAATGTATCGGACCGCCCACAGGTCGGCTTCGTAGAATTCAATACAATCCTCAGCGGGGGCGCAGGCTTGATCCATGCCGGCGATAACGAAATGGGGGCCGACGCTCCAGAAGCGTTCTCCTACTTTTGCCTCCTGATCCAAAAAGCCGTGCAATACCTGCTGCAATACTTTCACAACGGCTCCATAGACAGCTATAATCTCTTTTTCTATGCATTCGACGGGGATCTCTACTGCAAAGCAATGCCCCGCACGGCGACAACGCCGATCTTCGTGGGCTATACCATCCCACAAGTCACGGATAGCCTGGACGAGATAATGGAAGACTTTCGGGAGCGCTTATTCTCATAGGTGCAAAAAACGGTATCCTGCAGAATACCGCTCATGATTTTTTCCTAGCTTTCAGAGGTTTTCTACCCAGCAGAGGATGCAGAACGCCGAGGCAGAGATATCCTTCAAGGGAATGGTTCAGCGATCAGAGCGGCTTAGTCCTTGATAAACGGCGCAATCGCCGACAGAATCTCATCAAAGTCGCTGTGGAGCAGGTGCTCTGCGATGGCTTCCAGCATCTCCTTGGTCGGCTGCGCCCACGCCATCTCCCGCAGCTCGGCGATGGCTGTTCTGGCTGCCCTCTTGTCAAAATCATCGCAAGCCGCCTTGATCACCAGGAGCTTCTCTCTGAGCAGCCCCAGATCCTCAGCCCCTGCTTCTACTGCCGCTTCCTCTTCCTCAGGCGTGAGTACGTCGACAAAGGCTTGCAAGGAAGCGAGGAAAGCCGGCGTTCCCAGCGCGATAACGTCTGTCTTGCCCTCCCTGCCATCCTGCTCCAGCCCCAGGGCGACTGCCGATAATTCGCTCTGCCCCACATTCGCAAGGGCGCTTTTCATCCCATGGACATGGATGACATATGTACGCAGATCCTCTTCCCCGTATTCGCCTCTACCTATGATCTCATCCAAGATTGCCAAAGATTTTTTCGCGTCGCGTACAAAGATCTCCGCGAACTGCGGGTCGATCTCTGGCTTCTGCGACCCCCCGCCGCCAGACGCGCCTGAGCCGCCAGATGCGCCAGAGCCGCCAGACGCGCCGGATGCGCCCTGGCCTCCCGCTACCCCTGCGCCATCCGCTCCTTCCGGTCTTTCGGCGCCATGATCCTGCTCCCCCGCCGCCTGCAATTCATCCGCCAGCCGCCTGGCCTCCGCAAGGACCTCCGGGGGCTGTTTGTCACGGATATATTTATTGAGCACCACATTGAGCTGCCGAATATCGATGGGCTTGGAGATGAAATCGTCGAAGCCGTTCTCCATGAAGACCTCCATCTGCCCGGCTACCGCGTTTGCGGTCAGGGCAACGATGGGTTCTGTATATCCCAACTCCCTGATCAGCCTGGTCGCTTCGATCCCGTCCATCTTCGGCATCATATGATCCATAAAGATAATGTCGTAAACATTCCCTTCCTTGACCATATCGATGGCGGCAAACCCGCTGTCAGCGGCGTCCATATTCAACCTGTAGGGCGACATCAGCCCTTTTGCCACATAGATATTTGTCTCCACATCGTCCACGATCAATACGCTGCCATAGGGCATCAGCTCCCGGGTGATCTGCACCCTCTTCATATGCTCCATGCTGCTGATGCGGAATTGCTGCAGGTTCTCCGCCACGTCCTTGCCCAGGGGCGGGGCGCCGCAGTCGCCTTGGGGGATATGTACGGTAAATGTCGAGCCTACGCCCGGCTCACTCTCCACGCTGATTACGCCGTTCATCATCTGGATCAGGTTTCTGGTGATGCTCATCCCCAAGCCTGTACCTTCGGTGGTACGGTTTGCCTCGGCGTTGAAGCGCGAGTATTCTTCAAAAAGCCTATCCACCTGCTCCTTGGACATCCCCTGCCCGGTATCTTGTACGCGGAAGGCGATGATCGCTTCTTTTTCCGCATTCTCCCCACCCTGCTCGGGATAAACCGATAAGGTGACCGTACCCTCCGCGGTATACTTAAACGCATTAGAAAGCAGGTTGTTGAGTATCTGCTTGACCCGAAGCTCGTCTCCTATGAGCATGGACGGCAGGTTTTCGTCCACCCTTAGCTCAAATTCGATGGGCTTGCTCCCGATGCGCATCATATTCAGCTGGGCGGTATCGTTGATCAAGCTGGGGATATCGTAGGTATCAGGCAGCAGCTCCAGCTTGCCGGCTTCGATCTTGGACAGATCCAGGATATCATTGATGATCCCCAGGAGCATGTCCCCCGAGCTATAGATCTTGTCAAAGGCATCCACCGTGCCATCGGGCAGATCCTCGTTTTGCAGCTGGATCTCCGTGATGCCCAGGATCGCGTTCATGGGTGTACGGATCTCATGGCTCATGTTGCTGAGGAAAGCGCTTTTCGCCTGGTTTGCCGCCTTGGCTTCCTCCAAGGCTGTTTCCAGCTCTTCCTGGAGGCGTATGGACTCGGTGATATTGTCGCTGGTGCCAACGATATCCGTCACAATGCCGTATTCGTCAAAGATGGGCGTGATATGGGAATGAAACATCTTCCCGTCCACGTCGGCGATCCAGTCCTGGGGCTTCCCCTCTGCGAATGCCTTGTGTACATTATCGATAATGTCGATATGCCTGCCTCTGCGTCCTGCGAGCTCCAGATTTTTCCCTTCAAAATAGTGCGGAGGGAAGCCGATTTCGCTTAAGTATAGCCCGTCATATAAAGTGATCGTGTCGCTGCTGTCCACGCTCCAGATCACGCCGGAATAGTTCGAAATGACCGCTTCCAGCTGCGCCGCTGTGGAACGGATGTTCTGCATAATCTCATACCTGAGCAAGGCGTTGGCCATCATCAGGCTGGCGCTGCGCAGAATACTGATTTCGTCTTCGGAGAAATACCGCTCCCTATGGCAGTCGCTCAAGTCAAAATAGCCCCAGAAAGAGTCCTGGATAAACAGGGGGATAATCGCGATCGTCTTGATATCATAGCCCCTAAGGAACTCTTTTTCCTCTTTGGGCAGCTGGGAATAGGGGCTATTGATCAGCTCCCCGCGCGTAAACTTTTCCTCCCATCCGGGGGACTGGCTGTACGGGAACTGCAAACCGATAGGGACAGACTGGATCGCTTCTCCCAGCGGGCTGCTCCATTGATACGTCAACACATAATGCAGTTGCCCGTCGATCACTTCATTCTTCCAGATCTGCACATGGTCCAGATCGACCGAATGTCCAATCAGCTCAATACTCCTTTGGATGGAGGCTTCAATGCTTTCTTCCTCGTTCGTCGCCAGCAGGATCGTCGCTACCCTGCCCCCGGTCTCCAGCAAGACGTCCCTTTGCTCGATGTCCTGCATCATCTGCTTTTGCTCCCGCAGATCCCTGGTGTAGCTGACAATGAGGCTTTCCCCCTTGCTATCCACCCGGACAAGGGTGACTTCTGCCGGCAGAGGCTCCCCCTCTGCTGTCTGGAACATCCACTCGAAGACGCATCTGCCCTCAGTGAGCGCCTGCTGAAAGAGTTCCTGGTTTTTTACCTTGGAGAGCTTACCGTCCGCCTGGTACTCCGGGGAGAAGTTGAAGAACCCGTCCATGATTTCCTGCTTGCTGGAAACATGGAAAAAATTCACTGTCTCCTGATTGCAGTCGATCATTTGAAAATTGCTGTCCCATATTTTCGCCCCCAGAGGCGTGGCGTCCAGCATCAGCCGCATCCGTTCATCCGCTTCCCGCTCCTTCTCCAATGCCGCAAGCTGGATGTTTGCCTCCAGATTGGACTCATGCTCCCTTTTTGCCATTTCCATCGCCCTGACGATGCAGTTGGTCGGGATATTTACCCCCAAGGCAATTTTTCTGGCCATGCTGTGGCAGGTGGCGGACCCGCAAGCGCCGCAGTCCACATTCTGCTTCGCCTCGTCGGTTTTATTCAGGAGCAGGTACGCTGCCTGGATATCCTCGTCGCTGATCTGGGGAAGCGTCGTCTCTCTGGGGCGGTATTCGCGCAGCACCGCGGACAGCGGGATTTTTTTGTCGTACTCCTGATATAAAGCGTCAAAATACGCCCGGTCACGGTTTCGTACCGCCGCTTCCCTGGCGTTCTTCATTGTATAATTAATCTCGAATTCGTTGATGCCTTCCAGGCAGGCGGGGCCCATGTTGCAGCCTTCAGCGCAGTTTAGTACATCGAATACGTCCGGTAGCATGGACGGCTCGGTTATTGTGTATTTATTCAACACTTCATAGACGTTAAACCCTTCCGCCTTGGTGATAAAGATATCGCCCTGAAAGTAGAATTCGATATTTTCCTTGAGCCCCCCTGGCATGGGAAATAGGGAGCCGATCGCGCTGTCGTAATGGTCAAAGCCCGTCTCCTCTTCGGGTAGCAGGATATTGTTCTCTTTGATGTATTGATATAGTTTTGCAAAGGTTATGTTGTAGTCGCTTAAGCCAGTAGAATCAAACTCCTCCA
>Ga0082212_10013718_pt1 | contig 10114 bp, 8 predicted proteins | sample TergutNt197P3_FD_71548 | JGI IMG/M metagenome (GOLD analysis project Ga0082212, IMG submission 71548) | Neocapritermes taracua P3 segment gut microbial communities from Petit-Saut dam, French Guiana - Nt197 P3 | ecosystem: Host-associated > Arthropoda: Insects > Digestive system > Gut ...
TTCTGTGGTATAATGCACGCCAACAATACGAAATACAACGAAAAGAATGTTGGTCTTACCAATATCACAACTCCCTGTCGTTCTCGCCTCCATCACGAGTTGCACGAACACGAGCAACCCCAGTTTGATGATTGCCGCCGGTCTCTTGGCAAAGAACGCTGCCGAAAGAGGACTCCGCCCCCCCTCGTTCGTCAAAACGAGCCTCGCTCCCGGCTCGCGTGCCGTTACCGCCTATCTCAACAATGCCGGTTTGCTACAACCGCTCGAAACGCTCGGCTTTCACGTTGCAGGCTACGGTTGCATGACGTGCATCGGCAACAGCGGACCGTTGTTGCCCGAAGTGGAGCAAGCCATTACGGAAAACAACTTAACGGTGGCGGCAGTGCTTTCCGGCAACCGCAATTTTGAGGGACGCGTTCATCCCCTGATCAAAGCGAACTATTTGGCAAGTCCGCCGCTTGTCGTCGCCTTTGCTCTGGCAGGTTACATGGGAATTGATTTCAAGACCGAACCCATTGGCAATGACGTATTCCTTGCCGATATTTTCCCAACGGAAAAAGAAATTGCCGACGCGGTGGAAAAATCCGGGGCGTTTGCTCCTGAAACGTATAAAAAATGTTACGCCGACGTTTTTCAAGCGAATGAAACGTGGAATTCGATACCAACGCAACCCTCGAAGTTGTTTGCGTGGAATTCGGATAGTACGTACATTCAGGAGCCGCCGTTTTGCACAAACGCAAGAGCGGGGAGCGTAAGCACCCCGGTGAGTCCCGCCCGATGCCTTGCCGTTTTGGGGGATTCCGTAACGACCGACCACATCTCACCAGCAGGGTCAATCAAACCGGACTCCCCTGCCGGAAGATTTTTGACCGAGGCGGGTGTCGTGCCAAAAGATTTCAATAGTTACGGCTCACGACGCGGTAACGACAAGGTCATGACACGCGGCACCTTTGCCAACATTCGGATTCGTAATGCTTTGGCGGGAGGGAAAGAGGGTGGAATTACCAAATTTCTGCCGACCGGAGAAGTGATGTCGATTTATGATGCGACAATGAAATATCGGGAGCGAAGCATTCCGCTCCTCATTTTGGCAGGTTCGGAGTACGGCACGGGCAGCAGCCGCGACTGGGCGGCAAAGGGAACGGCACTGCTCGGCGTTAAGGCGGTGATTGCCAAAAGTTTCGAGCGGATTCATCGCGGCAATCTCGTCGGGATGGGCGTGTTGCCGTTGGAATTTTCGCACGGGGCTTCGGCGGAATCGCTGAACCTGACAGGAGAGGAAGAGTTTACCTTGCCGATTGTTGATTCAAACTTCACGCCGGGCAGTGTGATGTCCGTCATTGCCGCAAAGCCGGTGGTGGTGAATGGCAGGGAAATGTTTGCCGAGACCGAATTCCAAGTCCGGGTTCGCATTGATACGCCGGTGGAGTTACAGTATTACCTGAACGGCGGGATATTGCCGACGGTGATGAGCACACTTTCAAAGGAAACAGCAAAACGATGAGTGCGTCGGAGAAAACATTTGAGGAGTCGATCCTTCGGCTTGAAGAAATTCTAAAGCAACTCGAAGGAGACAAAGTGGACTTAGCCACTGCCTTATCGCAATACGAAGAGGGAGTCCAACTTCTCAAGAATTGCCACGGAATTCTTGAATCGGCTCGTCAAAAGATAGAGATTCTACGCGGCATTGACTCGGAAGGCTCTCCCATCGTTGCTCCGCTCGAAATGCCGCAGTAGAATTGCAAAGTTTTCTCTGAAATTTCGACGATATTGTCGCCTGTCTGAAAGCGGGTTATGCGATTCCCTACGGCACCAACAAGAAACTGGTGCTGGACAAAAAGACCGGCTGGTATCGGCTATCCGGCAGTACCATGCATTGCATGTGCTGGTCAGGGTTCGGTAACGGATTCACTTACAATAAGAACTCATGGCTCGACGGCAGAGGCAAAACGCTACGCTCCGCGCTACAATTTTCAATCGCCGTTTACAGTCCTTGCGGTGAATTGCCGGATATGCTATGATGAACGCTGATTTTTGCCCAAAATGACGAGTTTGTAGTGTTTTCCAAAGACGATTCATCACCATTCAACGTTCTTATCGTTGGGGATGATCCGGTAGTTCTTAACCTGCTGACTCATTTCTTGGAGATGGGGCGGTATCGAGTTCGTTCTGCGTCCGACGGCAATCAGGCACTTCAAATGGTGTTGCAAAGTTGTCCTGATATACTCGTTACGGAGTGGCATGTAGCGGGATTGGATGGTCTTGAACTGTGCCGGCGCATAAGACAATTACATTCACGAAAAATGCTTCCGCACTATTCGTATGTCCTGATACTGACCGATCAGTACAACAAGGATGCCGTTGTTGAGGGACTCGAAGCAGGTGTGGATAACTTTATCGAACGAGACGTTTCATGTTTATCCGATTTTCGAAAAGAAATCCAGGCAAGATTCAGTGCCGCCATGCGGATACGAAACTTGGAAAACGAACTCGACAAGGCTGCAAAATACGATTCGCTGACGCGGCTACTCAACCGTGTTGCGTTTTTTGAAACTGCCCAGACCCATTGGGGGCAATCCATTAGGAACAAAGCCCCGCTAGCGGTAGTCATGATGGATTGCGATTTGTTTAAGCGGGTCAATGACATCTATGGGCATATCGTAGGGGATACTGTTTTAGCGGAACTCGCTGCAATTTTGCGGAGTTTTTCTCGGACTTCCGATGTAATATGCCGTTACGGCGGCGAAGAATTCTGCGCAATTTTGCCCGGTTGCAACGAAAAAATCGCTTGGGAATGGGCAGATCGAATTCGGCAACGCTGTGCGGCGATCCCAATCAGGCACGCCGGTATTGAAGTTTCTGTGACAGTTAGTTTAGGCGTGGCAGAGCGGACAGAATCGACTATCTTGTTTGACCATTTGGTTGAACAAGCGGACCAAGCCTTGCGTGCTGCCAAAGAATGGGGACGAAATCGATCCATTTCCTATTCCGAAGTGTTAGCGCACGCCGCTTGTGAAACGGGACATTTTGCATCGTTGTTATGTGACGATGTAACGGCAAGGGATGTGATGATGCCGTTTCCTTTGTCGATTCACCCCCATGACTCTGTTGCAACGGTTGCGAATTATTTTCTCAGAACTCAATTTGCGTCGTTGCCAATTGTTGATTATGAAGGAAAACTCGTTGGGGTTGTTTCAGAGACTGACCTGATTGCGATGATTGGGCAACAGGAACAGTGGATGTCGCCGGTCACAAACTTCATACTTCCCTACGTAGTCAGTTATCCGATAGCAACGCCGCTTCACAAAATTGTTGATTTTCTCAGCCGAACGTCCATTCGGCACGTGATGATTGTTCAGGACGAGATGTTGGTTGGATATATTGACCGCACGCTCCTGCTTCGTTGGTTGCGTAATCAGTGGGCAGTGCGGAGTGGAAAACACAGCGATATTATTCCAGACGTACCGCCGCAAAAAATGCTGGTTCACAATTTACACATTGCCGCAGAGGGTCTGAAAAAGGAACTCACCAATTTAGACAGTGTGATGAGAGAAGGCGAGGCAGATATTGAGATTCAGGATCGCAAAATAATGGTTTCGGTGATGTCGCAGTGCCAGGATGTCATGGATAAAGTCTCGAAATGGAGTGAAATACCCACGAAACAGTCAGAAGATTGTTAAGAGAACGCCAAACACGGACATATCTTCGACGAATTGGAAAACTTTTCCCTCGTCGAAGGCAGAAAGTTTCTCCAAGAAACCTTTCAAGAACAAGTCCAAGAACGCGCTCACCAACCCGGAACGCAGGTAGAGCCAAGTTTTTTATCATCCTGATCGATCCGATCACCCCGCCAGTCAAAAATGGGCGGGGCGAGCAGGGCATCGAAACAAAACATCGTGCAGCGGTAGCAAAAAAAACCGCACCTTCAAAACAGTCCCCATCTTTCTTTGCCTTTCGCTTTAGAATATAATCAGGGACATGAATTCATTGGTTCTGTTTGCACAAGCCGGTGCGGAAACGGTCAACGAAACCAGTTGGCTCTGGGGATACTTTGAAGCCTGCGGTCCCTTTTTTGGTACGGTCTTCGTGCTTGTTTCGATTGTTTTCGTCGCACTGACCATCATGAACTGGCTTGCGATCTCCCGAAATGCCATTGTTCCCCCGGAGATCATCGAACAGTTCAACGAAAAGTGGGGGACAAAAGAATATCAAGAAGCCTACGGCATTGCCAAAAACAGCGATTCGTCGCTCGGCAAGATTTTGGCGGTCGGTCTCGTTAAGATGTCCGACGGTGTTGCCGCCGTAGAACAAGCGATGAACGATGCCGCCGAAGAGGAAGTGATGGCACTCGAACACCGTTTGAGTTATCTCGGCATTATCGCCTCCGTTTCCCCCATGATCGGACTTCTCGGAACCGTTTGGGGCATGATTGATGTGTTCAAGGTGATTGCCTCGTCCGGTGCGCCGCAAGCGAGTGCATTGGCAAAAGGTATTTCGCTCGCTTTGGTTACAACGCAGATCGGTCTCTTGATTGCGATTCCGGCACTGGTTCTGTTTGAAATTTTCAAGAACCGGCTTGCCCTATTGGTGCTCGAACTCAGCGTCCAAACTGAAAACGTTTTGAAACAATTAAAGCAAACCTGACAGTAGTGCTTTCCGCTCCTACTCCACAAGACGTTGGGCTCCTGCTCCCCTTTTTGGTTTTTCCGAGATAGCCGTTTCCCGGATCACGTCATAGACCTCTTTCCGATGAACGGTAACATCCTTTGGAGCCTCAATTCCGAGTCGGACTCTATCCCCTCGCACCTCCACCACGAGAACGGACACGTCATCGTTGATGACGATACTTTCATTTATTTTTCGGGTCAGAACTAACATGGCTTTCCTTTCATCCCTGGCAGCCTACGAAATCTCACGCCTTACCGGAATCAGTAACACCGTAGTCTTACCCCCAAATCGCTGTTTGTCAAACGTTGACGGCAAAAAATGTGCCAAATTTTCTGTTTCCCTGTTTGATTAAGTGGATTGTGTCGGTTAAGGGACAAACAGGAAAATTAAAATTGGCAAATCAGGTAAAATTTAACGATTTTTCTGATTATTCTGAAAGTAATGGTTATTCTGTGCCGATAGAGCCCTAGAGGAAATCTATAAATGTGATTCTTCCGAAATTATGACAGTGCGTTTTTCCCCCCCTTCGTTCCCCTTATTGATCTGTGTCCTTTGTGCGGCGTTTTGCGTGAACGTTTCCGTCGTCCGTGCCGCTGATTACGTTGGACCGGTTTTTCCAGAGGATTCCCTTGTGATACCGGAAATTTCGGAGCCCCTGCCGCTGCCGATGCCCAAACGGAGTAACCTTTTGCAACGTCCGGTCAACAAGCAGGTCGTTTTTGATGACCTCGATCCCGTGGGGTCCGTCTTACCGCTTGGTGTGCTTGACGATGAGGGAATTGATTTTCAACCGCCCCTTGCCCGACAGGGACAAAAACAGAGGCAAGTCTCTTTCACGGATGAGAGTGAAACGCTCCAAGGTGAAATCCTCGGCGACTTCTCCTTTTCCGACTGCTCCTTTGAAATGGACGGCTGTGTTGCCGGACCGTTTCTCGTACCCTTTGGAATGGGATTGTTCGACAACATTTCTTGCTTCGGTGAGGCAACGTCTTTCAAAACGGGGCTCAATGAAGGAGCGGGAAGTATTGGATACAGCGAAGGGATTAACTGGTCTGCCGCTGTAACTCCGCAGGGAGCGGCAACGGCACAGTACGGCGTTCGGGGGGTGCAAGGAGACCTTTTTGATCTACCTGCCCGGAGTCAACTTTTTATGACGGCGGGCATTTTTAAGCGATTCGAGTTTGCGTCCGCACAGGGCGGTGTTGCCGTCGATTGGTTGCAGGATACCTCGCGTCAGTTTAAGACCGTTAACCTCCAGCAGTTGCGTTGTGAACTGTCGTTTCGGGCGGTCAGCGATATGGAGTGCGGATTCATGGGCGGCTTCGGTGTTTTTGGACATCTTCCGAAACGAGGCGGCAGAACGGTTGATGTTCGCGATCATTATCTTCTCTTTGTCCGAAAGCCTTTTGCCTGCGGCGGGCAAGCGGAGATACGAGGCGGCGCATCGGAGCGCGGCGAAGTCATCATGGGAGTGCTGGGCGAGGTTGCCATCAATGATCGATTGGCAGTCAATGGTGGAATTACGATGCTTTATCCAACGGGAGGACAGAGCCAGACAGGAAACCTTCAGGAAAATTGGTGTATGACAATGGGAGTCGTTTTATACTTCCGCGGCGGGGCAACGTGCCGACAAACAAACTCATACCGTCCCATGTTTGATGTTGCCGGGAACAATTCTTTCTTCACCAAAGTTGTTGGCAAACGTTCGTCACTGTAATAAGTTTTTGCGGGCAGCGGCAAAATGTTTGAATGCAGGCTTTAACGCCTGTTGCGCATTGATAAGACCGTAATTGCACTCGGATGTGGATTCAGCAAGAATCTTCGGGTCTTGGAGACAAGACCAAAAAATTCCTCTTACTGTCCGCTTCCCCAAGAGCGTCAACAGGAGAGCCTCTGTCCAGGCTCTTTGATTCTCTTCCGACCACGGCATTTTCAGCAAAGGTTCCGATGCAGATTCGAAAGAATTGCCGCCGCTCGGTATAGAAAGAGAAACGTAAACATGCTTTCCGAGAAAACTCCACTGATCAATCATGCACCCGACAGTCATCGGGTCACGCGGCAGCGTTTGGTGTTCGCCGCTTCCAAAATCAATTTCCAACAAGAAGACATCGATGTCTCGGCACCCCATCAACGTTTCGGCAATTTGAACTTGTTCCCAGTCAGGAGACCGCCGCACAGCATACTCGCCCCAAGGCTGACCAATACCGACACTGATGGGTGCGTCGATACCGCGGCTCCGCAACTGTTGCGACAGAAGTTGGATCAGCAGAAGGGCTCGCTCCAGCGGCATTTCCGGCAGCGATTGATTGGTAAATCGGTTTGCCAAAATCCAACTGTGTGCCAAGTATCCGTACCGTTCTGCCAATGTATTCACGAATCGAGATGCTCTTGATTCAAAATAACCCTCTTCGGCAAGTCGCGGCAGCAACCATTCCGGCAGCATGTCGGCACTGAAAGCGAGAAGCGGTCCCAAGATCGTTTGAAAACCGAAGCGGGAGGGGATCACTAATTGTTTTTCCAACCGCTCCCAATCGAATTGCTCCGGTTGAGGTTCCAATTCACGCCACGACGGCATTGGAACAACGGCGGAAAACGAATGATTGAGCAGTTTGGCGTAAGCATCGAATGTATGAAATGTTTCAAAACATGGAGCGTTCATTCCGACCCCAAGAACAATCGACAATCGCTTATCATTTCTCGTTCGCCAGGAGAGTGATTGCTCGGCAAATGCTTTATTTTCATCCACAATCAATCGCGACAGTTCTTCCAAAATCGACACAAACTGTTGTTCCGTTTCGGACAAAAATGGGTCTTTGACAATGAAATCGGAAAAGCGTTTGGCAAGATCACGTTTCCAATCTTCGAGTGCGTCAGGATGTTGAAAGCCGAGCATTTGCCAATCGAAGAGCCTTCGGTTCAACCGTCCTAGTGCACCTCGGGCAAGTTCCCTGACCAAAAGGTAGGGTTCCGCTTGCTCCAACAGTGTTTCGGTCGATTCCATGACAACCCCCAGAGGCGAATGGAACATGGGAACATGAACTGTTCCGCTCCCGATAGAATCGGACTGGATTACCAACTCGTCTCCCTGAATACTGGTTTGCGTCAAGCGTGGAATCCGCCCCCAACCTGCAAAATAGGCTGTTTCCAAAAGAGATCGGGGAATAATTCCGGGAGTCACCCGAAAACGCCATTCAGACATACCGGAATTGTAATGGAAATCAGCGTCTCTTTCAAGCGGAACAATTTTGCGATATAATAGTGGTATGACAAAAGAAGAACCCACCGGTACCGGTGTCGTACTGGAAGCATCACGGCGCGAAAAAATACGCAAAATCGAAGAACTCGGATTCGATCCCTGGGGACAACGATTCGATAACCACATCGCCATCGGAACGATTCGATCCATGGAAAACCAAATCGTTCTCGATGAAGCGACGCAACACTCATCGGGACCGACCGTCCGCGCTGCCGGTCGTATCGTTCTGCAACGTAAAAAGGGAAAACTGATTTTTCTCGATCTCTGGGATTGGTCAGGGCGAATCCAAGTGCTCATCGGAGCCAATCAAGTCGGCGAAACAAACTGGGAACTTGCAGGATGTTTCGACCTCGGCGACATTATCGGCGTGGACGGCGAACTGATGCGGACCCGCACCGGCGAACTTTCCATAGCGGCTAGCGCACTCACGTTCCTGACGAAATCCATCGAAACGCCGCCCGATAAGTTTCATGGGCTGACCGATCCCGACTTGCGGAGCCGGATGAGATACATGGATTTAGTCCACACCGACGGCGTGTTGGAGCGGATGCTCAAACGGACGAAAATCGTTCAGTCCGTGCGAAACACGCTTGCCGGAGAAGGGTTCGTCGAAGTCGAAGGACCCACGCTCCATACGATCGCCGGTGGTGCCGCCGCCAAACCTTTTGAAACGCATCACAACGCACTCGATATTCCGCTGGTGTTACGCATTGCATTGGAATTGCACCTGAAACGTTTGCTCGTCGGCGGAATGGAGCGGGTCTATGAACTCGGTCGTGTCTATCGCAACGAGGGAATTGATCAGCGGCACAATCCCGAATTCACGATGCTCGAAGTTTATCAGGCTTACGGCGATTACCGATCCATGATGGACTTGACCGAAAAAATTATCCTCGATGCGTTGTGCAAGAGCGGGGGGCACAAGCCCCCCGGTGAGTCATTCACAATCACATGGAACGGCAAGGAAATCGACTTCACGCCGCCGTTTGCCCGAAGGACTTACGACTCGTTGATTCAAGAGTACACCGGCATTGATCCGACCGATTCGGTTGCGCTTGTTGACTATGCCAAGTCGCTCAATCTCGACGTTGCCGGTAAACATTCCGACGTGGTGAAAAATGACATTTTTGAAGAGAAAGTCGAAAAGAATTTGCTCAATCCGACATTCGTGATGGACTATCCGGCAAGTATTTGTCCGCTGACAAAGCGCAAGCAAGGACAGCCGAACATTGCGGAGCGGTTCGAGTTGTTTGTGCATGGAATGGAACTCGCCAATGCTTATACGGAGTTGAATGATCCTGATTTGCAAGAACAGTTATTCAGTCAGCAACTGGAAGGACAAAAGGCGGAGGAAAGTATGGCACGAATGGACAAGGATTTCATCCGGGCATTGCGGCATGGCATGCCGCCGGCGGGAGGACTCGGCATCGGCATTGATCGACTCTGTATGCTCCTGACGGATACCGCTTCCATTCGTGAAGTGATTCTCTTTCCATTGCAGCGGCCAGAATGCTGGTAACATATCAGCCGCGTGTAGAGTTTTTTGGAAAATTGCTATTGGTGCATTTTGGCTATTGGTGTATAACGTGCTCGATGACGGCAAGCCATCGCTCACTTTCTCACCGAAGCCGAATGGAACGCAAAAGAACTTCTCCTCGATAACGCCCTCACCACTCTCCAGCAATGACGGAGAACAGTTTTTGCAAATGTTATTTTGGTACTGTTCCTTTGTTCCATCTTTCGACAACAGTGCAGTGCGGTAGCCCCCCTCTTGACAAAACTATCGTAAGTAGTATTATAGCGGGCAGTATTACTTGCGATAGTTTTCCCATGACCGAACAAGAATTGAACGCCCTCGGCACGCAACAGCGGCGGATGCTGGAAATCGTCTGGCAAAAGAACGGTGCGACCGTGCAGGAAGTGCTCGACGAACTCAATGCCAACGCCGATTCGCCGCTCGCCTACACGACGGTGCTGGCAACGATGCAGAAACTGGAAAAAGCCGGTTGGCTGAAGCATGAACCGTCGCCGAAGAACAATCGGATTTACCTTTATCGGGCGACTCGGAGCCGGAGCGGTGCCATCGGCGACTCGCTGCGCAACTTTGCCGAAACATTTCTCGGCGGAAGCAAGACGCTGCTGTTCCAACACTTCGTCGATGATGTCGGACTCAATGAGGAAGAGTTGGAA
>Ga0082212_10013719_pt1 | contig 10114 bp, 6 predicted proteins | sample TergutNt197P3_FD_71548 | JGI IMG/M metagenome (GOLD analysis project Ga0082212, IMG submission 71548) | Neocapritermes taracua P3 segment gut microbial communities from Petit-Saut dam, French Guiana - Nt197 P3 | ecosystem: Host-associated > Arthropoda: Insects > Digestive system > Gut ...
TAAATAAAGTCCGGATTTCTTCAACCGCAGTTTTAACCCGGTATTCAATTGGTAGCCCCGCAAGCTCCCTTTTAAGCTCCTCCCTGTATACATCCGCCGCAGCCGAAGCTGTCAGGCTCCCCCCCGGCTCATCTTCCTTCATATATATAATCACAGGATAATTCCTTGAAGCCAGCTTTATCGCGCAGGCGAGCCCGCTGGGACCGCCGCCGATTACCGCAATCCGGTCCTCCTTCGCAGGCATCGCATACCGCACAACCTTCCGGTCTTTGCTTCGCTCTATAATCGCCGCCTCAATCCCCCGCAGCGAAACCGGACCCAGGGGACGGTTCTTTTTGTCTTCCAAAACACATAATCCCTCGTGGGTTTTGGAAGGCAAAAAGAACCGTCCCCGTTGAGCCACACATGCTTGAGAAACTGTGCCACAGGAACCGTCCCCTTGGTTGGGGGTGTGGATGCAGGCGGGTTCGCAAGGGGCGGGGCAGAGGCGGGAGACGATTTCGGGAAAGATTACAGCATTGCGATACTCGCGGTAGGCGCTGTCGTAATTACCGCGGCGTACCTTTGCCGTAATGCTCCGTACGTCGAGTTTAAACGGGCAGACGCACCGGCAAGGCGGCGGGTCTTCTTTGAAGCACCGTTTTGTATAGTCGCTAAATTGTTCGAGCGAGCCGGTCATTCAGACTACTTCGGGTCTGCAGCCAGCACGTCAAGCTCGTCGTAAAGCTCTGAACCCAGATAGCGGTAAGCCGGCGCATAATCCTCGCCGCGTTTTTTCGCATCCATAGCCCCTTTCACCTTGTCCGCCGTAGCCGGCAGGTCATACACGCGTACGCCGACGGCATCGTATATCGCGTTAATCACGCACATATGATTCCCGGACTGGAAAAGCTCCGAACAGCCCGCAGAGCCGAACGGTCCCTTCGGACGCGGGTTTTCCGCGTACAGCACCGTTATATCATCAGGGACGTCTTTTATGGCAGGGACGCCGCAGGACGCGATATTGTTATGTTTTTTAACGTCGTCGTAATCCTCGGAAAGCGCATAGCCTATGGTATGCGATATGCCTCCGTACGCCTGCCCGTCGACGGACAGGAAATTTCCTATTACGCCGACGTCGCTCGCGCACGCGATATGAAGTACCGTTGTCTTGCCCGTCTTAGCATCAACTTCGACTTCCGCAATAAACACTCCGTACATATTTGTCGGCGTCGGGCTGCCCTTTCCAGTATTCGGATCAAGGCGGATGAAGGTGTCCGTCGTGTCTGACACCCCGAGATAATAAGTCTCAAGTCCTTCTGCCTTCATTTCCTCATACGTCCTGAACGTCCCGTCCCCCTTCTTCATCGCCTTGATAAGCTTTGCGCCCGCATCTATAAACGCATTGCCTGCCATATAATGCGAACGGCTGCCGGCCGCAATCCCCGTCACCGGGCATTTATGGCTGTCGTTCATCACAAGCCTCAGCTTCTCAGGTCCTATCCCAAGCTCTTTCAGCGCCTCATGCGCAAGCGCAAGCGACCCTATATCGCCGCCCTGCCCCAGGTCCTCCCATGTATCGAGCACGGATATCGTCCCGTCCGGATTAAGCTCAAGCGCAACCTCGCAGTGGTCATCGCCGAGCGTCACGTTAAACCCGCCGCAGCAAACCCCAACCCCGTGCGGTTTCTCAGGTGTACTGTCTTTTTCCGCCCTCTCCCGGTACTCCTTGTAATAAGGTTCGAGTTTTTCAAAAAGCTGCTCCATAGGATACTCCGGATACGGGTACTGGTTAATAGTATCGTCCCCCGGTTTCGCAGCATTAATGCGTCTAAACTCAAACGGGTCCATCCCCATCTTAAGCGCAAGCATATCCATTAGATGCTCAGAGCAGTGCTCCGCCTGACAGGAGCCGAAGCCGCGATAAGAAACCCCGAAGTTGTGGTTGCTGCTCGCCATGCGGCCGAGCCCGCGTACACTGGGGATGTTATAGGGAAATCCGCAGAAGCGCGTGATTTTTTGCAGCATCTCATGCGCAACTTCCGTGTACGCCCCGTGATCCATCCCGATATCAAATTCCAGCGCCGTAAGCCTGCCGTCCTCGTCGCATGCAAGCCGCCCGTTGCTGTAGCTTGCGCAGCGTTTCCCGCTGAAATGTATAAATTCCTCGTAACTCATAGTCAGGGTGCAGGGCCTATCCGTAAGCTGCTGGCATACGAGCATCAGCCCATACCCCGCGCCGCAGGTCGACCAACCGAAGCTCCCTCCGCTTGTATTCATAATAATCCTTATCTTCTCGTAAGGCAGCCCGACGCCGTTTGATAATCCGCGCCTGTTCCACTCCATTGACATGCTCTTGCACTGCACAACGTAGTTCCCGTCTTCGTCAATATAGCTTTGCATCGAATCGCCTTCGATAGACATATGCGGCTGCCGCGTCGTAAAAAAGCTCCCGGACACCGAGCAGAATGACTCTTCGATTACCTCGTCAGATGCCTCACCTTTAATAACGGGCTGCCTTATATAGATGTTCGGGCTCTGCTCGTGTACGCGTATCGCGTCCGGCGCAGCCGTCTCGATAAAATTCATATACTCCGGCATAAGCTCAAGCTCGACTCTAACCGCCTTCGCCGCAGCCCTTGCTTCCGCCTCCGTCTCAGCCATGACAACCGCAACAACGTCTCCGTACCGCCGTATAATATCATCGACAAGTATCTTCCTCTCAAACCCGTTCAGCGTCGCCCGCGCGTGCACGACCGGCCCGACGTAAATATTGTTCCCCTTCACGTCCGCCGCCGTGACTACTTTATACACACCAGGCATCTGCTCTGCCTCCGAAGTGTCAATCCCTATTATCCTCGCATGCGACGTCGCCTTCGGCTGAACAACCGCAAGGTGCAGCGTCCCCGGCGGCATCTTGTACTTCATATCGTCCCCGAACTCAAGCAGCCCGCACGCCTTTCCTATAGCTGTTGGCCGCGGATACTTCGTGTTGAAAACACGCCCGGACTCGGAAGAAAAGCTGATATCATCCATCGTCTTCTCGCCCCTGAGCACCTCCGCCGCAAGCATAACCGCGTCGACTATCTGCTTATACCCCGTACACCGGCAGATATTTCTGTGCTTTTGAAACCAATCCCGCACCTGCTCGCGCGAAGGCGAAAGGTTCTCGTCCAATAGCGCCTTTGCCGAAACCACAAACCCCGGCGTACAGAACCCGCACTGCACCGCCCCTGCCGCCGCCATCGCGAGCTGCAGCGGATGCAGAAAATTCGGCGCCCCGATCCCCTCGATCGTAGTAATTTCACTATCCGGTAAGACGTCCCCCATCCTCTTCACGCACGAACGCACTACCTTCCCGTCCAGGATCACAGAGCAAGCCCCGCAAACCCCCGTCCCGCACCCGACCTTCGTGCCTGTCAGCCCGTACCGCCTGAGCACCTCCGCCAGGCTGTCCTTCTCCGGGTCAAACACAAGATGCTTCTCAAGACCGTTCAAGCAGACCGGTATTCTTCTGATTGCCATGTTATTCGCCTCCATTTTTTCTGTATAAGTATTACTTTTATTAAAACATTAATAATTTACAAATGGAACAACATTATACGCAAATATGTTATATTTTCTGTGATATCTTTTTCTGTTTCTATCATATTATAAAAGGAGGCAAATTATGATTATCGACGCTCAACACCATGCTATGCCGAGGAACGTCTTTGAAAAATTCCACGACCCCTCGCTACCGCCGAAGAGGACTTTTATTAACGGGAACGACTTTGTATTCGTACCGAGGCTTTGCCTGATTGAAGAACATATTCAGGCTATGGACGAAGCCGGTGTTGATATGGCAGTCCTATCGATGTCCCAGTTCGGCAATATCATGGGGAGCGAGCTCTGCCGGGAAATAAATGAAGGTTTTGCGGAAATAATGGTTCAGTATCCGGGGCGGTTTGTAATCGCCGGCTGTTTCCCTCAGGATGATCCGGAAGCCGCAGTCGCTGAGATTGAATACCAGGTCAAGGAACTGGGCTTTCCGGCAATCACGATGCTGACTTCAATGTCAGAAGAGATTACTCTGAGCAACAAGGAGTATATGTTCCCGATTTTTGACAAAGCAAGCGAGCTGGATATACCCGTCTTCCTTCATCCGCACCTTAAACCCTTCGGCATGGAAACCGATTGCACAATCAACAGGGCGCTCGGTCGCGGAGTCGACAGTGCAAAGGCAGTACTGCGGCTTATATATGATATCTTTCCGCACTATCCGGATTTGAAATTTATCCTTCCGCATTTCGGCGGCGCGACATTTGCAATGAAAGGCAGAATGACAAACTTCTTCGAACCCGCCGAAGAACTCGGTCTGCCGCCGCGCCAGGACAAATACAAGAACGTCGCCTGCACACCGCTTGAACTTGCGGAATTCGGCTACGACAAAGCCTTTAATAATCTGTTTGATAAAATTTACTTCGACGGCGCCGGATCCGGAGGATGGCCGCCGATAACGGAGATGGCGTTTAGGGTCGCACGCGGGGACCGCCTCTGTTTCGGTACCGATTATCCGTATGAAATACACGAAGGACGCGACATGACATACTATCTGAAAACGCTGGACGAAATCGGTCTTACAAAGCAGCAAAAGGAAGACTTCCTCTGGAACAACCTCGCCGCTCTTCTAAAGCTGTAGGCTTTGTGATTTACGGAGGAAATTAATGCTTATTAAAGCTGCCGTAATATACGAGCCTGGGACGCCGTTTGAAATTAAAGACGTCACGCTTTCAGAGCCGAAGGAGAACGAAGTCCTTGTAAAAATGGCCGGCTGCGGCATTTGCCATAACGATCTTTTTATAAAGGATTATGGCGGTGTGCCATTGCCTGTTGTCTTAGGGCACGAGGGGTCCGGCGTTGTGGTTAAAACAGGCTCTGCGGTTAAAAAGGTAAAGCCGGGGGACCATGTAGTATTTTGTTCCTATGCGTGTTATGAATGCGAGCAGTGCCTTGAGGGGCATCCGGCGGCTTGCGAAAAAAGCTATACTGTCAATTTCGGAGGAGCCTACGCGGACGGGACAAAACGGCTTAAAGATGCGGAAGGCAGGGAGCTTTCCTGCTTTTTCAGCCAGTCGAGTTTTGCGACTTATGCCGTAGGCGACGAAAAAAATACCGTTAAGGTTGACGCGGGCGTGCCGCTTGAAATGCTTGGACCGCTGGGCTGCGGGATACAGACCGGCGCGGGTTCCGTTATCAATAGACTCATGCCGGTGCCCGGGGACAGCATCGCCGTCTTCGGCTGCGGGTCGGTTGGGCTCAGCGCGATAATGGCGGCGGGGCTTTCGGGGTGCTCTAAAATTATCGGTATCGATACGCTTCCGGCGCGGCTGGATCTTGCACTTGAGCTGGGCGCAACCCACGTAATCAACGGAATAAAAACGCCCGATTTAGCAAAAGAGGTAATCAGCATTACCGGCAAGGGCGCCGATTTCAGCTTCGACACGACAGCCGCACAGGAAGTGATTAACGCCGCCCTGTTCTGCCTTAAGAGGAGGGGCATCTGCGGGGTAGTCGGTTCCGCCGGAAACGATACGATGATAAGCATAAAGTATCAGCCTGCGCTCATGAGCTCCAGCCGAACGCTTACCGGAATCGTTCAGGGGGACTCCAGACCGGACCTTTTTATCCCGCAGCTGATTCAGTTTTATAAGGACGGACTCTTCCCGTTCGACAGGCTGATTAAGTATTATCCCTTTGATGAAATCAATAAAGCTGCTGAGGAAACGCACAGCGGTAAGGCAATAAAACCTGTTTTAAAATATTAACGGTATTGGCTGCACGCAAACATATATAATAGAAAGCAAATATATAAATGGAAAGGAGCGCACTATAATGAAAGGCAAGATTGGTCTCGAGGAACACTTCGCGATCCCGGAAACAGTTGGGGATTCTGAGCGTTATATACCGCCTCATCTCTGGGCAAAAATATCCACGAAAATAATGGACTTTATGAGTGTCCGTATTGAGGAGATGGACGCTGGCGGCATGGATATGATGATACTTTCGCTGAATTCGCCGGCGATACAGATGATTCATGAGCCGGCCCGCGCTGTTGAGGTCTCACGAATAGCAAACGACGTTATGGCGGAGGCGATCTCAAAACAGCCGAAGCGTTTCCGCGGGTTTGCCGCCCTGCCGATGCAGGATGTTGACGCCGCGATTATCGAGATGCAGCGTAGCGTTAAAGAGCTCGGCTGCGTTGGTGTGCTCGTCAACGGTTATTCGCAGATAGGCGACCCTGACACGTATAAGTACCTTGACGACCCTATGTATGAGCCGTTCTGGGCTGAGCTTGAAAAGCTCGACGTGCCTTTCTATATGCACCCCAGGGACATGATGCCCTGCAATGCGCATATAGTTGACGGGCACCCTTGGCTTTACGGCGCTGCCTGGACCTTTGGCGTTGAGACAGCTACTCATACTCTGAGGCTGCTCTGCAGCGGGCTTTGGGACAGGTACCCTAAGATAAAGTACATCCTCGGACACCTCGGCGAGACTCTGCCTTTCTGCATCTGGCGCGTTGACAGCCGGATTGCGCGCGAGCAGCGCGGCGTTCCCGCAAAGCGGCCGCTTTATGAATATATGTCCGAGAATTTCTGGTTTACTACAAGCGGCCAGTTCCGTACGCCTTCTCTTATGAACACCATGCACGAGTTCAGCTCAAGCCACGTCGTATTTGCAACCGACTTCCCCTTTGAGGACGTCAGCGACGCATGCAAATGGTTTGATAATTGCGCGATAAGCGATACGGATAAGTATTTAATCGGCCGCCAGAACAGCATAGACCTGTTTAAGCTTACTGACCTGTAATAACTTTAGCGAAGCGCGGGGGAGCTTACCAGCGTCCTCCGCCTCCGCCTCCGAAGCCGCCGCCCGAAAAACCGCCGCCGCCGGAAAAGCCCCCGAAGCTGCTGCTGCCGAACCCTCCTCCGCCGGAGCTCCCTTTCCCGGAAGAACTGCCCTTTCTTTGTGTCATCGAAGTATTAATTGCGCGTGTATGCCGCGTTAATGAATTTACCATATACATGTGTGTGTACCTCATCCCCGGGTCATAACCGTAATACCAGACCGGCGCCGCCGGGCTCAGCCCCAGGCTGTCGAATTTTTCCGCCCAGACGTCAGTCAGCCCCATTGACCATGCGTAAGGCAGGACATCGAAAAAGTAGTCCGGGTTTTCGTTCACGAGCATCTTCAGGCGGTCGAGCTCCGCAACCTTAATAAAGTTAGCGAACCCGCGTATACGCCCGAGTATTTTCGTATAGTAATCAGTCTTTTTGCGCGTAAGTATCGCGAGCACAATGCACAGGACCGTCGAGGCAGCCGTGCACAAAGCCTGGACCGGCGTATTTAAAATGAAGATTCCGGATATCATCAGGAATATAACGCCGAGCACAACAAGCGGCGAAATCAAAGCCCCGGTGACAAGCCTTTGCTTCGAGGCGCCTCCCGCAAGAGAGCTTACGGCTTTTGCGCCGCCGGCTAAAGCGAGACGTGCGCCGCCCGCCCGAAAAATAAAAATCAGGACTATCAAAACCGGCGTCGCTGCCCCGGACTCGATTACTGCCCCGAACTCGAACGTCTGGTGCGAGTCGAATGCGTAAATCATGTTAAAGACAGCAGGCAGGAGCGCGGTTATCAGCCCGAGCCTTCGCATCTGCAGCGAGCGCCTCTCAAAAAGTTTGCCCTCCCGTTCCTTGCCGTATTCTGCGTATAAAAGTTTCCTTGTTTTTTCAACCACTTCGCCGATAACTGAAGTCGACTGCACAGAAACGGCATCGCCTTTTGCAAACAACGAGCTGAACATCTCTTTTTCAAACGGCTTAGCTCCCATGCCTAAAGGCTCGAGTTTATAAAGCTTGATACTACTCGCACCGGTTTCTTCGATACTTATGTATCCCTTATTCGCCCAGTAAAGAAACATTGAAGTTAGGTCGCGTGTATGAATTTTTGCGTCCCATAAAAGGCCGATTTCCGCCGGCGTTAGTCCTTCCGGCGGCTTAAGCTCAACGGACTCTATTACCGGGTCGTCGCGCCCGAAGCGGTACCAGAGCAGCAGGCAAAGAAGCGGCGCAAGAATAACCACTATCCAGAAAGCGATTTCCGACGCATAAAACTTTCGTGCTCCTATGAAGTATCCTTCCGGCAGCAAGGTCCGGAAAGTAATTCCTTCCCCGGAGTATACCGGTCTGTTTGACCGCGCAGAAAGAGTATACCTGCCGGAGCTGTCCGGCCATTCCTTTGAAATCGTCATGATGTCCGTGCTGGTTACGCCGCTTGTAAGCCCGATGAATTCCGCGCCGGAAACATCGGCGTCTTTCGGAAAGCTTATGTTAATGGAAGCTTCTTCTATAGTAGTCTCCCAGTCTTTCGGGATGAGGTTAAGGTAGATGCTGTCGTATTCTTTTATCTTATCGTCAAACAGCTCTATACTGTAATTGATCACATAGTCCTTGCGGCCCTTTAAATAATAATCCGGATCGCCTATGCGTATAGCCAGTTCACCATTCGACTTTGTCACATGATACGGATCCGATCCTGCGTCATAAACGCTGATTCGCATCCTCGCGTTCTGTTTTACAATCTGCCCGTTCACTTCGGATATAGCTTCCCCTTCATAAGGAATGTTGCGGAATATACCGCGCGAGCGGACAAGGAAATCGACGCTGATATATTCCGTTATCTCAAATGTATTGTTTTCGTTTACCGTAACATCAACGCTGTAAGAAAGCGTCCGCATATAGTCGTCCGCTGCCGATGCATGGACGGGCAATACGCTCGCGGCAAACCCACCGACCAGCATTGCCGTAAATATACAGAAAAATAATACGACGGCGGGGCGCCGAGGGCGGCACCCCCTACGAATAATTGAATCCATAACCCCTAAAACTGAACCTTAATGTTTTCCCGTTCCGCCGTATCCGCAACCTCAAAGAGCGGCTTTTTAACGAAGCGGAACATCCCCGCAACGATCAAACTCGGAAAAGTCTCCGTTTTTGTATTAAACAAACGCACCGTGCCGTTATAGTACCTGCGCGAATTTGCGATATCATCTTCAACGTCGTTTATCTGCTTCTGAAGCATCATGAAGTTCTCGTTTGCGCGCAGCTGCGGATAGTTTTCAGAAACAGCGAGCAGCCCTCTGAGCGCCGTTGTGATCATGTCCTCCCCTGCCATCCTCGTCTCGATATCGGTAGCGGACTGCGCCATGTTCCTCGCCAGAATCACCTTCTCGAGCGATTCTCTTTCATGCGCCGCGCTGCCCTTTACCGTCTCGACAAGATTTGGAATAAGGTCAAAGCGTTTTTTCAGAAAAACATCCATCGTAGAAAATGCTTCCTCAACCGTATTGCGCAGTTTTACCAGCGCATTGTACATACTGACAAATGAAACAATGATTACAACAACAACTACCACAACAATAATAATTGCTACAATTATTCCAGTCGCTACTGTCCCGAAAATCCCCATGTGAAAACTCCTTTCGATAACCATAAAATTATATCATATTTATGGTACACTATCTGTATCTATGGGGATGGTATGCGAAAAGTAAAAACCGTCAAACTTAAAATTACGGCGGCGACCATTGCTTGTTTTATAATCGGGATGGTCGTGATTCTTATCGTGCTGTCTTTTTCTCTTCAATCCGCATTTAGCGAAAACAACCGTACATTGGTCAACGAAATGGAACTCCGTTACTCTAATCTGATAGAGGAAGCGCTTAAGAATCCCGAAGCGTCCGCCGCAGAGATTCGCGATGCACTATCGAGTCTTGATTTTTCCGAGGTCGGGGATGCCGTAGTCTATGATGAATCGCAAGTGTCATACAACAACCTTCTTATTATAATGTTCGTTATTTTCCTGATTGTCGGTCTAGCTATTTTTGTCGTTGTCAATCTTGTGACAGGAAGGATTGTTCACCCGCTTACCTTCCTGACCGCTTTTCTCAAACGGGCCGGAACAACAGGCGACATCGCCCTAAATGAGGATGACATTAGAACTATAGACGAGCTCGAGCATATTGAAGACGAGATAGGTGAATGCATCACTTCCGCAGCGGGGTTTGTCACGCATATACATGATATAGATAAAG
>Ga0082212_10013721_pt1 | contig 10114 bp, 5 predicted proteins | sample TergutNt197P3_FD_71548 | JGI IMG/M metagenome (GOLD analysis project Ga0082212, IMG submission 71548) | Neocapritermes taracua P3 segment gut microbial communities from Petit-Saut dam, French Guiana - Nt197 P3 | ecosystem: Host-associated > Arthropoda: Insects > Digestive system > Gut ...
GTTCACCAGATACGCCAACATGCTTCCTTTACCGAGAATATTTTCAAAACCGCGAATCGTATCGACCAATCTTCGCGTATATTGCGGTTCCGAATGAAGCCGTTCGAGATGCTGTTCCGCAAGATGCCCCCAACCCCACGTATCGACAAACGCTTGCGATTGGGCAATGTCGTCTTTTCCGATATTATTGTATATCTGGTTGTAATTCCGATTGCTGTGAAACGGCGGATCAACGTAACACAAGTCGATGGTTTCATCGCCGATGTGCTTCTGCAAGACGTCCAAATTGTCTCCATAGAAAAGTGGATTCATCGTTTTGCCTCATGGGGATACTGGCTTACGCTTCGTGTTCTGAATGTCACACAAACCGCAACAAGGCGTAATTCTTTTTGCCGCTTCGGAGGATCATGACGGTTTTGCCGGCGAGGTGTTCCGTCGTGAGTTTCGCGTCGATGTCGGTCACTTTGCGGTTGTTGACGTAAGCTCCGCCGCCTTGCAACGTGCGACGGGCTTCGCTTTTCGTTGACGCAAGTCCCGATTCAACCAAAGCGTCAATGATCGAAAGACCGCCGTCCAGCACGGCACGCGGCAGTTCCTTGCTCTTGACGTCGGCGAAAATGGCGACCAGTTGCGCGTCGGTCAGGTTCGCGATTTCCCCGCCGAAGAAAATTTCCGTTGCCCGACGCGCCGTCTGCAAGCCGTCTTCGCCGTGGATCAATCGCACGAGATCGTCGGCCAGACGTTTTTGTGCCGTCCGCTTTTCCGGCGACTTGAAATGCTCGTCGATGACGTCTTGCGTTTCCTCCTGCGACATTTCCGTGAAAAACTTGAGCGCCTTTTCAATATCGGCGTCGTCCAGGTTGACCCAATATTGATAAAAGGCGTAGGGGCTTGTCCGATTCGCGTCAAGCCAGAGCGAGCCGGATTCGGTTTTGCCCATTTTTTTGCCGTCGCTCTTGGTCAGCAGCGGACTGGTGATGCCGTACAACTGCGGGCCGCCCATGCGACGGACGAAATCGATGCCGGCGGTGATGTTGCCCCATTGGTCGCTGCCGCCGACCTGTATTTCGCAACCGCAGTTTTTGCTGAGCCAGTAAAAGTCGTAGGATTGCAGCAGTTGATAACTGAATTCGGTGTAACTCATGCCCGCGTCGGATTGCGTCAAACGCGATTTGACCGAGTCTTTCGCCATCATGACGTTGACGGAAAAATGCTTGCCGACGTCGCGCAGGAAATCGAGGAAACTGAATTTGCCGAGCCAATCGTAGTTGTTGATCAGCAAGGCTCCGTCGTTTTCGTTGAAGTCGAGAAACCGTGCCATTTGCGTTTTCATGCCTTCGGAGTTGCGGACGATGGCGTCGATGGTGAGCAGGTTGCGTTCTTCGCTTTTGCCGCTGGGGTCGCCGATCATACCCGTTGCCGCGCCGATGAGGGCGATCGGACGGTGACCCGCTTGTTGAAAACGCCGCAAGGTCATCATTTGCACGAGGTGGCCGACGTGCAAACTGTCCGCCGTCGGGTCGAACCCGATGTAAACCGTGCGACGTTGGGCATTGAGCCACGCTCCGATGTTTTCGTCCGTTTTTTGGTGAATCGCACCGCGCCACTGGAGTTCTTTGACAATATCCTGCATTGATCATTCGGGTTGTTTTTATTGCTTTGATGAGGGTCAACTCGTTAGTTTACGCGAAAACGGCTGTTTTGCAATAGCGAGTTGCTTTTGAGCCTGCAAGCCTGCAAGTTTTTTTCAGCACGCAAATAACGCGGATTTTATTGATTTTTACAGATATTTTTTAAAAAATCCGCAAAAATCCCAGTATTATTGCGCTGGTGGCACCCTACGCCGTTAAGTGTTTTTGAAACTCCTTCAAAATAGGCAGATTTGGCTGAATTTTAAGGACAATTTTAAATTTTGACAAAATAGGACGTTTACGTTTAAAACTATTTCATCCTCAAAATCCAGCGTATTTTAACAAAACCTCCGATTTTTTCAGTCTCAAAACACTTAACGGCGTAGGGTGGCACTGGTGGTAAAAAGAGGGAGTTGTTTTGATACTGTTTCTAAACCGCCGCGTCGGGGAACGTATTGAACTCGTCCCAGTCTTTGTCGAGTTGCCGCAAGGCCGAATGCAGCTCACCGGCACGATAAACGAAGAGTCCGGGCGATTGTTCCGTGACCTGCACGATGTTTTTGTCAATCAACTTGCCAATCGCGTCATCCACCTCAAAATCGAAGCAGTGACCGAACTGCTCTTCGATCCAGCGTTCGGCTCCCTCGTCGAGCTCTTTCATTGTGATGTCGCGGTCGCGGTTGATAAAAAGAATGTAATAGCCAAGTAAAATTTCTTTCAATTCCTGCGTTTCCGCCGCGTCGAGCAGAGTCGTCAGCGCGGCGGTGTTGTTGGAAAGTGTCCGAAGATACAGGCTGCTCGAATAGACGTGCATGTACTTCGTGCGACTGTTAAAGAAACTCATGATTCCCTTGAAAGCGGCAAAAAGCAGACCGAACGAAATGACGCAGAAGAAAACCCATGACGTCGTAAAGGCGAACACCAATTTCCAAATCGTGGTTGCCAACGACCCGGCGGCACTGCCACCGATTTTGACCCGAGCGAAAATCGGCATCCCGAGTTTGACCTTCGGCGCGATGATCTTGATGTTTTCAACCGGAATGTCTTTGAACATTTTGACCAAAACGCGACCTCCGTGTTCCGGCTTGAAACGTGCGATGACAAATACGCGATTCAGGCTGACCACCGGTCGCGCCCGTTTCCAGAAAAAGAGAAGGCGTTCCCTGTCTTCACGTTGCCGGACACCGCAGTAATAAACGTGGAACTCGTCGAAATCGTCGGTATCGACATGGACGCTCAAGCCGCCGATGGGTTGCAAATCGAGACACTCGGCAAACTGCTCCGGCGTCAGCTCACGGTAGTTGCCGATCTGTAGAACCTCGCGGATGGAATCGTAAAGTCGGCACCGTATCTCGTGCAACTGTTCGTCCGTGTATTCCGGCTCGGCCAGCGTATCGCAGTCCGGGTCGAAGGGCACGAAATCGCTCTTGAGCGATTCGAGCGTTGCGTGGTATTCGTAATGAAAACGGTCGGCCAGCATCCGCCGCAGAATACGGAGATTTTGCCGTTCCATCGCATCGAGCCGTTCATCCTGTAACATGCGCTCCATGAGAACATCGACGCGAATCGGCAGATAATGCTCGCGATCCTCCAAAAAGGTCGGCGTAACGTGTCGCAGCCGAAAAAAAGGAAAAGGGTAAAACATACGAACGATTCAATCCCAAGTGAGTGTTGCCATGATGTCCGTCCCATTGTATTTTTTCCGAATCGTCGAGTGTTGTCGGACAAAAATCACAGCATCAGGCTTTTGCCGTGAAATATTACGGCCAGTGAAAGCCGAGTCCGTTTTCCGCGAGCAATGCCGTTTCGAGCGTTCCGTCGGTGATGCGGAACATGCCGGGATAGGCCGCGATCCAGCCGACATTGGCCGTTGGGCAGTATTGTCGGGCGTTGCCTTCGATGGCCGCGACGGTCGGCATACGAGCCGACAAGCCGGCCGAATGCAAAAACGATGCTCCCGGACAGGTCAGGTCTTGTACGCAGAGAAACATTCCGAATTTTTGAGCGGCGGCACCCATCAGCAAAGCCTCGCCGTGCCCCTTGCACGCTTTCAGCGCGACACCGGAGTAACCCTGCTCGCGACTCAACAGCAGCGATTCAAAATCGATGAGGGCTTCGTCGATGACGACCGGCTTGATCGCGGCGGCCTTGTGCATTCGGTTTTCGGGATGTGCTTTCAGGTCGCGGCTGGTCGGCTGCTCGATATACTGCAATCGTCGAATTGCAAACGGGGCTTGCTCTTCGATGCGTTTCAAGAATTCGAGAACATATTCGACCGACCCGCATTTTTCGTTGAAATCCGCCGAGTAATACCAGTCTTTGACGCCGCGTTTCGTTTGCGTTTCTTCGGCAATAGCGTCAATGGCACACACGCGAGCCACGTCCCAGTCCATGTCATCGCCGTTGAGCTTGATTTTCAAGTGCGTCAAGCCGTCGGCGTTGATCCATTCGGACAACGTTTCGGGCAGGCCGTCGCTGACGCGTTGTGCAATGTCCGCTTCCGTGAGCGGGTCGAGTGCTCCGACAAGGTGATACAACGGCATACGCGGTTTCGGTTGGCGAAGCGTGTAGCGGTCGAGATACTCACCGGCAAAAGCGTCACCGAGGTAATGACCGAGATCGGTATTGCAGAATTCGGCGGAAAGCAGGTTGTAGCTGTTTTCACCGAGCGTTTTGCCGTAAGCGTCGAACAGTGCCGCCTCGAAGGGACTTGCCGCGACAAGTTGCGCCAGTTTCGGCATCGGTTCGGCAAGTGACATGGCATTGACACACTCTGTCGCAACCGTGTCGTAAGTTTTCGCATACTCATGCGTGATTTCAAGCGGGTGCCCGATGTGTGTGCATTGATTGGCGCGTTCGGCCGCCAATTCACCCGTGCGGATCATCGCTTCCAACGTTTTTTCGGCGGGAACAACCGCGCTGGGCCAACCCCAGACGTTGCCCATGGTCATCGAGCCGTGTCCCGTGCCGACGCGACCGTCTCGCGTTTCGACGGTTGCCGTGACATGCAGCAACACGACATCGGTAACGACACGTCCCCCGAATTTCATCGGCGAACGATACGCATGATGTTCCGTTTCCGAACGGACTTCTTTTATGCGAATATCGGTTGGCTTTCCGGGCATGATGGGATTTCCTTTCCAAATGAAAGAGTATATCGTGGACAGGTGTTTTCCGACACGCAGATGACACAGATGAAAAAGATTTACGCAGCTTCTTGCCATCTGCGTAAATCTTGACCATCCGCGTTATCTGCGTGCTAAAATTCATTTCTCTTTTTCAGAATCGTCCGCCGGGCGGGGTACCTGTCGGGCGATTGCTTGTTCCGCTACCCGTGCCGCCCGGTCCCATGCCCAGACCGCCGGTTGTGGCGGTCGATGAGTCCGGATTAACAGCTTTGTTAAAGGCATTTAAGGACGATGGGCGGCGTGACATCCGGTTGATTTCACGTTGGTAGGCACCCAGGGAACGTTCGACGCGTTCCTTTTGTTCTGCGAGTTTACGTTCCTCGCTTGAGAGTATTCGCACACCTTTTGAGTCGCGTTTCAACACGCCTTTGTCGTCGTAAACCATCAGATAGGCACGGAGTCCTTCATCGGACGTGTTGATCACCGTTTTGAAAAATTCTTTGTCAATCCGCTCGTTTCGAAGGTCCGTTCCGATTTTCCTGCCGGAATTTTCCGTTTGCACGTCTTTCATTAACACCGCCGAGTCTTCGATGTGTTTGGTCGTGACCTTATAAACTCTGTCCAGCCACTCAAATGATGCTTTTTTCGTTATCTCGTCGCGATCCAACAACAACTCTTCAAGCGACACGACGGTTGATGTTCCGCTTGTGCCGGACGAACCGGAAGAACCGGGCATCCCCGAAGTCATGGGTGAATTGCGTCCCGGTGTGGCGGGTGGCATAACCGGTGGACCCCCTGGTGCCATGCCCGGCCCCATACCGGAACCCATACCCGGCATCATGCCCGGCATCATACCTGACCCCATGCCCATTCCCGCCATGCCGCCGGACGCAACAGTGCCTGCTGTATAGTCCAATTGCATTTTTCCGTCTTCGATGATCACGGTCGGAACCTTCAAAGTCGGTGGTGCTTTGCTCATGTTGCGGGAAATGATGACAGTCCCAGCCTGCATGGTCAGCATCAGCATCTCGGACTTTTCCGCTTGCGGCATCTCTTTCTTAGCCGGGGCGTTGTGATAGCGTTCCAAGACAGCCGCCAACGCCGGCAATGCGTTGATGTCGCCGCTTTCCTTCAAAATCTCCACGCAAAACTTGTCGATTTCAGGTTTGCCCGACTTGAACATGGGAATAATGTCCTGTGTCGAAGTTGCCCCCATGCTTTTCAGAATTTCTGTAATGGTTACCGCCAGTTGGGGATTTGCCAGCCCCTTCACCAACGCGGCACTGGCACGCCGGTCGCCGATTTTTCCAATGGCCTCCGCCGCCGCGCCGACGACGGCCTTGTCGCTTGATACCAAAAGCGGAATGAGAAACTCCGCCGCGTCCGCATCGCCGATGTACTGCGTCGCTTCGATCAAAGCAATTTTGGTCTGGGCCGAAAAACTCGGAGTTGCCAATGAATTGCGAATGGGAGGCAACATCTCTTTGCCGATGTTGTAGCACATCTGAATTGACAAATCTCTATGGTTCACTGTTGACATTCCGACTGCGGTACTCCAAACACGATAGTCCGATTTGTAGCCGGAGATCGTGCTTAACGCCTCAAGCCAATCGCTCCAGTACCTCGCACTGCTCCTTGGCATACCTCCCATGCTGCCCGGCATACTCATGCTGCCGGGCATACTCATGCTACTTGGGCTACCCGGACTGCTTGGGCCACCCATGCTGCTTGGGCTACTCGGACGGTTGGTACTGTTTGCAGGACCGGCGTTGCTTGTCGCACTCTGTGCCTCTTCCTCTGCATTTGCTTCTGTAAGCACCGTAAAATAAACATCACAGAAATTCGCACCTTCGGACAAGGCACACCATGCTTTGATCAGCGTGTCTTTCTCGGCTGCGGTTTTGGCATCCCTGATCATAAATTTGAAGTTTCGAGCCATAAACATGCGTATTTCACTGTTAAAAAAACCGGCGACATTGACTTGGGCAACCGGTACCACGGTATTGGCTCGAAACGACGAACCGGAGCCGGGATAACCACCCATTGGCGACCCGGGCATAGGCGACCCAGGCATAGGTGATCCGGGCATCGGGGACATGGGCATGAGCGAAGCACCATATCCCCCTCCCATTCCGGCACCGCGACTGAGGGGAGTTCGCAATTCCGCCAATTCGTTTCTTTTGATCTCTAATTGGCTGTCGATGGATGCGGCAAGCAATCGACACAAAGGCATCACCTGCTCGGCGGCGGCGGTGCCCAGCACCAAGCCTTCCACCTGCTCTATCCAGTCTAAGTCCGGCAGTTTTGGCGGAGCTTGGGGCATACCGGGCATACCGCCGGGTGATCCGGGTGGCATCATGGGTGACATGGGCGATCCCGGAGGCGAACCCGGCGGTGACATGGGCATAGATCCCGGGGTCGACATGGACATGGGGGTCGGCATGGAACTTCCCATCATTCCGCTGCCGGGACGGTTCGTGCCACTCGTTTTTGCCGCTTCATTTTCGATCCTCGTAACTAAATTACTGTTCGTGTTTTGCCTTTCCAGTTGTTTGAGAATATCTTCGTCGGATTTGAAACAAATCGTCTTGTAGGATTCAATATGACGTGCCGGTCGTTCAAAACCCCGATTCAGCAAATTGCCGGCAACCGGTTTTGATACATTGCTCATTTTTGTGGCACCTGTCTGTACCCAGACGGTTCGTTGCTCCGGCGACAAGGCGTCATAATACACTTGCAACAAAGTCCCTTTGAAGTCGATCTCATTGAGGCAACCATTGAGCCTTTGACTTGCCTCAACAACACCCGCCGGATTATCAAAAAGATTGAGACTGTCATTCAGTCTGTTCACACCGCTCAAGAACGACTCAAGCAGCTTGGCACCCAAATCCGCTTCGCCTGTGTCGTTGAGAATCGGTGCGATGTCATTCGTAAGCACCTCATTATTTATTTCCGCCAGTTTGTCCTGGAGCCGCTTGACGATTTCGTCGTGACCGCCGGCTGCCGTTCCTGTTTGGCCAAAAACCGCTTGTCCTGTAAAAAGGATCGTTACAAAGATCGTGAATATTACCGTCATATTGAGAGCATAATGTTTTGTCATGAGCGGACCTCAAACTTTGCGGGCGTAAAACGTTTCAACACGAACCGGCGAAATATCAGCACACCGATTTTGTCGATATATCGCAACGTATTTATTATAATGTGATTTCGGTTGAAAAGCAAGAAGATATATCCGGTCAGGTGAAGTACGAGTACAATTAAGCTGCGATTTTCATACATAAAACTCGTCTTGCTGAAAATGGGGGTTTTCCGATATACTTCTTTTTATCGCGAACCACACTAACCTACGCGTAAAACGCTAACTTTTTGTGTCTTTCGCCATATTTTGCGTGGTTCGCGTCATAAGAATTCTCGGATGAAATTTGTACTCTATTGAAGTTTCATGCTATGTTCATAACAAAAACGAATAAAATACAAAAAACCATTTGGTTGCCCTTAACGATTGGTATTTTCTGTTGGGTTGTGTTTTTTATGATTTTTGAAAACAGTTTCGTTTTTGCACAAAATCAAAACGATCAACCATATCACGGTTCACAACAATCGGGATTGCTTTTCGTATCTCCTGAAACGGCATCGACTTTCGGCTTGGCGTCATCAGGATCGCAGGCAGAAACCGGTTCGCCGTTGCCGACGCCACGGGAACCTGACACGACAGTAGGAATGCGGGTTGCAGAATTTGTACCGTTTTCTGTTGGTGGCAGTTTGCCCAACAACAGCGGTCAAATCGGACGGGCTTATGACATCACACCTTATACTAATCGACCAACGCAGAGCCAATCGCCGCAAAACACGATCACCAACTGGGTTCTGCGCCGCACAGGGCCGGAAATCTGGCACGGTGAACCGTTTGGCTTTATGTCCGCAACTCGTGACAAACTGGTCGTTTACCACACGCCGGAAATGCAAAATTACATTGCCGAGACTGTTGACCGTTTTGTCAATACGAAAAACGCTCAAAAAACGTTTTCGCTGCGTATCATTTCATTGCACAGTCCGGATTGGCGCAACAGAAATTACACCTATTTGGCACCCATTCGCATCGACACGCCCAGCGTGCAGGGATGGCTGGTGAGTAAAACGCATGTTGGGCTGTTGCTCGACAACATCGCCAAACGGAACGACGCCCGGGAACACGTTTCGTCAAATTCTTCGCTACACAATGCCCAAACGACGGTTGTGCCTTACCATGCGACGCGAAATTTTGTGCGTGACGTGCAAGTTCGGCCCAGTGCGCCGGGCGGTTACATCACCGACCCGACTTCGCTGACCGAGGGCTTTCAGTTTGAGGTTACGCCGCTCGTCAGTCTCGACGGCAAATCGCTGGAAGCCCGAATCAAATGCGACATGGTGCAGGTTGACAAGATGCACCAGTTGACGATCAACACACCGTCGAGTGCGTCACCGAGTGCCAAGGTGACGATTGAGGTGCCGCAGGTAGCCAATTTTTCGGTGGACGAACTCATCAGTTGGCCCGCCGACACCGTGCTGCTACTCGACTTGGGCATTGTGCCGCTGTTGATTCCGATGCCGCAGCAATCGCCGGACAAAAATTTGTTCGAACAGATTGTCAGCCCGTTGGCGAACAGTTCGCCGCCCAAACGGTCGAACGTCCTCATGCTGATCGGCTTGCAAACGGATGTCGGCACGACAAATTTTTCCGATGTCACGACCTACCCGGCGACTCAAACTTCGCCCAATACAGGTCCACTGACCGACGGTCCTTCGAGTGGTTTGTCGATCTCTTATGATCCTGAACCATCTGTTGCAACTGGAACCGCAGGGCAAATGCCGCCCATGACCGGAAATCTGTATCAGAATCAACAATCCTCTGACGCCTCTCAACTGCCTCCGGCCAATCCAATTCTATCCGGGCAATAATTGTGCAAAAAGAAATAAGGGCTGTAACGCTTTTGTGGCTGGCAACTGTACTAATAAATAGTTTGGCCATGAATAAAATTCTGAAATATCGGGTTTCAATCTGCTGATAATAGACCTTAAGCAAGTGTTAGTTTTCGTGGTGTTGCCTGTTTGACTTGTATTATCAATCAGATAACGCTGTCTATTGTATTGAATAGAACGGACGGAGGATGCAGTCCCCAAATGAGCGAAGGATTGCTTTGCCTTTATGGTACTTGCACATGCTTTGCAAAATGTGCCGATTGCTTTATCTCAGTTTATCTGTTGTCGGTGATCCCGCCCGTTTTGGCGGGTTTTTCTGTGTGGCATTATTCCTGATGTTGCCGCACGATGATCTTTTTGCCCAGGGACAGACAATCATTGTCAATGATACGATGA
>Ga0082212_10013722_pt1 | contig 10113 bp, 7 predicted proteins | sample TergutNt197P3_FD_71548 | JGI IMG/M metagenome (GOLD analysis project Ga0082212, IMG submission 71548) | Neocapritermes taracua P3 segment gut microbial communities from Petit-Saut dam, French Guiana - Nt197 P3 | ecosystem: Host-associated > Arthropoda: Insects > Digestive system > Gut ...
AGTGGCATCTGAAAGCGAAACAGGCGACGGCGAACCACATCTTCTCGACAATATCACGAATCAAAAAGGTTTGCATCGCTTGTCACTTTGAAAAAATGACCGACCTGAATGCGAATGTTCTGTTGCGCTGGCTTCAAACTCAAACGGACGAAGGCATGGGTGCCCGAACGCGGAACTCCTATCGTGAGTCGATCAATACGTTTTGCAATTGGGCGGTCGATGTGGCAGGTTGTCTTCATTATAACCCTGTCAAAAAGGTGCCCAAGTTGAAGGAAGCGGTGGATGTTCGGCATGAACGACGTGCCTTGACCGGTGAGGAAATCGCAAAACTGCTCAAGGCGGCGGAAGAACGACCGTTGCACAATGCTATGGAAATTCGGCGAGGCAAACGTAAGGATACGGCCAAAGCCGAAATCCATGATCTGACAAAACAGGAGGCCGAACGCTTGGGCTTGGAGCGGAAACTTATCTATGCGACTTTGCTTTACACCGGCCTTCGCAAAAATGAACTGGCCTCAATTACATTCGGTCAGGTTGTTCTCGACGACAAAATTCCTCATATCTCTCTGAAGGCGGACAGTGCGAAATCCCGAAAAGCGGCCAAATTGCCGTTGCATCCCGAACTGCTCAGACTGCTGAAGGATTGGGTGACCGTCAAAAAGCCTGACGACAAGTCGTTGCCAAAATTGAAACTGTTTCATGTACCGAACGGCCTTGATAAAATTCTGAACCGTGATCTTGCCTTTGCAGGCATCGAAAAACGCGACGCAATGGATCGCGTGATCGATGTTCACGCACTGCGGCACACCCATGCGACTATTCTTGCGAAACAAGGCGTTCCGATCACGGTCGTCCAACAAGCCATGCGGCACGCCGACCTTCGCATGACCATGCGATACACGCACACCGAACTCGAAAGCGTCTCCGACGGTGTCGGCAAGTTTCCCGACTATTTGAAACCCGATGAGGACGACGAGGAAGGTATGGCCGGAGCGGTTGTGCCTTGCTGATGCTATAATATTTTCGGAACCCAAAGCCCGACGATGCTGTAAGCGTCGCCGGGTTTTTTGCGTAGATGCACAAACCACAAAACTTCCACCATCGCCCCCGGAGTCGCCAATTCCGGGGGCGTCGCTATACGTAAAATGAAAACAAATCATGCCTTTTTCACAGGCAAAGCTGAACAATTTGTTCCCATTTTTAGGTATATTTGAGCTAACTCATTGTCAAAGATCGTCACGCCGCTTCATCATGCCCGCCCCGTCTGAATTGCAGTACCGGCTTCTTCTGCTACTTCACGGGTGAAACACGGAGTGTTTTATAAGCATTGTAAAATCATCCAAACATCCTCAAAGTTCAATTTTTCCAAATCATCCTTTTTTATCCAAAAGTACAACAATCCAATATCTCCCCATATAAAATCGACATCATCGTCAGAATCAATTTGTAATAAGAGCATCCAATCGGATCGATGCTTTTCCAGTTCCTTTGTCCTGGGATCATTGAGGTAATTGGCATCACCGCAAAATATGCCATTGGAAACCAATTGACATTCCAAATCCATCGCCTGACATTGCACCTCATATGCATATCCACCGATTTGATGGTGGTATTTACTTTGATATGCGGAATCATAAAAAACATCAAAATACCAATTGGATTGCTCATGCGTAAATTGAAACGCATCTATCCTTTCATCACTCCCAGAGGGGTATGTTTTGATTAATTTTTGTCCGAGTTTCTTTTCTCGATACTTATAGATATGATCAATGTCTTCCGGATAAGGGACTACGACAAGATCATCATGCTCAGGTTCAAAAATGATCTTCCAGCTTCCTTTGTCATTGGGGTCATAACCCCAGGTTGATTGCTCCTGATCATAAAAGACATATAACAAACCGTTTTGTGGAAAATGTGCCATCCGGGACAATAAGTCCATCTCGGAAAGTTTGATTTGCATAAGAAACGCAAGGGACTTCCCTTTCCATTTTGGCCATTCAAAACTCCGGCTTGCCAAAGGCTGTCCCCCTGCCTTTGTGAAAACATTCTCTTTCATTGGCAAGAGATGAATCGCGTCCAAAGAGATTTGTTCAATTTTTTCATCGAAACCATCAGGCATCGTTACAGGCCCATCGGACTGTTCCGGCACTTTAATATTCATGTCTGCCAAAGTCCGTACTTTCATGTTTGTGGCAACGTTCTCTTTCGTTGGCACCGGCGGAATCGCGTCCAATGAGGTTTGTTCAATTTTTTCATCGAGACTATCAGGCATCTTTTCAGGCTCATTTGACATTTTTGTTCCCAGCACTTTCTCAAAGAAGATGGATTGATTTTCATAAGGTCACAGTTTTTCGCAATCTTGCGATTGCGGCTCTGATTGCGGAGGTTCGGGATACAACAACGGGCCAACCCCCAGCGAACGCTTTTGTTTATCGGCCATGTGTAATCTCCTTAATAATATGATGTCAATGTTCATTGTATCACGTTGCGTGTTAATGAACACTTCCCCGTTGAAATGGCATCAGTCGGATTTTGCTTCCATCAACGCTTTCACATAGACTTCCAAATCGGCATCGGAAAACAGGCAAAAGCGGACAAATCGAAGCGGCTCAGGGTTGTTTTGGAGAAAGTCGATCACCGTTTGAATTGCAAGCGAGGCGGCCTGTTGAATCGGATAACCGTAAATTCCGGTGCTGATCGACGGAAACGCAATGGAACGGCAATCGTGCTTGACGGCAAGTTCGAGGCAGGTTTGGTACGCCGATTGAAGCAGTGCCGGTTCATTGGCTGTGCCGCCTTTCCAACGAGGCCCAACGGCATGAAACACGAATTTGGCCTTGAGATTTCCGGCACCACTGGCAACGGCACTTCCGGTCGGACAACCATTGGGATACTTTTCATCGGTCTCACGCATGATCGTCGTACCGCCGCGTCGATGAATCGCTCCGTCAACACCGCCGCCACCTGCCAGTGAAGCGTTTGCGGCGTTGACAATGGCATCAACCTCTTGGTCGGTGATGTCGCCACGGATCAATTCGATCCGGCAGTCATTGATGTCGAGGTGCATGGTATTTGAAAAAATGGAAATGGAAAATAAAATGTAACTTATGTGATTCTACCCGATTTGTTACATCGCGTCGAGAACCTCGTGCCGGTTTGAAACACCACTCAAATAATCGTTGATTTGATGCCCACAGGCGATCTATCAATCTTGCAATTGTAACCACATTTTGTACAATGAGGGTATGCTTGAAATACCCCTATCGCAACCATGCCGCTTGTTATGAAACAAAAATGCCAATTGAGGTTTCCCATGCCACGTACCCTTTTTCTAACGATATTATTCCTGTTTTTATTCGTTCAAAATGCAAGTGCAGCGGAGTTTCGGCTTTGGTTTTATCTGCCGACGAACCTGCTTGTTGATGCGAATGTTGATCGCGGGATTGATCTCTTGCAGCGGGCGGCCAATGCCGGATACACCGGCGTTTTGCTGACCGACAGCAAGTTTTGTCGCTGGGGACAACTGCCCGAACGTTACGAAATCAACGTCAAACGATTTCGTGAGGAATGCCGCCGGTTGAATCTCGAATGTTTCGCGGCGGTGTGTCCCGTCGGGTACTCGAACGATCTGTTAAATCTCGACCCGAACCTTGCTGAAGGGTTGCCTGTACTTGATGCTCCGTTCGTTGTCAAAGACGGGTTACTCGTCCCGGAGCAACCTGTGACGCCGATTTTGAAAAACGGCGGTTTCGAGGAACATCGCAACAATAACCCGGTCGGTTGGGGCTTTGTCGATGCGCCCGGCGCGACAAGTTTCATTGACCCCGACGTGAAAGCCGAGGGAAGCGTTTCGCTGCGGATGCAGGAGAGCGATGGCAACCAACCGGCCAACTGGCGTGCCATGCAAGCGATTTCGGTTGAGCCGTTCCGTTATTATCATGTGTCCGTCATGGTGAAAACGGAGGATTTCGATCCCGGCGACACGCGAATTGCCATACTCACCGCCGATGGCCGGTCACTCAATCACCATACGCCGCGACTCAAACCCACCGACGACTGGCGACGCATCGACATCACGTTCAACAGCCTTGAGTACAAGACGGTCAATTTGTATTTCGGAACTTGGGGTGCCACACGCGGCAAAATCTGGTGGGACGACGCCAAAGTCGAACCGGCGGGTTTCGTCAATGTCCTGCGACGCGAAGGCACGCCGATCACCGTCAAAAGCGAAGACGGAACCACCGTTTTCGTCGAAGGCCGCGACTTTGAAACAATCGTCGATCCCAAACTCGGTAATGACCCGTATCCCGGCAGTTATACCGCGTGGCACGAACCGCCGGTTGTTCACATTCCGGCAGGCAGTCGCATCAAGGAAGGTCAACGCACACTGGTGAGCTTTACCCACGCGACGATCATTTACGAAGATCAGGTGAGTTGCTGCATGGCCAACGCGAAATTCCGCGAACTGCTCAAGTGGCAAATCAAGCAGGTGCATAAGAATATCGCACCGGACGGTTATTTTATAAGCCACGATGAAATCCGGCAGGGCGGCTGGGACGGCGATTGCGTTGCGTCGGGCAAAACGACGGCGGAAATTCTCGCGGACAATCTCGCGTTTTGCGTGGACACGATCCGCGCGACCGATCCCGGCAAGCCGATTGCCGTGTGGTCGGACATGTTCGATCCGACGCACAATGCGCAAAAGACGGGCTGGTACTATCTGGTCAAAGAGCCGGGGCCGTGGTTCGGATCATGGGAAAAACTGCCGCCTGATGTGATCGTCGCCAACTGGAATTCGAATCCGGCGATTCGCAAGGAGTCGCTCAAACATTTTTCCGAACGCGGCAACCCGCAAATCCTGGCCGGTTATTACGATGCCGACCCGGTGGACGCAATCCAAAGCTGGATGCGTGACGCCGCTGCTAATCCGGGTTTTAACGGTGTTATATATACCACATGGGAAAACAAATACGACCGCCTCGAAGCCTTCGCCGAATCGGTCAAACAGGAATGGACGAGATTATCGAAATGATTGTTTGCGATCTTTGAATTCATAAGGCAACCTGCCACCACACTAAAAAAAACCGCGAGTCAGGCCGACTTGGGCTTGGTCTGCCCGAAACCTTTGCCGCAAACCAAAGAAGCCCACACGTGCCAACACGGGCGGCAACAAAGGAAAAAGCCTGAAACAGCGAGGTCTGCGACGTGAAAAAATATCGGCTTCGTAAAAACAGCACAAATATAAATCGAAAACACCTCATTTTTCATAAACCGTCATGTACTATAAAAAATTTCCTGTATCACGTTTTTCACCGTCCATCCAAGAAATGTGCCGCCTGCCGTACCATTTTCATTCGTATGACGATTCGTCGGAACCGATTGATTATGTCAGTCGATTCTCGCTCACGGATGACGACATTCCCGATCTGCTGTCCATCGCCGATTGGCTTGGCAGAGATACGGATATGAACGGCTGTTTCGATGCACCACTTCATGCTTGGGAAGCGTTATCGTTGCTTGATCCGAGGCGTGTCGTTCCCGGAATGTTGAATTTGCTGAACCACCTTGATTGGGCTAACACTGACCATTTACTGGAGTTTCTTTGCGACCAACTCGCTTTGCCGGCGGAACGTTCAGCGGAAGAAGCCAGAGAAACCGGCAATCCCTCATTGGATACGATACCGCTGGTATTGAATGCAATCAAGGAAGACGAGCGGTATTCGACAACTCGTATGCTCTTGTCCGACGCATTGCAATACATCACCGCCGATTTTCCCGAGCATCGTTCCGAGTATTACCGGATTCTGTATGATAGTCTCAAGGAATTGCGGATTGATTGTCGAGACTGGTATGCAACTATCGTCTGTGACTTGGCGTTTCAGGAAGACGCGGTGCCGGAAACAATCGCACTGCTGGAAAAGGCTTGCCGCGAAGGTTACGCAGAGACTTACAGATTTTGGACTAACGACGGCATGGTGGAAAAAGCCGGATTCGATTACAACAATGATCCGGAATTATTGGTGCTCCATGCTAAATCTCGAAAAACACTCGATATTCTCTCGGAATTTCGTCATTGCAACAGAACGTTTCCGAATCATGCAATGCAAAAGGCGCGAGAACTTCGCAACTGGATTATTCCGAATTTGATTGAAGTCATCCGTGATGCGACTGTGTATGCCCGATTTGGCGTTCCCAACAGGGACAGAAGCGTTCAGTTTGCCGTTCATTTACTCGCCGAATTTCAGGCCAAAGAATCCTTGCCCGCGATTTTCGATTCGCTCTCGCTCTCCATTGATGAAATTTGGGATCATCTCTATGCCGACGGTTACTTCGAATCGATGCCCGGCATTTTGAATCGTTTGATCGGTGACGAACCGGATTTTTACGATCAAAAACTCCGTGACCCGCAGGTGCCTGTTGCCCTGCAATGCTGTCTTTTGCGATCTGTTCGGTATTTGGTTGCCAGAAATGTTGTTTCCGAGGAAATGTACGGCAACTGGCTCCGGGAATATTTAGAAATTGCTATCGAAACCAAGAAGACGGAACTTGTCACGGATTTGGTTTGCGATATTCTTCATGTAGCGAATCCCGATGACATAACGCTTGTTCGTACTGCGTATGACAAAGAACTTGTGGATGAAGATCGGATGCCGTGGGAAGAAGCGGAGGAAGAGATCAATGATCGTAAGTTGTCGATTGCTCAAATGCTGCCTGATCCGAAACGGGACTTTTCGGATGCCGTCGAGGAGATGAGTTCATGGGCTTGGTTTCGGCAAAAATCGCCATCTTTGCCACAGAAACCAACTTTACCACCGATGATTGATCTTACAAAGGGTGTATCAGATAATGTATTACATTTATCGTCGAAAAGTATTTATCCTGAAGAACAATCGTATGAAGGAAATATGCAACCACGGAAAGCAGTGACAAAAATTGGACGTAATGATCCCTGCCCTTGCGGAAGTGGAAAGAAGTACAAAAAGTGTTGCATGGAAAAATGATTGATGTGATTGGCAAAAAGAAAACCCGAAAGCGGTAATGGTAAAAACCCGAAAAGCGACCGTCGAGTGGCTTTCGGCAAAAGATCATTGGTTTTTTGGATGCTCTTAAACCATGTGTTATAAAAGGGTTACAACGTCATAATATCGAGAACTCATCGCCTTTTGGGTGACAACCAAAAGGCCATCGGTTGCAAACAGAATTTGATTTACACATTAAATATTCAGAAGAATGGATGACTGGTCTGGAAAACGGTCTTTAGAAGTGCATGAGATTGCGTTCATTTTTGTGTTTTTGAACACTTGCAAGGCAAAAGAGAACGTGTCAGTGAACGTCTTTTTTGTTCTCGCCGCAAGTATAAACGGTGAAAAAACTTAAAAAAAGTCTTCGACAGACTGGCAGCCAAAAGGTCATCGGTTCGAGCCCGTTATCCTCCATTTCGACTTTAGGTCAAATCGGCTTTATTTAAGTCTTTAACGGCTTTGGGTTTATACAAAAACTCCAAGCCGTTTTTCTTTTGGTATTTCTGCTTCACTTCCCGCACGAAAACCAAAAAACTTGCAAAATCGCGCAAATACACGCAAACCCGCGCAGTCACGACAGAGAACGTGGCAGTGAACGGGTTCTGACAGTAAACACGATGAGCATTTCCGACAGGAAAAAAATGTTCTCAGCAAGTTCTCGCACGTTCACTGCTACGTTCTCATTGGATCGCCATAACATATTATTACTAATGGATTTGTGAAAACGATATTGTGAGTTACTGCTCGCTAGATTTACTGTCAGCATTTGATGGCGTACATCAATCTGATTCAAGCAATGTACTTCCCGTCATCGTTTTCAAAGCATTCATTTTGAACTCGAAGAAATCTTGACGGAAAATTCGACAAAATCCCTATCGGCAAACAACGCTAACAAATCAATACGGCGTTCGTGATACGTTATGAACCGTTTTTCCATGCGTCATGGAGTAATTTTTTGAAATAAGCGGCAAAACCACTGAGTAGAAATCCGCCGCCGAGAACTACGACTTTATCGAGCATTGCCCCCGACTGTCGCAAATGCTTCAATCGTAATAAAATTTCATCCAACAATATCCCGACCACCGGCGTCATGGCTTTGATCACTTTGCCCTTTTCGGCAAGCTTGGTTGGGTTACGTTTGATTGCTTCCGCTTGCGAAAACGTTTCGCCAAACGCACTGGCAATGGATTTGGTAAAATGCTGTCCGCCGATGGACAAGTAAAAATGCCGGATTTCGCGGAGATTGTAAAACGTCAAATCCGTTCCCTGCGTCCCCATGTCACAAACGAGAATCGACTGGATTTCCGGCGGTTCAAAATCACCGTCTTGTTCCGGCGGATTCTGTTCTTCGTCCTGTGTTGCCTGCGGCGGCGCAGGCGGCAAGGTCAAAAGCAAATACGCATAATTCAGGTTGGCAAGGATATTTGAGGTCATGAGATTGGGCTCGATTCCATGCTTTTGCAACATGTTCAACTTGCCGTCGATGGTGCTTGCGCGTGCCAAAAAATAATGGGCGTATTGTTTCATGACGTTTTGTTCATCCTCCTCCCAGCCGAGGATGTGATAACCGATCTGGTAAAGATTCGGGTTGTCCTCCAAATGATGTTTCGCCTCGATTTGGATCGCCTGCCAGGTTTGTTGAGGCGTCATTTGGGGAAGGCTGACATTGTGGCAAAGAATATCGTGACCAGGATAGCCGACACAAATCGACTCGCCCTGGTATTCATATTTCTCCAAAAACGCATCAATGGCCAGACTCTGGAACAGTTCTTGGGTAATCGGTCCGTACCGTCTGGTGTCTTCGTAACTCGCAAAAGGATTCGGGGGACCGTCCTCTTTTTTTTCAAGTAACTGGGCGATTTGCTCTTCTGTCCATTGTTCGAGTGCATGTCCGTTTTCATCCTCGGACTGAATGGCCTGGGGATGATGGCATTGGAAACATTCGTCAATGGCCAAAACACCGTCTTCGTCATACGTGACCCGTACCGCCTTGAAGCAGGATTGCCCGAAATCGAATCCCCATGCCGCCGGAGCTTGTTTTTTTCGGAAGGAAGATTTGATTCGGCTGAGGAAGGAAGACGATTTTTGAGGGGGCAAGAGATTGACGGAAAAAGGAACCAGGCCGAGTCCTTGCAAGGCCAGACCGCAGGCCGTGGCAAACCGGTTATGGAGTCTTAAATACTTCCCTTCCGTATAGTCGCGGAACGGAAGGATTTTGTGTTCGTTGAGATGAATGTACGTCAGCGGTGTTTGAGGCTGGGTTGTGGTCACGGGAGTATCGAAAAGTGGGAAAAACCGTTAAATGGAATGGATTGTCGTAACAGCCAAATGTAAAGTTCTTTGTCCAGGTAAACCTTGGACGGGATGCCGTGTCCGGCATTGGGGTAAACGGTCAGGCGGCATTCGCGTCCGCCTTCGGCTTGGATGGCGTCAATCATCTCCTGCGAACCTTTGATCGACACCACATCGTCGGCATCGCCGTGAAAAGCCCACAGGGGAAGGTGTTTCAATTGTCCGGCATGGGGCACATCACCGCCACCGGCCACCGGCACCACAGCCGCAAACCGGTCGGGATAGGTTGCCGCTGTCCGAAATGTTCCGAACCCGCCCATGCTGAATCCGGTCAGGTAAACGCGGTTCGGGTCGATGTTCCAGCGTCTCGTGTTTTTATCGAGCAGTTCGTCCAGGAGTTGGATCACCTGCCGCGGTTCCCAACCGTGTTTCGGCGTCATTGGGCTGACCACGATGAACGGAAACTCTTCGGAACGGAAATGCCCGTGTGCAAAATGATAGACATCCATGTCTCTCAAAATGGCGACATCCTTGCCGGTTTCTCCCGCTCCATGCAGGTAAATCATCAACGGATGCGGTGTCCCGAAATCGGTATATCCCATCGGCAAACGGACAAGATAGTCATAACCGCTTTGCGTCGTGTTCGGCGGCCAGACTTCTTTTTGGCGAAAAACATAGGTCCTTCCCGAATCATATATATCGAGATCATCGACAAGTCGCAGGAAGGAACCGATCCCGCCGAACAGAACCAGCCCTGTCAAAAACCAACGGTAAACCGGATGACGTTTCGTTTTCATCA
>Ga0082212_10013723_pt1 | contig 10113 bp, 10 predicted proteins | sample TergutNt197P3_FD_71548 | JGI IMG/M metagenome (GOLD analysis project Ga0082212, IMG submission 71548) | Neocapritermes taracua P3 segment gut microbial communities from Petit-Saut dam, French Guiana - Nt197 P3 | ecosystem: Host-associated > Arthropoda: Insects > Digestive system > Gut ...
TTTTTGCATAATCGGAACCTACTTATGGTTTATGCAATCCAACAATCACTTGATAAGAAACTTAAACTTATCTATATTTTTCAAAGATACGCCTGTACCTTTAGCGACTGCATGCAACGGATCGTCAGCCACTTGAAATTTAATGTTAATCTTGTCGCTAAAGCGTTTGGCAAGGCCTCGCATCAAAGCTCCTCCTCCGGCAACATAGATACCATTGTGTACAATATCAGCGTATAGTTCCGGTGGCGTTTGTTCCAACGCGCTCAAAATGGCTGTTTCCATCTTTGAGATAGATTTATCCAAGCAATGGGCAATCTCCTGATAGGATATAGGTATTTCCATTGGAAGCGACGTCATCTTATTCGGGCCGGTTACAACATAGTCTTCAGGTGGATTGTCTAAAGATGTTAATGCAGAACCCACGTTTATCTTGATCTGTTCTGCTGTCCTGTTGCCGATTTTCATATTATGCTGGCGACTCATATATTCAATGATATCGGCAGTTAAATCATTGCCGGCAATACGAATGGACTTGTTGGACACGATTCCGCCTAAAGAAATGACGGCTATTTCTGTCGTACCTCCTCCTATATCAACAATCATATTTCCTTCCGGGGCTTCAACATCAATACCGATACCAATCGCTGCCGCCATAGGCTCATAAATCATATACACTTCCCTGCCGCCTGCATGTTCCGACGAGTCGCGTACTGCCCGAATTTCCACTTCCGTACTTCCCGACGGGATACAAACAACGATGCGAAGGGGAGGAGAAAACCAACTATTCTTAAACTTAATCATTTTAATCATCCCGCGTATCATCTGTTCGGCAGCATAAAAATCGGCAATTACCCCATCTCGTAATGGTCTGATTGTGCGAATATTTGGATGGGTTTTTTCGTCCATCTGGCGAGCAGTTTCTCCTATGGCGAGTACTTTGTCTGTTCTTGTATCCAACGCTACGACAGAAGGTGCATCAACCACAATTTTTCCATCACAGATAATGATCGTATTGGCTGTTCCTAAATCTATTGCTATTTCTTGTGTAAAAGAGAAAAATCCCATACTTATTTAATTAAAAATTTAAAGATTTAAAAATTTAAAGATTTAAAATCTACATATTTATCATGTTAATCCTTTAATCTTATTAATCATAGTCAATGTTTAAAGTGACGAATTCCTGTCTTAACCATACTCAATCCATGCGTATCACAATAATCCGCAGATTCGCTATCTTTAACCGACCCTCCGGGTTGAATAATAGCAGTTATACCTGCTTTTCCTGCTATTTCCACACAATCGGGAAAAGGGAAAAATGCGTCCGAAGCCATCACGGCGCCATGCAAATCAAAATGAAATGAATTTGCCTTTTCAATGGCCTGCCGTAATGCGTCTACACGCGATGTCTGACCAATTCCTCCGGCACAGAGTTGTCTGTTTTTTGCCAGTATGATTGTATTCGACTTGCTGTGTTTTACCAATTTATTGGCAAACAGCAAATCGTCGATTTCCCGGTTATCCGGTATTCTTTTTGTCATCGGCTCCAAATCATTGCGGGTCTGGATGCTCATATCTTTGTCCTGTACCAGCACGCCATTTAATAGCGACCGGAATTGTTGATTCAGGATTTCTCCCTTTTTCCGCAACAAAATGATGCGGTTCTTTTTTCGTTTCAAAACCTCCAATGCATCCATCATATAATCAGGCGCAATGATTACCTCAAAGAAAATTTTGTCTATCTCTTCGGCCGTTTCTTTATTGATGGTTTCATTGGTAACGAGTATGCCGCCAAATGCGGATACGGGATCGCCCGCCAAAGCATCGTTCCATGCCTCTAAAACCGTAGGACGCGAAGCCACGCCGCAAGCATTATTGTGCTTTATCACTGCAAATGTTAATTCGTCAAATTCATCAATCAGCGTAATGGCCGAATCAACGTCCAAGAGATTATTATAGGACAATTCTTTGCCATGTAACTGGTCGAACAATTCATCAAATTTACCGTAAAACATCCCCCTTTGATGCGGATTTTCTCCGTATCTCATCACTTTAGCGTCATTGACAGCCACCCTGAATGCGGAGAGATTATCCCGGTCAAAATAATTAAAAATGGCTGTATCATAGGCCGATGTGACCGCAAAGGCTTCTTTCGCAAACCATTTCCTTTCTTCGATACTCGATTCGGCGCCTTTTTCTTCGAGTAAATCCATCAAAGGCCTGTATTGCGCTTTGGAAGCTATGATTATTAGGTCTTTAAAATTCTTTGCAGCAGCGCGAATCAAAGATATGCCGCCTATATCTATTTTCTCAATGATGGAAGCCTCCTCAGCGCCTGACGCCACTGTTTCCTCAAAAGGATAGAGATCCACAATAACCAAATCAATTTCAGGTATTTGATAATCCGCAATCTGTTTCCGATCTTCTTCGTTATTACGTCGTGTCAATATACCACCGAATATCTTTGGATGTAAAGTTTTTACCCGCCCTCCCAAGATAGAAGGATAACCCGTCAAATCTTCTACGGCTTCACAGGGAATACCTAAGGAGGTTATAAAAGCGTGTGTCCCTCCTGTAGAAACAAAACATACATTTTCGCTATGGAGTTTTCTGATAATTTCTTCTAAGCCATCTTTGTGATATACAGAGATTAGCGCCCGTTTTATAGGTGTATTTGATTTCATTTTTTATTGTGACTGTGTATTCTTGCACAAAAGTAGTGTTTTATCTTGACTTGGAAGTCATAATAAGTGTAGAAAATACAAAAAAAACTTTAAATATTTAGAAACTGTTTAAAATTTATTAAATAATTCTGTTATGGCTCTTTTCAGCGCTTTTTCCACCTGCTCCTCGTTACATAGAACACCGCTATGCGCCTTGTCGCAGTCGAAAAAATCATCTAAAAATAACTCATAACATTTATCATCAATAAAATTTAAACAGTTTCTTGGATTTTTTGTTTTCGATAAAAAAATATACTTTTGTGCCATTGTTAAGAACAACGTATGAAAGTCCACAGAGAGGGAACGGGATTGCTGCTATCGCTATTTACTTTTTTGTTTATCGTAAATCTGATTATCTATTATACGATTGGCAAAGGGCTTCTTTTTTATGTTATGATGTCGGTATCTACCGGTTTTTTTCTGCTTATTCTAAACTTTTTTCGTAGTCCTTCGCGCCGTTTTCCCTACGATTCCGAAGGATTGGTAATTGCGCCTGCCGACGGAACTGTTGTTGCTATCGAAGAGGTTATGGAACGGGAATATTTCAATGAGAAACGATTGCAGATTTCAATCTTTATGTCCATTTTTAACGTGCATGCCAACTGGTTTCCCGTAAACGGGACAGTAAAACATGTATCCCATCAGAAAGGCCGCTTCAGAGCTGCCTATCTTCCCAAAAGCAGTACGGAAAACGAACGTTCAACCATCGTAATTACTACACGGCATGGCATTGAAGTCCTGACACGGCAGATTGCTGGGGCTATGGCACGCCGTATTGTAACGTATGCCAAAGCAAACGAAAGTTGCCATGTCGATGAACAAATGGGATTTATTAAATTCGGTTCGCGTGTAGATGTATTTTTGCCGGTTGGGACTGAAGTTTTGATTGAAATGGATCAAACAGTAAAGGCCAACCAAACGCCGATAGCCCGTCTGTTTAAAATCAATTATAAATAACTGAATAATAGAGAAATAAATGATAAAATCAGTTAATCAGTTATTCAAAATTCATAATTGCCTAAATGAAGAAACATATCCCCAACTTGCTAACCTGTGTTAATCTGATATTTGGCTGTTATGCTTGCATATTGGCGCTTGACGGTAATCACTTTGGCGCGGTGATAGCTATTATGATTGCAGCGGGGTTTGATTTTGCCGATGGATTTGCTGCCCGTTTGCTTAATGCTTACTCGCTAATTGGGAAAGACCTGGATTCGCTGGCCGATATAGTCAGTTTTGGGGTTGCGCCGGGGATGATGTTGTTCGATTTTCTCGACAGAACACAAACAACGATCGACTGGAATTATCCTGTTACCGGTAAATTTTTACTATTAGCTGCATTTGCCATACCCGTTTTTTCCGCGCTACGTTTGGCTATTTTTAATAACGACAACCGGCAAACTTCTTCATTTATCGGCTTGCCGGTACCGGCGCATGCCCTGTTTTGGGCTTCATTGATCTATGTGCTTTCGTTGTCTGTCGAAGAGACCGCCATAGCCGGATTGATACCTCAATTTGTTTCTTTCACTCTGCCCGGTGTATCGCCATTATTTATGCTTCTGTTCGTCACATTCTTAGCGATCGGCTCATCTCTCCTGCTTGTTTCCAAAATATCCATGTTTTCGATGAAAATCAAGTCGCCTGCATGGAAAGGCAATGAAATGCGTTATGCACTGATTATTGCAGCAGTTGTTTTTATCGCTTGCTTTGGCTTCTTTGGAATTACGTTGACTATTGTGTTATATATACTAATGTCATGTTTTTGCACTTACTCCCGGCATTAACCCTTATTTAGTTACGAGTTACAAGTATAATTAATCATTAACCACTAACCGTTAACCGTTATTAACAAACCGTTATCAACGCATAAGCATACGAAAAGCGTGCGCTTTCGGGTACCATCAGCAAGATTTTATCGTCTTTTTTGAGTTGTCCCGACCGCGCCAGTTCTTCAAGCATGCAAAAGGCGGAGGCCGATGCCACATTGCCGATATCAGGCAGGTTGACAAACCACTTTTCATCAGGTATGTAAAGGTTAGTTTCGCGTATTTCTGCTTTTATTTTGTCTTCAAAATACATTGATGACAAATGCGGAAGAAACCAGTCTACTTCTCCCGGATCAAATTTTCGCTTTTGAACGATCTCCTGTAGAAATCGACACCCCAACGGAACAATGTTTTTTTCGAGAATACGTGTATCCTGTTTTAAGGCAAACAGCGACTTCTCCAACCATTCCGTTTCGGAAAACTGTGTCCATCCAACCAAATTTCCTGCCGTATCCTTTTCGCCTCCGGCATACATACATGTCTCTATTTCATTCGCGTAGGAAGTCAGTTCGATCCAATCGATTCGGAATGAAAATCCTTCTGAGGCAGGCGTGTCCTGTACCAGCACGGCAGCAGCCCCGTCTGACAGCATCCACCGTAAAAATTCTTTTTCAAAAGCCAAAATGGGTTTGGCGCTTAGTTGATTCAGCAATTCGGATTCTTTTTCAAAATATTTACGGTTCATCCATGCCGACAGCCGTTCGGAAGCAACACTTACAGCATTTTGGGCATTTCCGGCTAAAACAGACAGGTAAGCATATTTCAATGCCTGCATCCCTGTACAGCAGGTTCCGGCAAATGAAACAACTTCCATTTCCCGACTTCCTTTCAATTGACCATGCAGCATTACGCCATGTGACGGTACAATCTGATCCGGCGAAGATGTTCCGCAGGATAATAAATCTATACAGTCTAACCCGAAGTTATCATCCAATAGCCCTTTGACGGCATTGGCTGCCATTTCTACATTTGTGTGAGTCACATTGCCGGATTTATCCAATGCATAATAGCGACGGCTGATGCCATTCTTGTTTAAAACCAAACGTTTGGCAGTTGAAGACTTATCATTCACAAATCCGATATACTGTTCCATATCGTCGCTCTCAACCGGATCGTTCGGGAAAAATGTAGAAAAACGGGTAATGTAAACTGCTTTGTTCATATATAGTTTTCAGTTTTTAGTTCTCATTTATTCAATTATTTACAACTCATAATTGATGTTTTTGCTCCATCCTAAATCATAACATATTTCATGCGCGGCTTTCCGGAGCGAAGACCGGCGAAAAGGCCAGGTAAGGTAAAAAAAGAGGATGCCGAAAGGAGATATAATAAAAAGTACAAAAAAGAGGTAATATTTAAAAAGCCGCAAAACCGGTTCTCTGACAGGGCTGTTATAAGGCCCTTTTTTCATCACAAACCGCGCCCATTGCCCCCATAGTTTGAAACCGTTCTTTTCGACAAAATAAACCGTAGGCAAAAAGGTCAATGCTTTCTTCTCCATCAGTCTTTCCTGCAAGGTATCGAACTTATCATGTTGCAGTGTATCAAGCAATATTTCGCCGAAACAGGAAGATTGTTGCAGGTCTTCGGGAGACACTCCGGAAGCAGGCAGAAAGCGTGTCGCCTCCTTTTTGTTCTTTAACAACCACCGGAGGATTGTAATAGCGCTGATTAGATTGGAAGTTTTGTCTTGTAAGACAATCGAACCGGCGTATTCGGCTCCGATCTTGTGGATATATTCCCTGGTTTTGAGTTGTTTCATTACCCACATATTGCGACAGCCATCGACTGTGACAATTTTTCGACCTTTCAGATAATTCCTGATATCGTCCGACTGAAAAAAACCATGCAACGGAATCGAATGTGATAAAAACCAACTCTGGCCGGCCACAATGACCAATTCCGCATCCTGCACATCGCTTAAATCAATGGTTTTCAGGCGGCAGGGGACGAATAGTCTTGATTCGGGAAAAGCCTGAAAAAATGAAGGCACCGTCCATGGAAAAGGAAAAGGTTCTTCCGGAATGATTTCCTTATAGATTACCCGGCAACCGGCAACCGCCAATGGCTCACAGACTTTTTGAACAATCTCAAGCGCCTGCCCTGTCTGCGTATAATAAAAAACGACTATTTTATTTCCTTTTCCCATCATATCAATTATGAATTATGATTAACTGAATAACTGATTATCATTTTATCGCCGCAGGCATTTATCGCGAAGTCTTTTATCCTTTTATTAATCATTATTTTATTTTTTTTCCGAACGATTGATTGATCAATTCCCTGTTTCGTGGACGATAGGTGCCTTCGTTCATTTCTCTAAGGACGACTTTCGAAAAGAGATGAAACATTTTTTGTTCCTGGCTCTCATCGTGATAAAATGTATCCCACGCATATTGATAAAGTTCCTGCAGCCGTTCAGCCGTCATCTGTTTGGGATGAAATACCACTTGTCCGGCATTGTAATGATTCCAGTCAAAATCAAAAATGCGCCCTTGCCGGTACAAATCATCATAACCTTTCGTATGTGGAAAAGGAGTCATCACCGTGAATTCTGCTAAATCAAGATCTATTTCCAACAGAAAATCAATCAAACGCTTGATATCATCTTCCGATTGATTATCTAAACCGATCAAAATCGTACCTTCTACTCCGATGCCATAATCATGGTACCGTTTGATACGCTCACGGATATAGTCGGACGTATCGTAAATAGCTTGATAGACATACCAGGCACCGGCTTGAGCAGCCAGGTCGAGTACTTGCGGGTCGTCCTCAATAGTGTGGCTACACCATTTCTTGCGGAAAGGAATCATTTCCCTGAACAGCTCCAACTCCCATTCTTTGTTTTGGGCTAATGAATTATCCACAATAAAAAGCCGGTTATTATCAATGGTTGCCAAATCTTCCAATACCTTGTCTATCGGACGTGGACGGAAAATACGACCACCCAGATACGATACGGCACACGGATAACAACTGAACCGGCATCCACGCGAGGCATGGAACAGATCGACCATTTGTACACCTTTATGGTTGTATAATACGCGTTTGTATAAATCGCGGCGCGCAGGACCAACAGATTCAATCGCAGGATGTTGCCTCATGTAGTTATAGACCTTTTTCAAGCAACCCTTCTGCCAATCTTCCAGCAACTCTTCCATGCGCCCTTCGGCTTCGCCAAGGAATATGGCATCCGCATGTTCAATCGTTTCTTCGGCATGAAGCATCGTTGAAATACCGCCAAAGATAACCTTTTTATCTCTTTTGCGAAATGCGCCCGCAATTTCCCAGCCTCTTTTTACTTGCGTACTTAACATCATTGAAATCGCAACCAAATCGCACGGTTCATCAAAGTTGATTGTTTCTACATTTTCGTCGGTGAAAGAAACATCAACATACTCAGGGAGTGTGGCAGCAAACACGACCGGCCCATGTGGAGGAAGATTAAAGGTCGTTTGCCCCGACAATTTGTCCCATTTGGGATAAATCAATTTCAATCTCATAGATAAAAACGATAACTTTTAAAAAAGTCGTGCAAAGATAATGAAATAATTGTATATTTGTCCCCACAGTATTTGAGATTTAAAGATTTAATAATTTAAAGATTTAATAGTTAATGTATTGATAGATAGAATATATGAGAAAAAAGCAAAAACAAACGACCTCTCAACCTCAAAAAACACGTGAACGTCGGGTGTCTTTTATGATGAATGACGATGAATATAATGCCGTCGAACGATATCTGTCAAAATATAAAATTACGAACAAGTCGAACTGGTATCGTACAACGATTCTTACGCACGTATTGAAAATGATGGAAGAAGATTATCCGACATTATTCAACGAAAACGAAATGAGAAGATAAACCCGACCATGATTGTACAGCCTTTTACTGATGAATATTTTATGCGACAGGCTTTGGTAGAAGCCCGTTTAGCTACTGAAGAGGGCGAAGTTCCTGTGGGCGCTGTGGTGGTTTGTAATGACCGGATAATCGCACGCGCCCATAATCGCACAGAACATCTGAGCGACCCCACTGCGCATGCAGAAATGTTAGCAATTACTGCAGCTACGGGATTGCTTGGAGCAAAGTATCTGACGAATTGCACATTGTATGTGACTATTGAGCCTTGTGTGATGTGTGCAGGTGCCATCGGATGGTCGCAAATTCATACTTTGGTTTATGGAGCGGCCGACGAAAAAAGAGGCTATCGTTTGTTTGCCCCTAAGGCATTGCACCCCCAAACAATCGTAAAAAAAGGCATATTAGAAGATGATTGTGCAACCGAAATGAAACTTTTTTTTCAAAACAAGCGGGTAAAGAATTTATGAGTTGCGAATAACTGAATTTTTAATTAAATGCGTATCTTTGCGGAAATAATTTTTTACAGCTATGCAATTACCAGGTGATCAAAAAGATATTGATAAGTTTTACATGGTGGGAGATAAGGTGCTGATTAAACCAAAAAATCCACAAAATCAGACAAGTACAGGGTTGTATCTGCCTCCGACCGTGCAACAAAGCGAAAAAATTCAAAGCGGATATATAATCAAGGCAGGGCCCGGCTATCCATTACCGTCGCTTGCTGATGAGGCTGAAGTCTGGAAAAAAAAGAAAGATGAAAATGTGCAGTACGTTCCGTTGCAAGCACACGAAGGCGATTTGGCTGTGTATTTACAAGGCAACGCTTTCGAAATAAAATTCAATAACGAAGTCTATATGATTGTCCCCCATTCTGCTATTTTGATGTTTATTCGGGATGAGGGGTTATTTGAATAAATATAATATAATATGAATAAAATTGTAAGTAAAGAGCGTTTCTCTGCCAATGTAGTGATGTTGGAAGTAGAAGCGCCGTTGATTGCCCGTTCGCGTAAAGCCGGGCATTTTGTGATTGTAAAACAAGGCGAAAAAGGCGAGCGGATTCCATTGACGATTGCCGGCGCTGATACTGAAAAGGGTACGATTGCCTTGGTCATTCAGGCTGTGGGTGTTACATCACAGAAGTTGTGCAACCTGAATGTAGGAGATGAGATTACCGATATGGTTGGCCCGTTGGGTCAGGCTACACATATCGAAAAAGTCGGAACAGTGGTTTGTGCCGGAGGCGGTGTTGGCGTAGCTCCTTTGTTACCTATTGTGGAAGCCTTTCATAAAGCGGGAAACAAAGTGATTGTTGTGCTGGCTGCCCGGACAAAAGAGTTGATTATTCTGGAAGAACAGATGAAAGTCTGTTCCGACGAAGTCATCATCACGACCGACGATGGGTCGTATGGAATGAAAGGATTGGTAACTAACGGAGTAGAGCATATCATCCAACGCGAAAAAGTGGATATGTGCGTTACCATAGGCCCGGCTGTCATGATGAAATATGTATCATTGCTTACCAAAAAATACGATATCCCCACCGTTGCATCGTTGAATACCATTATGGTGGATGGCACGGGTATGTGCGGCGCTTGCCGGATTACGGTAGGCGGAAAGACACGGTTTGTTTGTGTGGACGGCCCCGAGTTTGACGCCCATCAGGTGGACTTTGATGAGATGATGTTGCGGCTTAATG
>Ga0082212_10013724_pt1 | contig 10112 bp, 11 predicted proteins | sample TergutNt197P3_FD_71548 | JGI IMG/M metagenome (GOLD analysis project Ga0082212, IMG submission 71548) | Neocapritermes taracua P3 segment gut microbial communities from Petit-Saut dam, French Guiana - Nt197 P3 | ecosystem: Host-associated > Arthropoda: Insects > Digestive system > Gut ...
ACTTGAGTCCTTTTTCCATGGCGATAGGGTGGATAAGCTCGCCGATAATTTCGGTGTTATCGCCGGGCATTACCATTTCCTTGCCCTCGGGAAGTTTAACCGTACCGGTGATGTCCGTGGTCCTGAAGTAGAACTGCGGGCGGTACCCAGTGAAGAAGGGGCTGTGCCGCCCACCCTCTTCTTTGGAGAGACAGACGATCTGCCCTTTGAATTTGCTGTGGGGGGTGATGGAACCCGGTTTTGCAAGCACCTGGCCGCGTTCAACATCTTTTTTATCAATACCGCGCAGCAACGTACCGACATTGTCACCGGCCTGGGCTTCGTCAAGCAGTTTGTTAAACATTTCAATACCGGTGATGACGGTTTTTTTGGTGGGCCTGATACCGACAATTTCAATTTCCTCGTTCAGCTTGAGGATACCCCTGTCCACTTTACCGGTAACAACGGTACCGCGCCCGGAAATGGTGAACACGTCCTCAATGGGCATAAGGAAGGGTTTGTCGGAATCGCGTTCCGGATCAATGAAGTAGGTGTCCATCGCCGCGAGTAACTCGTCAACGCATTTTACCTCTTCGGCGTTGTCAGGTTCGGTCATCGCCTTAAAGGCGGAACCTTTGATGATGGGGATCTTGTCGCCGGGAAAGCCGTTCTGGGTCAGCACGTCTTTGATTTCCTCTTCGACGAGTTCGATAAGCTCGGGATCGTCAACCAGATCGACCTTGTTGAGAAATACGATCATGCTGGGTACACCGACCTGGCGGGCCAGGATGATATGCTCACGGGTCTGGGGCATGACCGAGTCCGGGGCGGAAACGACCAGCACCGCTCCGTCCATCTGGGCCGCACCGGTGATCATGTTCTTGATATAGTCGGCATGGCCGGGACAGTCGATGTGGGCGTAGTGCCTTTTTTCGGACTGATATTCAAGGTGCCGGGTATTGATCGTAATACCGCGGGCTTTCTCCTCCGGGGCGTTGTCAATTTGGTCATAACTCATTACCTTGTCACCGTATTTCTTGGCGCAGTGCATGGTAATCGCGGCGGAAAGAGTGGTCTTCCCGTGATCGACATGTCCGATTGTGCCGACATTCATGTGGATCTTTGTCCGGTTAAATTTATCTTTTGCCATTTCGTGTCCTCCTTACCTTAGACACAGTAAAAAAATGCTATTTAAGCGCGCCGGATTTCCGACACACCTTAACCTGCATACAGCAGGCCTGTTTTATAACACATACATGATAAAGATGATAATAAGGGAATACGAGAAAAGGGGAGAACCCGATTTACCGCAAATTCCACCTGTCCCATCTTATCCGCAACCTCCGCTGAGGTCAAAGACCGAAGGTTCCCCTCCGAATGGTCGGTTTGGCTCCGACACCCGTGCCGGGGCATTTTTAAGGTCTATTTTGCAACTCTTTCGTGCTGCGTACCTCCTTCCCCGGCAAGGTCTTCCCGGCACGCGCGAAAAACCGCAACAGCCGGAAAACATTTCAAAAATCTCCGGCGAATCTTTGATTCGCCCGTTAATTCCACGGCAAAGCCGTATTTCTACAAAAATACAACACAAGGAAAAGCCAGTATACCGAATTTTCCCCGACTATGTAAAGCCCTTTGGGGCTAGCCAGCTAAAAAAACGACCGAATTTACCACCTGTAATGGGCAAACGCCTTATTGGCTTCGGCCATCTTGTGGGTGTCTTCCTTTTTCTTAAACGCGGTACCGGTATTATTATACGCATCCAGCAGTTCCGCGGCAAGACGTTCCCCCATACCCCGGCCTGAACGGGCACGGGCCGCGCTGATGATCCAACGCATACCCAGGGCGTCCCGCCTGGTCTCCCGGATTTCCACCGGAACCTGGTATGTCGCACCGCCAACCCTCCGTGACTTAACCTCGATTACGGGTTTTACATTTTCAAGGGCCTTGAGGAAAACCTCAAGCGGCTCGTTTTCGGTTTTTTCCTTTAGTATCCCCAAAGCCTCGTGGACCAGCCGTAAACTGACGGAACGTTTTCCTTCCCACATCATACGGTTTACAAATTTGGAAACCACAACGCTGTTGTACTTCGGATCCGGATCGATCTTCCGGTCTATCGCTTTTTTCTTTCTTCCCATAATTTTATCCGTATATGTCAGGCTTTCGGCCGTTTGGCGCCGTATTTTGAGCGTCCCCGTTTCCGGTCAGTCACTCCCAGTGTATCCTTCGCCCCTCTGATAATGTGGTAGCGCACGCCGGGGAGGTCTTTAACCCTTCCGCCGCGAACGAGAACCACCGAGTGCTCCTGCAAATTGTGCCCTATCCCCGGAATATAGGCTGTCACCTCGGTTCCGTGGGAAAGCCTGACACGGGCCACTTTTCTCAACGCCGAATTGGGTTTTTTGGGCGTAACGGTCATAACACGGGTGCAAACCCCCCGTTTCTGCGGGCAGTTTTTCAGGGCGGGGGACTTGGTTTTGGAAACCACCTGCTGCCGTCCGAAACGAACCAACTGATTAATTGTAGGCATTCGCCGAAAACTCCTTAAGAACCCCGTGCACACAACACAAAAGGGCGCAATATTCCTCCCCTGTTAAAACACGAGGATAGGGCTAAAACCTAACAAAAATGAAAAAAAGAGTCAAGCAGATTCGAAAAAAAAATAAAAAAATTCGTCGGAAAAATACAGGCATAAAAAAACACTGTCCCCGGTTAAAGCGGTATAACTTTAACCGGAGCAGTGTGCACCGGAGAAAGGAGTAACTCCGGAGCGGTGTTAGGAGGAAACAGGAACAAAACTATGGTTGCTGAATATAAAACAACGGAACAGGTACTAAGGTAACACGTATTCATGCGTTAACACACAGGTTCGGATTTCCATTGGGCGATAAAACGCTCGTAGGCGGCGATTGTGGCGGCCATTGTCAGGTCCTGCACGCCGCCCCTGCCGTCATGATCCGCCCCGTCCAGAATGTACAGGTGCCTGAGGGTTCCTTCAATGTCCCCGACTGTAAGGGCAGGATCGGACTCCCTGCGCCGCTGAAGCCCCCGCAATTCCCCTTCAAACGTTTCCCTGTACGTAACGTCCCGCCATTCAGTTGAAGAACCCATACCGTACCCTTAAAATCTGCGCCAGAAGATACGTTCTATCAGCCGGCGCAGACCGGCAGGCTCAAGCGACAGGATTAGCGCCAGGGGCAGAATAAGCATCTGATCGGTGAGGTTTTGCTGCCAATAGCGGGGACTCAGCTTAATCAGCATTGAAGCCAGGATACCCAGAGCCGTCAGAAGCCATATCAGCCGGAGAAAAACCTCCGGAAGCAGGCGTTTTCTGTAGTTTTCCGCCGATGCGTACCGGATACCCAGGGGAACGGCGGCAAGCAGAAACGGATTGCAGAAAAAAAGGTTGACATTATGGAAAGTGTAATCGTGTTCGGTGAATAAACTCATAAAAAGGAGCAGTAATCCCGCAATGCCGAAAACAAAACCGAACAGGGTGTGGCATATCCCCAACGCCACCTGGCCGACAGGGGGGGATTTAGCCTGGACAAAAAACATAAAACATAAAAATGCCGTCAGAACCAGGCTGAAGGCAAGCTCCCGGGGCCACTGTTTACGGGGAACCTCCAGCACGACAGGACGGCCGTGCGCCCTGTACACATATTCAACATCCGAAACCAGCCGCCGGGCATTGCCCCCGGAATCGGTGTACACGAATTCGCCGATACGGTTCCCCGCTTCGGCGGGGAGAAACATCTCGTCCCAAACTGTCGTGGGAGTGTCAATATCCTGCCCCATCCAGAAATTGAGTATCCAGTCAACGAAAAAAGAATGCCAGGTGTGGCGGCGGACGTGCTGGCGTAAGGTGAAACGGCCCGGTTCGTTGCCAAACCGCCCCCTGAATTGTCCGTCGGTTACCTGGTCGATACCGTACAGGATGCGGGTAACGCAATTGTCCTTAAAATGGTGGTAAAGATAGTCCCGGTTTTCGGGAAGCACGCTGTTTTCAGCAAACAGGAAAATTTCTTCCCGTTTTTCCGGGGAAAGATCCAGGGTATACAGGGTAATATCACGGTTTGCCGCTGTATAACCTGCAACGATGTCTTCGGTAAACGACACGCCGCAACTGTACCATAACCGTCCGAAGGCAAAATTAACAAAAAAATTCTCGTTATCAAAAGAAAATTGACCGTAATCGTACAAGCGGCTCTGCCCGGTGCGTACATTTTCTATGATCAGGGCGATATGACCCCACCAGAAATACAATTCGTCGCCCGGTCCGAAAACGGCGATCTTAATTTTGAGGTCTTCACCGCGCACCCCCATGTTCCGCCCCGATTGTGCGGACAATGAAAATATAAGAATAAAAGCCAGCAGGAAAACCGCGATCCCCCTTTTTATTTTGCGCACTAGCCAAGCTCCATAACGATACGGTATTTGAGGTATATTTCCTCCAGCGTGTGGAGGGGGCCGGGGGCCGAAAAACGCCTGCGGAGCATGCAGGCATCCCTCCGCTCAATGAAGAAATCGTAAATCGCCTTCGGATCCCTGTCGTCCACCACGGAATAAGACGGTTTGGAATCCAGGTAGGTGCGTATTTCGTCGTAACCGACTGCGTTAATTCCGAAACGTGCAAGTCTGGAACGTACCTGCTGTATTTCCTCCCAGGAAAGGCCGAAGAGGAACTCCTCCAGCGCCCACCTGGTCTCATCATTGGACGATTCTTCCTTGAGAAATTCCCGCCAGTCCCCCTCCATTTGCATTGAGATTCTTAAAAGTTCCGTGTTGCCGTTCATGGTTCCGAAATTCGGGGGAACCGCATCGCGGGCGATCCAGAGTGAGGAAAGCGCGGAAAGGTGGCATATACCCCTGCGGTCAACCCCGCTGTCCCAAAGGGCGACAAGGTCGTCGGCGAGGCTTGCCTTTGTATTTGGGGAAAAGTCCGTATCTTCCAGACAGGTAAAGTACACCGTTTCCGCCATAAGGGTACTAATTATCGAAAATATGACCGTCTTCACCGCCTCGTGGAAATCTTCCCTGCCGTCTGTCAGGTAAAAAAGAAGCGAAAACGCGTGAAATTTGGCCACCAGAAAACTCCTCATGGCGACAACTTTGGTGGGGAAATGGAGGAGGTGCGAAGCCGATGAAAAAGCCAGAATGGATTCGACAAGTTTCGATTCGTTACGGATAATGCCTTTAAGGAACCGGGTGTGCCGTATGGAAGGATAGGCAAATACCGCAGCCCCCAGGGCGTGCAACCGGAAAAAGCGTTCCCGGACAAGGCCGCAGTCTTCGGGGTTTGTTTCGTTAAGCCATGCCTCAATTTCGCAAGCAAGCCGGTTTTCTTCATTTGTAAGGCCCATTTGGGCCGGGTCAGAGTTGTAATCCATACCGGTAATCGACATATATTAAAGATACCCAAATAAAACGGAGTCGGCAAGGAAAATTTTCATCCTGTGATTAGGCGCCCCAGAACCATCCATATCCAGGGGATAAATACGGCGGGAATAAGATTTGCCACCTTGATTTCCCTGACACCCAAAAAATTGAAACCGATTCCGGCAATAAGAAGCGAGCCAACGGCGGACATTTCGCGGACAATCTCCGGCCTGATTAAGCCGCCCACGGCCTGCGAAGCAAGGGTGATACCCCCCTCGTAGACAAACACGGGCAGAGCGGAAAACGCCACGCCTATTCCCAGAGACGCACTGAAAACCAGCGACATGGCGCCGTCGAGGACGGACTTTGCAAAAAGCGTGCCGTGGTTCGCCTGAAGGCCGCTCTGCATGGAACCGACAATCGCCATCGAGCCGGTGCAAAAAAGGATGCTGGCGGAAACAAAACCTTTTGAAAAACTATGCCCGGGTTTACCCGCTGCATCGGCCGGTTTTTCCATACCGAGTTTCCGTTCCGCCCACATCCCCAGCCTGTTCATCCATTTGTCGATATTGATAAGTTCGCCCAGAGTCGCCCCTATAACCAGACTCATTATAAGAAGGAGAATGTTTTGATTTTCCATCGCGCCTCTTATTCCGATGTAAATCGTGGAAAGGGCGGCGGCTTTTTTAATAAGGTCCTCGAAGCGTTCGGGGATTCCCTTTACAAGAAAGCACCCTGCCAGAGAACAGACAACGATAACAAGCGCATTAACAACAGGTCCCAACATGGTTGCATTGTAACAATCCGGCAGATGACATTCAAGTTCATACATGGTAGTATGCCGAAGATGAAAAGCGCCGCCAGTGTTTACGATGCATCGCCGGTTTATGCACTTTACAAAACGCTCACCGTCCCTTCTCTGCGGCCCGCAACCCTTCACTGCATCACTTCGATTTTTTATAACTTTTTTTTCCGCCAATACCGCGCCGCCTGGCTGCCGGGCCGTGTTCCGGTGACCGGAGTTGATCACCCCCTCGATAAAAAGATTCCCTTTGTCCCGTCATGGGTAACGATATACCTTGACTTTGTGACATTTTGGGTAAGGATGCTGAGTTTTATTCTGCTCACGTTCGGACGCAGGGCTTTCGGCCCTGTAAAGGAATTCATCGTATCGATGGACAGGCTGTACGCCTTTGCTGCGGAATGTTACAGTAAAAACTTTTCCACCACTGACAGGCCGTTTTACATCGCCCGCCCCCGTTTTTTTTTAATCCACCTGGTCGATCCCCATTTGATGTGCGTCCCCAGTCTGCACGTTATGGTTGTAATACATACATACACCCGTTTTGCCGCCATGCTCCGCTCAATGGGCGCGGCGGAACATACTGAATACTTTTCGTCACAAATTGAGGAAATGAAACAGGGGGCGCTGGCAATTGCCCGGGCGATTCTGTTTGTAAAACAGCACAGCGTAAACTGCATTCCGGCGGCCCTTTACGCAATGACCCGTTTTAACGCCGAACTGTTCCCCCCGGAAGAAGCGGAAATCTTTGCCGATATGCTTTTCACCGACTTTTCTCCGCCGGGATCGCCAACAGAATCACCAACCCTTTTACAATCTAAACGTTCCGCAAATTACAATGTGCGTCCCTGCGCCGCCCCCAAGACAAGACTCCCCGCAGCGGATATCGCCGAAATAAAAAACCATATCGTTAACCTGTTCCGGCGTTTTCTTGCCGAAGGAAAAAACGCAAAAAATTGGGAAGAGCCGTTGTTAAGGTTTTTGGGGAAAATATAACAAATTACACAACATCACAGGGTTCTAACGCCAGATTCCTGACAATAAATTTCCTTCAAGTCCTCAATAGCCATGGCAACGTCTAACGGTTTAATAATACCTGCAATACCGCTTTTCGATCCATGGTAAAGTAAAACAGATCCGCTGCCTGTTTTAATGGTATTGCTTTCGATCATTTTTTCGTCTCTGCTTATCTCTATAATTTCACAAAAACATAGCCATGTAAACGGGGATATGAGTTATGTTTTCTTTTACCATGACATCTTTTGTGTATACGATATACGATTCCCCGATGGTTTTTGAAAACTTTTTTTTAAACTTATCAAGAGAAGAATGGTACCGATATGATGCGGATTTGACTTCGATTGGGGAAACTTTTTTCTTCCTGATAATCAGAAAGTCGATCTCAATATTGTTCTGACGATTGCCGGGATCGATGCGCGAATAGAAGTATAACCGATGGCCTGAAGCACGCAACGCCTGTGCCACGGCGTTTTCCAGGATCATACCCTCATTGATATGAAGCTTGTCGAATAAAATCGCACGGTACAATTCGTTGTCAAAATACTTGTTGTCATGAAACGTATGTGTAACCAACAAGCCTGTATCCGACATATAGATCTTCTGTGTGGCGCGGTCACTGCTCAATGCCAACCCCACATTGGGATCGGTAGAATTGAAACAATGGTTGACTATCATTGCATCAACAAGCCACATAAACGCATCACTGTATTCGCGCTGCCGTGCACTTTTACCGATGGACGAGAGCTTGAACTTTTTTTCCGCTTTAGTCAGTTGTCCGGGAATGGCATCAAAGATTTCCACAACTCTTTTTTCGTACCCTGCCGCATACTTTGCTATATCGTTTCTGTACAAAGCCAAAATGCGTTTTTTTTCCTTGTCTGCCGTCTCAAAATCCCGGGTGTCCAGGTATGCCAGCACAGCCTGCGGCATACCGCCGATTAGCAGATATTGACGATATGCATCCATTGCCCTGCGATGCACGGCGGTACCCACCGGCATATTTCTGTTAAAACAATCCCGAAGGAGAGGAGCCATGCCTTCATCACCCATTGCCCAGAGAAATTCTTCAAAATCCAACGGATGCATTTCCAGACGATCTTCTTCAGAAGGAATGAGTATATCCTTAACATTTTGCTTGATTGACAGAAGCGAACCTGTTTCGATGTAATCATATCTGCCATCTGCGACTAGAGTTTTCAGGCGTTGCCGCGCCAATGGGAATAACTGAACCTCGTCAAAAATAATCACACTGTCCCGCGTATACAGCGGCGTATTGTAGAAAACTGAAAGCCGCGAGAAAAAAAGGTTCAAGTCTTCAACATGATTTTCAATCAGATCCCTTATTTCTTTTGTAGCAACGGTAAAATCGATGATGATGGCACTTTTATATTCGTTTTTTCCAAATTGTCCGCATATATGTGTTTTTCCGACACGGCGTGCGCCTTCAAGGAGCAGTGAGGTCTTTCCGCAACTCTCATTTTTCCATTTGAGCAGTTCTTGATATGCTTTTCTTTTTAGCTCCATATCACAATTATAGCGGATTATACACGAAACTGCAAGCTGGATATTGCTTTTTTTACACGAAATGGCAGTCTAAAGTGCTAAAATTATACACGAAATTGCAAGTTAAAGACAAAACATGGAAAGTGCCGAACCGCAAATAATAAGAAATTTTACCACGAACCTCACGCCCCTCGGGGGCTAACCAACCCGATCCGCTTCTTCAAAGGCAAGCCAGAGATTATCGCGCAGGGGTGGATCGGCCTGAACGGTGATGCGTTTGTTGTCACCAAAAGGTTCGGGAAACGACAGCGAGCGGGCGTGCAGACGTATGCCGCCGTTTTTTTCGCTGCGCCGGGCGCCGTATTTTAGATCCCCTTTGACGTGCAGGCCCACCCGCTCAAGCTGCGCCCGTATCTGATGGTGCCGCCCCGTTACCGGTTCAATTTCAAGGAAAAGATAATCACGGCCCCTGCCGACAAGGCGGTACCGGAGAACCGCTTTTTTCCGCCCCGGCCCCGTCTCGTCAAAGGCGGCCGATTTGTTCCACCGGGGATCATACTGAATCCAATGGATCAATTCGCCATCGGCATGGCCGCCGACACGATCGCCAGCATTATCACCAGCGGCGATGTCGGATAACAACGAGCCTTTTTGCGGCAATTCGATAACCGCCCAGTAACGTTTTTCAATTTCTTTTCCGTTAAAGCTGGCTGCGCTGTTGAAAGCGGCTGCGCTGCTAAATTCAGCGGCACCGCCAAAGGCGGTGTTTAAAAAACGAAGAGCCGATTGGGTGCGGGCGAACAGAACGCAGCCTGAAACAGGAACATCAAGGCGGTGGGCCGCAACCGGCACGGCGAGAGGATCTTTTTCAGACAAAGCCGGAAACAAGGCCGGTGCGGCAAGTTCGGCGGCGAGTTGTTCAGGCAGGGACACAATGCCCTTGCCCGATCCCCGGTGCGCTCCTTCCACGGCTTCACCGGCAATTTTATTAACAACAACACAGTTAGAATCGCAATGGAGAATGCGGGATGAAAGATTATTCCCCATCAATTAACCCCAGCCTTATTTTTTCCCGGATGATCCGGGCCGCCGTTATGCGGAGGCGTTCCCGTGAGAGTCTTCCGTCGTCAAGGGCCGCCTGGATCTCCTTGTGTGTCCGCCGCAAATCGGGCTGCCACACAAGCACCATATCCGCCCCGGCGGCAAGAGAGCGTACCGCGGCGGTTTCCGGACTTAGGCGGTTTGCACCGGTGTTTTGCCAGGAGACCGCCGCCATCGAAAAATCATCGCAAATTATAATTCCTTCAAAACCCAAATCCCGCCGGAGCCAGCCGTCCATTACCGCCGGGGAAAGACTGGCGATATTTGCGTCATCCACGGCAGGAACCGCCGAATGGGAAACCATGATCGCCCGTGCCCTGCCGCTGCGGAT
>Ga0082212_10013725_pt1 | contig 10112 bp, 9 predicted proteins | sample TergutNt197P3_FD_71548 | JGI IMG/M metagenome (GOLD analysis project Ga0082212, IMG submission 71548) | Neocapritermes taracua P3 segment gut microbial communities from Petit-Saut dam, French Guiana - Nt197 P3 | ecosystem: Host-associated > Arthropoda: Insects > Digestive system > Gut ...
ATTGTTTGTAGGAATGCCTGCGACTTACAAGTTCTTTCAGTTCTTCTTCTTCCATTATCCTATTCTTTCTTTTTTCCTCTGTTTCGCCTAAAAATGCAAGGCCGATTACACCCAGTAACGGCGAAATCAAAAAGAAGGATAACAAAAACCACCCAAGTACACTGCGTCCACGCTTTTTAGCCATTTCAGGAATTAAACATATAAATGTAATCCAAAAAATAATCCCAATCCAAATTCCAATAAAATTTATAATAACAAAATTTAAAAACCTGTTAGTTAAGCCTGTAATTATAAGTAATCGTACCGCTTTGCTTATTCTGCCCGCTAATCTTATTGAACTTTGCTCTGTAGGCGGCTTCCAATGCTGATTTTCGCATGGATGCGTTGTCAATGTTTGTACCTCGTCCTATTTCGGCATGAATCACATTTCCGCTTGGATCGACGGTAATGTTCACCACGATTCTGCCTTCTTCGCCACCAGTATATGCAGGTTTGGGTAATCCCCCAGCACCGATGGAACGTTCATTGATGTTGAAAGAGCCCAAAAAACCACCGATGCCTAAATTTGCGCCCGATTCCGAATTACCAGAAGGATTACCCTGATTGGTTGTTCTGGCCGTTTGATTTTGAAATGTGTAATTATAAGTAATCGTACCGCTTTGATTGTTTGCACCTTGTATCCGATTAAATTTTGCACGTTCTGCGGCATCAAGGGCGCACTCTCGTGTAATAATACTCTCAATGTTTGTTCCGCGACCTATTTCTGCCTGTATTACATTGCCGTTAGGGTCAACCGTTATATTAACTACAACCCTGCCATTTTCCTGAATATATTTATTAGAACATCGAGGTTGAGGAAGTCCTCCACTACCGACAGAACGTCCGTTGAGGTTGAAAGAGCCGATGACCCCGCTATCTTGATTCGTTCCATAGTTTGAACCTGCAAAAGGACTGCCAAGTGAAGCCGTTCCTGTCGAAGCGTTACCCTGTCGGGCATCTTGCGAACTGCCCGAACCAAAAACATTTGATACGCGGTTACTGATTGCTTCCTGCTGTTTGCGTTGTTCTTCTTGTTCACTTTGTCTATGCGCTTCTTCTTCTCTCTGTCTTTCATTTGTTTGGTTTTTAGTTTTTGAAAATACAACGCTCATACACTCTCCCTTACTGCTAAAAGTTGTAACGGCAATTATGTTTGTTTTTTTATATATTTTCTCAGTAAGAGTCCATTTATTGTCAGCCAAAAAACTCCGTGTATTGGATTGTACATAACCTTTGCCTGATAAATCCGAAACAACACGATTTCCATAAAGTGGGGTGAGTATAAATGTTACTTCTTCGATATAACTTTCTTCAAGAGCAGTGCCATACGCTTTTGCGATAACCGTAAGAGCGTTGGATGGATTATTTCCTTTTGCTCCAATTATAGTGGCGTTTGGGTCATGCCCCAATACCCTTAATTCTTCAGTTGAATAAAAAGAAAAACCTTGCTCATCCCGATTCAAGTGTCTTCTAACCTCAGAAATATCACTTTCAATAAATTTCTCTCCCAACTCTACAACATTCTGGGAGTGTACACATACGTTGCTAAATGCGGCAAAAAGCAAGAAAATAAAAATCCTTTTCATAATGGCGAATTTTACAAGTTTCATCAGACAACCCGAGATGAAAGTTTCTATTAAAGAAAAGTGGGTTGTCGTCCATGCATACTCATAGGTATCGCCAAACACCTTAATACACTACACAAACGAACAACCCATTATGAGTTGTCGCTGTGCCTTGTGTATTATACCTCTTTGAGATTTGGCGATTTCAATTAGTATGAGGCACTTCTCTTTTTAAAAAATCGTTCCAAAAGAACGTCGCAAAGATACGACTAATTTTCAAGAAAAATAATAACAGGAATAAAAAGAAACTGCCAACAAGGTAATTACACAAGTATCGTCAAACACCTGTACACACTGCACAAGCGAACAGCCCTGTATGAGCTGTCCGCAGTACAGTGCCGTGCCTTGTGTACACTTCTTTGAGATTTGGCGATTCAACGAGTATAAGGCACTTTTCTTTTTCTCTTCAAAAACCGATTCCAAAAAGAACAATACGAAGATAGAACGAATTTTTGAGAAAATTTACTTTCGGGAGATTTTTTTGACCGTCGCCCGAAAAAAGTGCAAAAATGAATGGATGCAAAAAGTCAAAACGTATAAACTTGCGCCACAGTCATTTGACCGTTTTTAAGCCTATTTTTAATCCTCCATTAAAAAAATCCTCATAACAATTGCTGATTTTCAGCGTGTTACGAGGATGATAATGAGGTACCTGGCGGACTCGAACCGCCGTATACGGTTTTGCAGACCGGCGCCTAACCACTCGGCTAAGGTACCCTGTCGGTTTTGCGGTGCAAAGGTACATGTTTTTTCAAGAATTGCAAATGTTTTGGTTTTCTTTTTGAAGTTTCAATATAAAACGCTTACTTTGCTCTCAAAAATAACGGATATGAACTATACTGAAACTGAAATACCGGGCGTTTGGATAATGGAGCCAAAAGTTTTTGGCGATACGCGCGGTTATTTTATGGAAACTTATAAAAAACCGGAATTTGAACAGATCGTCTGTACATGTGATTTCATACAGGAAAACGAATCCTGCTCGGCGCAAGGTGTTTTGCGTGGACTGCATTATCAGTTGGAACCGTACTCACAAGCCAAACTGGTGCGCGTGATATGTGGAACTGTTCTTGATGTTGTTGTCGACGTACGAACAGGTTCTCCGACCTTCGGTAAATATGTAATGATTGAACTTTCCGGCGAAAATAAACGGCAGGTTTTTATTCCGAAAGGCTTTGCACATGGGTTTTATGTGACAAGCGAGACAGCGGTTTTTACATATAAGGTTGATAATCCCTATAACCGGAATCTTGAGCGTGGAATATTTTATGATGACCCGGAAATTGGTGTCAACTGGCGTCTCAAACCTGAATTTCCTTTACTTGTTTCGGAAAAGGATAGAAACGCGCCCTTGTTGAAAGATGCGGAAATTAATTTTACATTTAAAGAATTGATTCGATGAAAACCTATTTAGTGACAGGAGGCGCCGGGTTTATTGGTGCAAATTTCGTGAAATACATGCTTAAGACCTATTCCGATATTCGCATTGTTGTACTGGACGCCCTAACATATGCGGGTAACTTAGCAACGATTGAAAATGACATTGACAATGAACGTTGCCTGTTTGTGAAAGGTGATGTTTGCGACAGTGCCTTGTCGGAACGACTGTTTGCCGCTTACCACATATCGGTTGTAGTGAACTTTGCAGCTGAAAGCCATGTGGATCGCAGTATCGAAAACCCGCAATTGTTCCTGATTACAAACATTCTGGGAACACAGAACCTGCTGGATGCTGCACGTACAGAATGGACAACAGGCAAGGACGACAAAGGTTACCCGACATGGCGCGCGGATGTGCGTTTTCATCAGGTTTCAACGGATGAAGTATACGGGAGTTTAGGCGAAAGTGGATATTTTACTGAAACGACGCCGCTCGATCCGCGCAGCCCGTACAGCGCATCAAAAACAAGCGCCGATCTTTTTGTTAAATCCTATCATGAAACATATAAAATGCCGGTTACCATTTCGAGATGTTCGAATAATTATGGGCCTTATCACTTCCCGGAAAAATTGATTCCTTTGATTATAAAGAATATCCTTGAAGGCAGATCGTTACCTGTGTATGGAGACGGCTCGAATGTGCGCGATTGGCTTTATGTCGAAGACCATTGCAAAGCCATTGATATGGTAATCAACCGGGGGCAGACAGGAGAGGTGTATAATATTGGAGGGCATAACGAGCGCCGGAACATTCAGATCGTAAAAACAATCATCCGGACGATTCATCAGTTACTAACTGAAAACCCTGACTATAGAAAGCATCTGAAAAAAAAGGAATTTGATGCCAACGGACAACTGTCCATCGACTGGATCAACGATGATTTGATTACTTATGTTAAAGACAGGCTTGGACACGATAAAAGGTATGCCATTGATCCTGCCAAAATCACCCGCGAGTTAGGCTGGCGTCCGGAAACTGACTTTGAAACCGGTATTGTGAAAACCGTGCGCTGGTATCTTGATAATCAGGCATGGGTCGAACAAATCGTTACAGGCGACTATTTAAAATATTATGAACAGATGTATGGAGGAAGATAGTTATGAATCAACAATACCCGTCCATTTTACTGGATAATGCGGTCAACGAGCTGGCGGCTTTGCCGGGTGTAGGTCGCAAAACGGCTTTACGGTTGGCATTATACATGTTACGCCGCGACGCCGATTATACGGAACGCCTGTCGTCGTCGTTGCTTGCATTGCGCCGGAATATAAACTATTGCCGCGAATGTCATAATATTTGCGATACGGACTTGTGCGCGATATGCGCCAATCACTCGCGCGATCATACGACCGTTTGCGTCGTAGAGAATATAAAAGAAGTGATGGCTATTGAAAACACCTTACAGTATCATGGCATTTATCATGTACTTGGCGGCGTCATCTCACCGGTTGAAGGGATTGGTCCTGCCGATTTGGAAATTGACAGCTTGATCGAACGCATTGCATCGGGTGCAGTGAAAGAGGTGATTTTCGCTTTACGTACCACGATGGAAGGTGACACAACTAATTTTTTTTTAAACCGGAAACTCGAACCCTTCAATATTGTCGTGAGTGTTATTGCACGCGGCATATCAATTGGCGATGAGATCGAATATGCCGACGAGATAACGCTTGGACGATCCATCATTAACCGCGTCAGTTTCAATGATTCAATAAAAACGAATGGTTAGCGGTAATTCAAAATTCAAAATTCAAAATTCAAAATTCAAAATAAAAAAACTATGCTTGAGAATGAAAATATAAAACTGAGAGCGCCTGAACCGGAAGATATTGAAGCTTTTTATCAATGGGAGAACGACACAACCTTATGGTCATGGAGTTGTACGCTTGCCCCCTATTCGCGTTACGTACTGAGGAAGTATATCCTGTCTGAACAAGACATTTACGAAGCTAAGCAAATCCGTTTCGTCATAGAACTGAAAAAGGGAAAAAAGGCCGCCGGAATGATCGATCTGTACGATTATGAACCGCATCATAAACGTGCGGCTATAAGTATCATCATCGATAAAAAGTATCGACATAAAGGTTTGGCAAGCGAAGCGCTATCCCTGTTATGCAATTATTCGTTTTCTTTCCTTAAACTTCATCAAATATACGCCTTTATACCCGTAAAAAACGATCCCAGCAAACAACTTTTCATCCGTTCCGGTTTCAAGGAAAACGGATTGCTACACGACTGGATACAAACAGCAGATGGATATGATGACGTGCTGATATTCAATTTAATAGCTACTGACTGCTAATTGAGTAGCGGGTCTCTTGGATAGTTGATCCATTTCAGGTAAGATCCGCCAACCGATTCCACCGCATTTTTCCAAAACAATTCATCTTCGGCAACCATGACCTTACGGTTTGATGTTTCACCTACAAGCCAGGAATCCTGTTCAATTTCTTCAATTAATTGATTTTTCGTCCATCCCGAATAACCGAGAAAAAATTTTATTTTGCCGGCAACCGGTTTTCCGCTCATCATGTAATAACTCAAGCTTTCGAAATCGCCATCACAATAAAGATTGTCATCAATCTGAATACTATCCGGAATAACATCATTTAATGAATGTAGGAAGAAAAGACGGTCGGGCGAAACGGGACCTCCAAGATAAAGAGGGATATGTGGAATATTCTCCAAACCGACGATAAAATCATTCAACCACAAATCAGTCCTTTTATTCAGGACAAAACCCATGGAACCATTTTCATTATGTTCAATCAGTAATATAACAGAACGCTGAAAGAAAATGTTCTGTAGAAAAGGTTCGGAAATAAGTATCCTCCCTTTATCCGGTTTCAAGTCGTTGTGTCTGATTTTGAATATGTCTTTATACGGAGCCATCATCACATTTTCCCGGATTATTTATATTAAACAGCGACAACCTTTCTTCCAATAATGCATATTGGTTGGGCTTAATAAAAGATGTACATGCGCGTAAGCCTTGTTGCTGACTACCCGTCGTACTAAGAGAAATAGCGCTAATTCCATAGTAGATAAGTTCTTCCATGAGTTCGTCGCCCGTCATGCCAGGATAGGCAACGGTAAAGTAAAAACCGTCGGCAATCGTTTCATCCAGATCGAGGTCGTATACAATCCTGAATCCATGTTTGATAAAAATAGCCTTTAACCTCTTCGATCTTCTTCCGTATTCTTTCACCTCTTCAATAAAATTGAATGTGCCGTCGGATGCAGCTTTGAACATGGCAGCAAGGGCATACTGGGCTGAATGGCTTGTGCCAGACGAGAGTGCATATAATACGCGATGAATGTAAACCGTTCCAAAAGTGCCGCCACCATAACGGTTTGTCAAACCATTGTATACACGATCGTACAGTTTGTCGGAAATGGCTGTCACGGCAATACGCTGTCCTGCATAACTGAACGCTTTCGAGCCGGAAATCTGCAGAATATAATAATCTGTATAGTGTGATACGCTTGGCTGGTAAGGCGGTTGAAACGGCGTTCCGAGGTCTTTTCGAAAGTCCATCGCAAAATATGCCAAATCTTCGATAACAATGGTATCATATTGAGTAGCTGTCTTACCGATTATAGCCAGTTCGTTTTCCGTCAGACAAAACCATGCGGGGTTATTCGGATTGGAATAAACGATAGCAGCAATATTTCCTTTTGACAGATAAGCTTCAAGTTTGTTTTGAAGTTTATCACCCCGATAATCGTATACATCAAACGATTCGAACATATAACCCATCACTGCGATTTGCTGTTTTTGAACCGGAAATCCCGGATCGATAAATAAAATCGTATCTTTTGCAGGGTCGCACTGTCCGCATGTGAGGAATGAAGCATATGTACCTTGCATTGAACCGGTCACCGGCACGCAATGTTCGGGAGCAATATCCGTATTCACAAAAGCTTTAATAAAGCGCGAAGCCTCTTCTTTCAATTCAGTAAGTCCATTAATAACTGGATATATGGATGCAACGCCGTTTTGTAACGCATTAATTTCTGCGTCGACCCCTACCTGTGCCGGTTTCAGACCGGGAACGCCCATTTCCATATGAATAAATTCAGTCCCTGTTGCTTTTTCCAGCTGTCCCGAAATAGCCACCACTTCGCGAATAGTTGCTTTTCCAAAGTTTTTTAGACCATAACTCTCTATTACTCTCTTTGTTGTCTGATAATCAACAGGCGTTTGCTTCATTGAAAAAAAATTTTATGTTAAATAAGCGTCAAAGTTAGTAAAAGTTGAGAGTAATACAAAATTATTAACCGGTTTCTATCCATTACGGGTTGAGTTGATATTCGCCACTACCCCCAAAAGGGGGTATTTTCCCGTTAAAAAATCAAAACGGATGCCCCCGAAAAACTGAAAACTGAAACCTGAAACCTGAAATCCACTCACTGTCAGCAATATAAATATTTTTTCCATTTTCCTGAAAAAACCCTATTTGGGGGGTAACACATCATTTTTTTATGATGTACCTTTGCAGTGATTTTTGGAAGATAAATGAACTTTTAATATATTTGTATATGGATAGCCAAAATGAAAAAAGGCATTTTGTTGAAAATGAGCGAAAAGGGACAGATAAGCAAGACGGATTACGCCATTCGGACGACGATGATCTTGCTTTTGTACCCATGGAAAACATCCTGATTATCGAAAGGGTCATTCTTAATCTGGAGGAGGTGATGCTGCGGTTGCGCAGGTTCAAAACATAAAATATTATATTTACAAAACTGACTTTTAATATATTACAAAATGAAAAAAACAATCTTACTTCTCAGTTTCTTTGGCTGTTGCCTTGTTTTATCCAGCCAAAACCAGCTATGTGTAGACGGCAGTGCGGGCAGTTCCGGCAATGGAAGCGCGTCAAGCCCCTACAAAACGATTCAGGCGGCGGTCAATGCCGCCTCTAACGGCGACGTCATCAAAGTGGCGAAGGGAACCTATTCTGAAGCAGTGAAAATTGAACAGAAAAAAGTACAGCTGCTGGGTGGTTTTGCGGGTAGCGGCAATTTCAATACCGCCGATCCGAAGACAAACGTTACGGTCATCAAAGGTACGAATGGGGCGCCGTGTATTTATGTTTACATTGATCAGGTTATTTCAGGTTCGCTGACTATCAGTGGGTTCACAATTTGCGACGGTCAACGGGGCATTGAACTTGTAGACGGATGGCCTGTTGGAAAGTTGAGCAGCGTCATGATTGAAAACAATATCATCGAAAAATGCGGCAGTACTGACCATAATGGCGGAGGAATCGGATTGCAGGGCGACAAAGTGACCATTCGAAATAACACAATCCGTAACAACAAGGCGGGACGCGGCGCCGGAATCGGGCGCACGGGCGATCTGTCCGATTTCCTCATTGCCGACAACCTTATCGAAAAGAATACGGGCTACGAGGGCCATGGGGGCGGTGTGTCGGTCGACGGAACAGGAACGGTCAGCGGAAACATTTTTGACGGAAACGTGGTTGATGAGTCATTGACCTGGGGTTATGGCGGCGCAATTCTGATTACCAACTACGACACTACGAAAGTGGTTACCCTGTCGCACAACGTTTACCGTAACAATCGCGCGCTGTTGAACGGCGGAGCGGTTTTTGTGGACGAAGCGGCAAAAGTGAGGATGGATCACGATTTGTTTTATAACAATACATGCAGAGAAAGCGGTTCGGCCGTCTATGTCGATGAAGACTGGGAGCATCATCCGTCTGTTCTGGAGATGAATCATTGTACGGTATCGGGCAACTCGGCCAGTGACGGCAAAGCGGCGATGCGTGTAGAGAAGAGTATTGCGCGCGTTCAAAACTGCATTTTCTGGAACAATGGAAGCGATTTCGATTTTTTGCCCGCCGGACAGCCGATTTCCAAACTGACCGTCGATTACACGCTCACACAACAGGGATACGCAGGTACGGGCAACATCACATCCAATCCGTTGTTTGCCGATGCCCCGAATGGCGATTTCCACCTTCAATCGACAGGCGGACGTTTTAACCCCGCGACCGGACAGTTTGTCAGCGACAGCCAGCACAGCCCCGCGATTGATACCGGCAACCCGATGTCCGACTTCTCGAACGAACCCGCCCCGAATGGCGGACGTGTGAATATGGGCTGCTACGGCAACACCGCCGAGGCAAGTAAAAGCGGAGGTACGGGAAATGAAGATGTCACGCAACTTTCGTGGGCAATGTTTCCGACCCCTGCCAAAGAAAGTGTCACCATCGATCGGCTGCAAGCCGGTTCAAGCGTAAATATTTTTGACGTCACGGGAAAAAACGTTTACAGTTCGATCGTCCGGAATGCTCAGACAATCATCAACACGGCAAACTTTGACAATGGTGTATACATTGTGCAGGTGACATGTAACGGCGCTGTTTCCGTCAGAAAACTTGTTGTGAGTAAATAAGAAAAATAAAAAACATTATTATGCAGATGAAAACATTCACAGTCTTTATTTTATTAATAATGACTGTGATAACATCGAAGGCGCAGGACGCGGACAACCCGTGGCACCTCGTAGCGATTGAAAGTGAAAGGGAAGTCGCGGCTTACAACACCGAACTCATTACGGGCGTCAATACGGCGACGCAACAGGCAACCGTCGTATTAGACAACGGAAAGCAGTTTTCACATCCGATAGCGACAACTGCCTTTCGCTTTGACCCGCGCAAATCGGGTACGGGAACGGTGAACGCAGCGGTGACTGCTCCCACATGGCGCGTGTATCATGCGAACGGACGACTGTATTTCAGTGAAACGGTACCCTGGGCGGCTATTTATACCATTAATGGAACGTTAGTAACCCATTTTTCCGGGAGTTTTTCGGAGATTCCCGTCAGCCTGCTTCCGGGTTTGTACGTCGTGCAGGCCGGAAACAGGAGCGCAAAGTTCGTTGCAGGAAACCATGACAATCGTCATTACGGGCTTGACCCGCAATCTCCTGTAAACGGGGAGGCTGCGGTTCAGGCCCGCCATGACGGGAGTAC